>ERZ780079.514-NODE-514-length-15758-cov-5.17723_pt1 | contig 15758 bp, 9 predicted proteins | sample MGYA00511087_ERZ780079 | MGnify/ENA primary metagenome ERZ780079 (study PRJEB29588, sample SAMEA2142583) | human gut metagenome | biome: human gut; feature: human-associated habitat; material: faeces | place: Denmark | collected 2008/2010 ... | reverse complement strand
TGCAGGCTCCAAAAGAAGCCGGTGCCGGGCGGATTACGCTGTCGGTTGAAGATTGTCTGAACAATATGCGGGCGCTGGCGGAAAACGCGCCGCTGCCGGTGGTGATGCCGGTCTATCAGGACGCGCCGCTGTTTACCAGCGCCGTATGCATTCGCGCCAACCCGTGCAAAAGCTGTCCGCGGGGAGAAAAATGGCTGAAGCTGCGTCATGAGGGCAGGGAGTATCTGGCTTTGTCAAAGAATTGCCAGACAATGCTTTTTGCCGGTCGTCCCCTGTGTTTTGCCGCGGAAGCGGAGAAAGTGCCGGCGGCTTTTTACCGGGTCGATTTCGTATATCGCCGCTATTCGCCGGAAGCGGCTGCTTCCGTATGGAAAAAAGTGCGCGCGTTTGAGGACGTGCCCGGATGTGCCAAAGGCAATCTGGTATCCGGCGGAAACTTCTGACGAAAGAATTGAATCGCCGCATTCGGACGAAAAAAACGAAACAATAGAAAATGCAAAGCGGAATTTGCCGGCGACGGAAACGAAAAAGTTGTCCGAAAAGTGCGGAGCCGGCCTTATGGCCGTGCTGCCGGACGGTTGCGTTATTTTGGGGAAAGTCCGCGCCTGCCCGGCGCCGAATGCCGGACTGCCGGGTAATGCCGCTTCATGCCTTTAATCATGGACAGACCGTCAGTTTTGCCGTTTTCCCGGTTGCCGGGGAAAATATCCGTTTTTTTGAGGGATGCCGGTTATGACGTTGTTGAAAGAGCATCAGCGGAAGCGATGACGAATGCTGTTTTGCCGGTGACGCTCCGGCATGCCTGTCGGTTTTTGCGAAAAATAAAAAAAATATGGCGATGAAGAAACTTTCTCCGGTTGCAAAAGTACGTCCGGATTTGTGATGCGTTTTGTTTGCCGGCGGATGCAGAAAGGCCGGCGTGTGTCGTTTCGGCGGGGTTGCGGGTACGGCTGGGCATATTCGGACCGTTTCCGCTGCTTGCCGGTGGCGTTTAAAGGTTTTTATTTTCCAAAGCGGGCGGCAACGGAACAAAACAACGCCCCGATTTTGGCCGGGGCGTTGGTTTTATCGGCATTTTGCCGCTTTTTTATTTGCCGAAGCCGAACCAGTCTTTTAATCCCGATTTTTCCTTGATGCCGTTGACAACGTTGTTCAGGCTGTTCTCGGCCGCGCTTTTCAGGTCGACCAGTTTGCTTTTGACCACGGTGTCATAGGCGGTGTCGAAAATCTTTTGCAGAACGGCCGACAGGGTATCGACGATACCGGCGCCGTTTTTGCCTTTTTCTTTACCGATGTTCTGCATTTTGATTGTCGGCAGCGGAACCGAAGCGGAAGCCGCGCGGCCGGCAAGAGAAGCCGCCAGATTGATGTTGCCGCCGGTGACGCTTAAGTCGCTGATGATGACTTTTTTGCCGTCTTTGACCGGGTCGCCGGTTGATTTTCCGTCATCAGTCTTTTTTTCTTCCGCTGCGGCTTTTTTGTCGGCGGAAGCCGTGTTTTGTTTGATGTTTTCCAAAAGCTGGGAAACATTGTTCTGAGTGAGCGAGAGCAGCTCGTAGGTAATCTGCGGTTTTTCGATTTCCACTTTTTCCACAATAATGGTCTTGTCAAGGAGGGATTTCAGGTTGACCTTGACCAAAACCCGGCCGACGCTCATGATATGGGGCTGACTGTAATTTTCAGGGTTGGCAACGGTCAGATCGCTGATTTCCACTTCGCCTTTGGTCAGAGCCAGACGAAAGCCGCCGAGGTTAACCTCGGTGCCGGTAACCTGGCTGCCGTATTTGTGGACAACGGTTTTGACAATGTTTTCGGCCGAAGGGGCCTTAAAATAGACAACGGCGCCGATGACGGCGAGAATAAGTGCAAAAATGGCAAGTTTTTTCATGAAAGTCCTCGTTTTCAATGTCGTAGTTTATGTTTTATTTATAAATAAAAGCTTGGTCTTTGGCAACTTCTAATTATTTTCCGGTCAATAACTTTTTATGCTGCCGGTGCGTTTGTGCAAAAAATTTGCAAAATGATAAAAAAAGTGTTGCAAAAAAAAATATTGGGGTTTATATTGCGCCCATAAAGGTTATGGGTGCGTAGCTCAGTTGGTAGAGCAACTGACTCTTAATCAGTGGGTCTGGAGTTCGAGCCTCCACGCGCCTACCATTCAAGAAAATCTCTGCAGAAATGCAGAGATTTTTTTATGCCTCAGGATCCGGGGGGGGGATAAAGCGGTTAAAAGATTGCAAAGACGGAATCATAGTTCGCAAGTTTTCGCTTTAAAGTTCCGAATTTTGTTCTAAGCTCTGAAGGGTTGGTTAAAGGCATTGTCCGCCGTCGGTTTTTAAATGTATTTAATGTCAATAACAGGGTTAGAATGCTTGAAATTTTTAATGAAATCCGTAAACTGATTTAAATTTCAGCAAATAACGGAGTTGATAATGGCGGAAGAGGTAAAATTTCAGAAAGTCGATGGCAAAAGCCTTGACATAGAAGCAGTAGATAAAGAAAAGCTAAAGAAGATATTTCCGCAATGTTTCAACGAAGGGAAGCTTGATATAAACAAGTTGTTGTCTTTATGCGGGGAATATATCGACAACGATTTTGAGAAATATAAGTTTGAATGGAAAGGTAAATCCGAGTGTTATCGGATTGCGGGAAAACGTTCAACCGGAACGCTTCGTCCCTGTCCGAAAGAAAGCGTTGATTTTGAAAATACCAACAATCTTTATATAGAAGGCGACAATCTGGAAGTCTTAAAGCTTTTGCAAACAGCTTATTACCGCAAGGTTAAGATGATTTATATAGATCCGCCGTATAATACGGGAAACGACTTTGTGTATGAAGATGATTTTAAAGATCCGTTGGCCAAATACAAAGAAATAACCAGCCAAACCACCAAATCCAACCCGGAAACAATGGGGCGTTATCATACCAACTGGCTTAATATGATGTATCCGCGTTTGCGTTTGGCGGCAAACCTGTTGCGTGATGACGGGGTGATTTTTATTTCTATTGATGATAATGAAGTCTATAATTTACAAAAATTATGTAATGAGGTGTTTGGTGAAGAAAATTTTGTAGGATTATTCACTATTCAAAGCAATCCCCGAGGATCTCAAAATAGTAAAAATCTATCGTATGTTCATGAATATATTTTAATGTATGCAAAGAGTATCTGTGAATTAGAACTCCGAGGCCTAGGAAAAGATGAAGAAGCTATATCAGAATATTCTCTTAAGGATGAAACAGGAAGGAGGTATCGTTTATTAGGATTAAGGAAACGGGGTGGTGCATGGAGAAAAGAAGATAGGCCAAATATGTTTTATCCTGTTTATGTTAATCCCAAGAATCAAACGGTATCTTTAACTAAATTAAATAATCATTTTATTGAGGTCATACCTAAGAGACCTACCGGAGAATTGAGTAGATGGACTTGGGGACTAGAAAAATTTAAACAAGAATTAGACAAAGTTGTTGCAAAAAAAGTAAATAGAATTGGTGAACCTGATGCATGGGATATTTTTAGAAAAGATTATATTGATGATGATGATGGAGAGGTAAAAACAACAAAAGTCAAAACAATATGGTGCGAAAAAGAAACAAATTATCAGAATGCAAAGAACGAAATAAAAGAGTTATTTGGAAATTCTGAAATTTTTGATTATCCCAAACCAACTTATATTATAAATAAATTAGCATCAATGTTATCTATGGATGATTTTGATATAATTTTAGATTTTTTTTCTGGTTCAGCAACAACAGCGCATGCGGTTATGCAATTGAATGCGGAAGATGGTATGCAGAGAAGATTTATATTGATTCAGTTGCCGGAACTATGTAATGAAAATTCGCAAGGTGCAAAGGCCGGATATAAAAACATTTGTGAAATCGGCAAAGAACGCATCCGCCGTGCCGGAGCTAAGATTAAAGCCGAACATCCTGAGGTTGATACCGGCTTTAAGGTTTTGAAACTGGATACTTCAAACCTGGTTAAATGGGACGATACACCGACGGATAGCGAAGAAGATTTGTTTAACCGTATGAACAGCGTGGTTAAAAGCCTTAAAAATGACAGGTCGGAATTAGACGTGGTCTTTGAAGTTATGCTGAAACTCGGTATTCCGCCGACATATAAGGTCAATGAAATCAGCGTTAACGGTCGCAAAGTTTATTCAATCGGTGACGACGGGCTGGTGTTGATTTGTCTGGACAGTGCAAACGGCGGTATTGCACCGGAAGATATCTCGGCAATGTGTGATCTGGCACCGGCCAAAATCGTCGCTGCCGAAGAAGCCTTCAAAGACGATATTGCCCTTTCTAACGCTTATTACATAAGTAGGGACAAGGGGATTGAAATTGAATTGTTGTAGGCGAAAGAGATGAAACTTGATTTAGATTATATCAAACTTCTGCTAAATACGATAAATGACTGTGAGAGTGACAGAGTATCAATGGCTTATTTGTTAGAAAAGATGAACATTGAAGAATCTGAAAATGATTTGCAAGAAAAGAAATTAAGACATCATCTGTTTATTTTGTATAATGCCGGTTTTATTGATGCTTCTGTGAACCATTTAGGTTTTAGAGAAGGAGCGAACGGAACTCTTCTTTGTGTTACTAATACGACTTATTGGCCGACAATGGAAGGATATAAGCTACTTGAAAGCCTCAATAATGATACTTTGTTTCACAAGATTAAAAGTGGTTTGAAGACTATTGGAGTTGAAACGCTTAGGCAAATACCCGCACTCGCCATTGAGTGTATAAAAAGCATTATTTAGGTTTTTAAAAATGAAAAACGAGATTAAGCTCTTTGAAGATCAAAATGTTCGGGTACAATGGGATGAAGAACAAGAAAAGTGGTTTTTCTCTATTGTCGATATTGTGGCTATTTTAACTCAAAGTGTTGATCCTCAGGCTTATTGGCGCAAATTAAAACAACGACTTAAAGAGGATGGTAATGAAACCGTGACAAATTGTCACGCTTTGAAAATGGTTGCACCGGACGGGAAAATGAGGCTAACGGATGTCGCCGATACAGAACAGCTCTTGCGTCTGATTCAAAGCATTCCCAGCCCTAAAGCGGAACCATTTAAATTATGGCTGGCAAAAGTCGGACGGGAGAGAATCGATGAGTTGGAAGACCCCGAAATTGCAATAAACCGTGCCTTGGAGACCTATTTAAGAAAGGGCTATTCCGAATCTTGGGTCAATCAACGCCTGAAATCCATTGAAGTCCGCAAGGCATTGACTGACGAATGGGACAAGGGTGGTATAAAAAAGGGGCTGGAATATGCTATATTAACCGATGAAATTACTAAAGCCTGGGCCGGCCTGACAACTAAAGAATACAAACAGCTTAAAAACCTGAAAAAGGAAAATCTGCGTGATAATATGACGAATATGGAACTTATCCTTAATATGCTGGCAGAAGCATCAACAACAGAAATAGCTCAGGGAGAAAATCCCGAGGGGTTGGAGCAGCACAAGAAAGTAGCGCGCAGAGGCGGCAAAGTGGCAGCTAAAGCCCGGCAGGAACTGGAATCCGAGAGCAAACGGCCAGTCGTAACAAGTTTGAATGCAAAAAGTCTAAAAAAGAAACAGATTGAAGAGAAAGAAGACGCTGAATGAAACTAAAATTTAAGAAACAGGATTTTCAGGACGATGCCGTTGATACGGTAGCGGGGTTATTTAAAGGGCAGGAAAAGGCAAACATGACTTTTTCGGTCGCCGACAATTCTGCACAGTTTAATTTGTTGCAAAATGAATTCGGTTTTGGCAACAGTCTGCTTATTGACAGGGAGACGCTTCAAAACAATCTTCATGCCATGCAGAAAGCTCATTCTCTGCCGCAGACGGATTTTCCTGAAGATAAGGCTTTTGCCGTTTCGGTTGAAATGGAAACAGGTACCGGAAAAACTTTTGTTTACACCAAGACCATTTTGGAAATGAACAAACGTTACGGTTTTACCAAATTTATCATTGTCGTGCCCAGCGTTGCGATTCGCGAGGGTGTTTACAAATCTTTCCAAGTGACCGAAGATTATTTCAAAAATCAATATGACAGCGTACCTTACCGCTACTTTATTTATAATTCGGCAAAATTGTCGGATGTACGTTCTTTTGCCACATCGGATACCATTCAGGTTATGATTATTAATATCGACGCATTCAAAAAAGCGGAGAATGTTATTAATCAGGAACAGGACAAACTGAACGGGGAAGCGGCCATCAGGTATATTCAGGCAACGAATCCGATCGTTATCATTGACGAACCGCAAAGCGTGGACAATACGCCTAAAGCTCAGGAAGCTATTGCCAGCCTTAATCCGTTATGTGTTTTGCGTTATTCCGCCACGCACCGCAGCAAGCAAAATCTGGTTTATCGTCTGACGCCGGTAGACGCTTATCAGCTGGGACTGGTTAAGCAGATTTCCGTTATTTCCAATTCCGTCATCAATGATTCAAACAAACCTTATATTGCGTTAAAGTCCGTTTCCGGCAACAACGGTTTTTCGGCCAAAATCGAAATGGATATTGAAAACGCGACGGGAAAAGTCGAACGAAAAATTATTACGGTCAAACCCGATGACGATTTGTTCATTAAATCGGGGCACAGGAAGCTTTATGAAAATTATGTCGTTTCGGGTATTGACTGTACGTCTGGTTATGAATGTATAGAGTTTGCCAACTCCGAAACGGTAGAATTGGGACAATCTATCGGCAGCGTTGATCCGGACACGATAAAACGCGCAATGATTTATCATACCATCAGGACGCATCTGGACAAGGAGTTGCGTTATCATGCCAAGGGAATCAAGGTTCTTTCGCTGTTTTTTATTGACGAAGTCAAAAAATATCGTACCGAAGACGGCGGCAAAGGCATTTATGCCGAAATGTTTGAAGAATGTTACAACGAGTTGATCAATAAACCGAAATATGCTGATTTGAAAAATCAATTTAATCCGGACGTTGCCAAAGCGCATAACGGTTATTTCTCTCAGGATAAAAAAGGAAAATATAAGGACACGCGCGGCGATACTCAGGCTGACGATGACACATACAACACGATCATGAAGGACAAAGAATGGCTGTTGTCTTTTGAATGTCCGCTGCGTTTTATCTTTTCTCACTCGGCACTGAAAGAAGGTTGGGACAATCCGAACGTTTTTCAGGTTTGCACATTGATTGACCAAAAATCGGTCTTTACCTGCCGCCAGAAAATCGGCCGCGGGTTACGCCTGTGCGTCAATCAGAACGGCGAGAGAATCGAAGATAAAGATATTAATGTTCTGCACGTTGTTGCTAACGAAAGTTTTTCGCAATTTGCCACCAAACTGCAAACCGAAATTGAAAACGAAACCGGTATCAGGTTTGGCATTGTTGAACTCAGCATGTTGATCGGCATGACTTATGACGAGGAAAAAGAGGTAGAGCGTTCTATTTCAACCGAAGAAGCCGAAACAATTGTCTCAACTTTGCAAACAAGCGGTATTATCGACGAGAACGGAAGTCTTACCGCGGATTTTGCGCCGGAAAAAGTAGAAAACATTCAATTTGAAAATGTTCCTGAACCGGTCAAGCAAGAAGTTTATCAAGCCTTAAAAACAGAGCAGCCGCTGCGGGTGGAAACTTTAACCAACAAAACCTACACTCAGACCATTGTCGAGAAAAAAGCCGTCGATTATGAAGAAGCGGCCGAAATTTTGGAAACTTTGAAAAAAGAAAATATTATCACCAAGGAAGGCAAGGTTAAAGATACAATGAAAGCCCAGTTGGCTGCCGGAACGCTGGACCTGAGCGCACGATATTCTCAAGCCAAACAAAGGGCTATTTTGCAGGTAATGAACAAGGCCGACAACCGTCCGGTTATTCGCGATGCTTCCCGTGAAGTAACCGTGAAATTGAAAAAACAGGCGGTTGTTTCTCCTGAATTCATGGAATTATGGGATAAGATCAAGCAAAAAACGACCTATCGGGTGCAATTCGATTTGGGCAGGCTGGTTGAGGATTGTGTTAAGGAAATTAAGGAAATGCCGCAGATTACGCCGGCAAAACTGTTGAGCCAAACCGCACAGATAAAAATTGAGCAATCCGGGGTTTATACTCAGCAAAACGCTATGACAACACAGGAATTGGATAAGAATTATGACGCTTTGCCGGATATTTTAAGGTTAATCTCAACCAAAACGCTGTTAACACGTTCAACCGTCAACAAAATTATCAAGGAAAGCGGACGAACGGCGGAATTTTTGAAAAACCCGCAGGAATTTTATGAAAACGTTCTGGAAATCATCCAACGTAATCGTCATAAACTGGCAATTGACGGGATTAAATACATCAAGCTGGACGGCGAGGAATATTATGTTCAGGAAATTTTTGACAGTTCCGAGCTGATTGCTAATTTGGACCGCAATGCTATTCCGGTTGAACACAGCATTTATGATCATGTCATTTATGACAGCGGCATTGAAAGCCGTTTTGCCGCAGCTTTGGATACGGATCCGGACGTCAAAATGTTTTTCAAAATTCCAAGACGCTTCAAAATCGAAACGCCGATCGGTACTTATAATCCGGACTGGGCGGTTTATCTGGAGAAAAACGGGGAACAAAAGCTATATTTTGTCTTGGAAACCAAAGGAACGGACAATCTCTTGTCTTTGAGACCGGAAGAAACTTTAAAAATCCATTGCGGCGCCCGGCACTTTAAGGCCTTGGACAATGTCGGCTTCTCGGAAAGACCGGTTAAAAATTGGGCAGAATTTAAACAAACGATATAATAAGGATTTGGTATGACAAACTTTACAAAACTTGACGGGAAAAGTTTAGATATAGAAGAGAAAGCAAAAGAACGCCTGAAAACCGTATTTCCCGAATGTTTCAACGAGGGGAAGCTTGATATAAACAAGTTGTTGTCTTTATGCGGGGAATATATCGACAACGATTTTGAGAAATATAAGTTTGAATGGAAAGGTAAATCCGAGTGTTATCGGATTGCGGGAAAACGTTCAACCGGAACGCTTCGTCCCTGTCCGAAAGAAAGCGTTGATTTTGAAAATACCAACAATCTTTATATAGAAGGCGACAATCTGGAAGTCTTAAAGCTTTTGCAAACAGCTTATTACCGCAAGGTTAAGATGATTTATATAGATCCGCCGTATAATACGGGAAACGACTTTGTGTATGAAGATGATTTTAAAGATCCGTTGGCCAAATACAAAGAAATAACCAGCCAAACCACCAAATCCAACCCGGAAACAATGGGGCGTTATCATACCAACTGGCTTAATATGATGTATCCGCGTTTGCGTTTGGCGGCAAACCTGTTGCGTGATGACGGGGTGATTTTTATTTCTATTGATGATAATGAAGTAGATAACCTGAAAAAATTATGCAATGAGGTGTTGGGCGAGGAGAATTTTGTGGCTCAAATTACTTTATTGTGTAATCCCAAAGGTAGATCTCAGGATATGTATGTAGCTAATTGCCATGAGTACATTCTTTCATACTCAAAAACTTTGAAACCTAAAGGTAGTATGTCCATTCCTAAAAGTAATGATGAAATTTCTTCTGAATATGTGTTAAAAGATGAAAGGGGAAATTATAGAGAGTTGGAATTACGAAATACGCATAGAGATTTTGGAAAATTTAATCGTCCAAATTTATTTTATCCGATATATGTAAATGATAAAAAACAAGTTTCTTTAACCAAAAGCCTTGAATATCATATAGAAGTTTATCCAATTTGGGGAGATGGTTTTGAGGGATGTTGGACATGGGGAAAACAGAAAGTTAGTGATAACATTAATCTTTTAACAGCTAAAAAAAATGGTAATTATTGGAAAATATATAGAAAAGCATATGCTTTTCAGGATAATGAGGTTGTAGATAAGCAGGTAAAATCTATTTGGAATGATCCTGCTTTTTATACAGAAAAAGGACAAAAAATAATTAATGAATTATTTGATACAAAAGAAAAAATATTTCAATCTCCGAAATCTACAGAAACTTTAAAACAAATGTTGTTGATGGCTCAAATGGAAAAAAACTCTATAGTTCTCGACTTTTTCTGTGGTAGTGCGACGACGGCGCATGCGGTTATGCAATTGAATGCCGAGGACGGCGGCAACCGGCAGTTTATTATGGTTCAATTGCCGGAGTTGACTGCTGAAAATTCTGAAGCCTTTAAGGCCGGATACAAAAACATTTGTGAAATCGGCAAAGAACGCATCCGTCGTGCCGGTGCTAAGATTAAAGCCGAACATCCTGAGGTTGATACCGGCTTTAAGGTTTTGAAACTGGATACTTCAAACCTGGTTAAATGGGACGATACACCGACGGATAGCGAAGAAGATTTGTTTAACCGTATGAACAGCGTGGTTAAAAGCCTTAAAAATGACAGGTCGGAATTAGACGTGGTCTTTGAAGTTATGCTGAAACTCGGTATTCCGCCGACATATAAGGTCAATGAAATCAGCGTTAACGGTCGCAAAGTTTATTCAATCGGTGACGACGGGCTGGTGTTGATTTGTCTGGACAGTGCAAACGGCGGCATTACACCGGAAGATATCTCGGCAATGTGTGATCTGGCACCGGCCAAAATCGTTGCTGCCGAAGAAGCCTTCGAAGATGATATTGCTCTTTCCAACGCTTATTACATAAGCAAGGACAAGGGGATTGAGATTGAACTGTTGTGATTGGCGATTGATGATTTTAGATTGCAGATTTGGGATTGATGGATAAAATTGAATTACAAAAAGGTAGTGAGATAGAAGTGCTATAATGACCGGCTTGCCTTTACATCATTTTTCTACGCCTTTTGCCGCTTATGCCGAAGCACGGCGGCTGGCCGGTTTTGTTGATGATGAGAGTCTGCTGCCGGCTTTTGCCTCTTCTAAAATTAAAATATTGCCCTACCAAATTGCCGCGGCGCGTTTTGCTCTTCGCTCCAATCTGTTAAAAGGCTGCATTCTTTGTGATGAAGGCAGCCTCGGTAAGACTTATGAAGCCTTACTGGTCGTTTCCCAGCGGTGGTATGAAGGGAAGCAACATATTTTAATCGTTTTACCGCAAAATCTAACGGAACAATGGCAAAACAAATTAGCTGAAGAATTCACTTTGCCTGTGTCGTCGTGGGAAGAATACAAAAATGCAGATCGAGGCGTCTGCCTGGTGACTTATGATGAAGCTGTCCGCCATGCCGAACAGTTGGATGCTATCAGTTGGGATTTGGCCGTTTTTGACGAAGCCGATTTTTTATTTAAACCGGAAAACAAGACGGTTATTGCCTTAAAAAAGGCTGTAGGTAACGCTTTCAAACTTCTGTTGACGCCGACGCCGATCACTTTGAGCATTATGGATATTTACGGATTAATCCATTTTATTGATGAAACGGTTTTGCCGGATGCCGAAAGCTTTTACAAAAGATACTTCAGAAAACCGGAAAATTACGGTGAATTATCGGCATGGGTTTCAAAATTTGCTTTCCGTACGTTAAAAAGTCAGGTGCAGCAATATGTTAACTTTACCCGCCGTTTGCCGATTGTCTTAAACTATATACCGGAAGACAAGGAAAAGAAGTTATATGATTTAATCCAAAAATACCTTGCAATTGCCGACAAACAGGCCTATCCGCAAATGGACAATTATCAGCTGACATTACGATTTTATCATACGCTGTCTTCCTCTCCACAGGCACTGGCTTCAATGTTGGCGGCTCCCATAGAAAGAACGCGAGATTCCGAGCGAATTGTTCTGACGGCAATACGGGATCTGGCTGCCCAAATTCCGGTCAATGCCAAAATGCAGGCTTTGTTAAGCGCTTTGAATAAGGTTTTTGCCCATTTGAAGTTCCGGAGAGAAGCGCAAAAAGCCATTGTTTTTACCGATAATTCGGTCACAGCCGAAGTTCTGTCCGGATTTTTGCAGACTAACAAATACAATGTTGTCAAATATACCGATGATGATGCCTTAAAGCAATTCCGCAACGACAAAAGCCTGCAAATTCTGATTGCCAATGACGCAATTGCCAAGGGATTGGATATTGAATACTGTCCTGTGGTTGTCAACTATGATTTGCTTTACAATGCCGTGGAAATGGAACAGCGGATTTGCCGTTGTCACCGCCAGGGACAAAAATCAGATGTTCTGGTCATTAATTTATTAAGTCAGGAAAATTTTTCAGATGTACGTATTCTGGAACTGATAAACAAGAGGACACTTCAATTTGACGGCATTTTCGGCATGTCGGACAATATCGTCGACAACTTTGATATCTCCTTGGACGAGCTTTTGGCCAGACGCCGTCCGTTTGCAGATATTGAGCGGGATTTTGAGCATAATCTGGCGGAAAATAAAAAATCCAACGAACAAACGGTTGCTTCGGCCGAAGATGCTTTGTTTACGACTTTTACCAAAGAAATTGCCGATAAATTTGCCGTTTCTCCGCAATATATCCAAGAACAGGCCGACAAGATAAACGAAGATTTGTGGGAAGTCGTCAAATATTACTTTCAGGTAAATTTTCCGCAATATATTATTGATGATACTGCGCGGACTTTGACACTTCCCGATAATGAAGAGCCGCCACATCTTTTTTATTATAACAGCGGCACTCGTAACGTTCCTTACACCGGAAGACGTGCGTACGGTATGTCTAAAGATTTTAAACCGGCGGCCGGTCGTATTTCTCTGACATCTGTGTTGGTGCAGGGAATATTAAGCGAAATATCCTGTTATACGGAAGGAGAAATAATAGTTGATGCACTGCTTCCTTCTTGCGAAATCAGTTGTTTTAACGTGGATGTTACGGCCGGAAAAACATTTATAAAAAGCGCTGATGTTTTAACCGGAAAAAACGGATCCGGCCGGAATCTGGATGATATTGAATGTCGCAGAATACTGAATCTTCCTGTAGTTAAATATTCGGAAACGGGAAAATCCGTTGCTTATTGGCTGACAATAGCCACATCCGGATCATTCGGCAAAACACTTGATATACAAACAGAAGAAAAAATAAAAGAAGATATTTTCAATGACAAAAGAAAGAATTTTGCGGCGGATATTGATTTAATCAAAATGCGGGCCGCTCGGGAAAAAACGTTACTGGAACAAAAGATAAACGAAACAAAGCAGAAAGTTACTCAAACCCGGAATAAATTATCTGAAGTCAATGACCGTCTGGAAGAATTAAAAATCCAAAAACAACTTAACCTTTTGGAAAAAGAGCTGCGAAAAAAAGAAGAGGGGCTGTTTTTTGATCAGATGCAAATAGATGTGCAAACTGAGGAAAAAATTGATAATTTAACCGGTACTGCAAATCTAAAAATAAAAGCAACTAATTTATTTGAAGTCAAAATTCAGGGAAAAGTATGATATAAATTCTTTTCAAAACCGTTATTGTCGGGGATGCCGGCGGGGGCGGGTGATCGGGGCAAAAGAAATGGAAGGAAGCTTGTCCATCTCTTCCCTCTTAACCCCGGGCAGCGTGGTGATCGGGTTCAAAAGAAAAGGAAGAAAGCTTTTTCCGGCGGCGTTTGGCAGTAAATTTTATTTGGTAAATAACGGATTATCATTTATGGGATATTTCGCTGCTTATTTTTCAAGCTGATCGGCAATTGCCTTTCCCGCGGCGGACGGCTTTGACATATGAGGATAAGTGTATTCGTAAAGGGGGAGCCGGCTTTCCTGCTCTTTGGCAGAGTGTTTTCTGGCAAAAGAATGAACGGTTATGGCCGGCCAGGCAGTCGTTTACGATTTCCGTGGCGGTTGCTGCCTGTTGCAGGTATAAACTGCAAAGGGAGGAACTTTTGCCGGTTTCCGTCCGGTCAAAGTAAAGTCGGGGATTTTGTCTGAACCGTGATCCGACGGCGGATATCTGTTCTAAATTGTAGTCGATGAAGCGGTGTGTCAGTTGATATTGCAGTTCCCGAAGGGAAAGGCCGGGATATTGTTTTTTGAGTGTGTCGCCTTCTTCGTTGATGAATTTTTGTCCGCGCAGCAGAAGTAGTTTCTTTTCCGCGTCGTTGTTGTTTTCCGTTTGCCGGTTGCGGTTGAGAAATTCTCTTTGCCGTTCTTCGTCCATCCCCCATTCCCGCATGATACGGCGGGCCTGTTCCCGTCTTTGCGGATGATTTAAAACTTCCTTTTCAATGTCTTTTCCGCCGTCGCACAGCACTCTGAACATGCCGTTGTAAATCAGCCCGTCTTCCAAAAAGCGTTTCTGCGCCTGCTCGTCGGCAATACCCGCCAATGCAAAGGTGTCTTTGATAACGGTCGTGTTTTTCAAACTTTCGAAAGTCAGCGGAGCCGCCAGTGCCTCGTCCAGTTCCCTCATGGCTTCCGGCGAATATTGCGCGGTTTGTGAAATCTTCCGGGCTTCCGCCAGCAGTTCCCGATTGCTTAAGGCAGACAGTTTTCCGTCCCGCCACAGGGATCGGGTGTGGTTTTTGATTTGTTTCAGAGCGGGGTTCATAATATAAGATCGCCATTTGTCGGCGCCCTCTTTGTCGCCGCTGCGCAAACGGGCGCTCATAACCGCCAAAGGATACATCATGCCGTTCAGGCGCGCGTTGGCAAGAAAGTCTGCAATTGCCGGGTTGGAGTGCTCTTGCACGATTTTCAGGCAGGCAAACGCGTCGCAATAAGCTTCGTTGTCGGTTCCCGTGCAATGAACGGCTTCGTGGTACAGGCCGCGTTTTTTGCTCACTTCAAAAATGTCGACGCCGTCCAGAGCCTCCCGCAGTTCCGGCGAAATGCCGGAAAACATGATTTTGCCGCTTGCAGCCATGTTTTTTTCCTTGTTGTCAAGAAAAATAAAAGAACGGTCAAACATTGTGATAAAGTTCGTGTTGTTGCCGAGGTTGTAAAAACCGGCGACAAACTGTTCGTAAGATATTTCCCCTCGGCTGCCGGATTGTTGTGTCTGCCGCTGAAAGTTTTGGTAAGCTTGTTCCGTTTCCCGGTCGGAAACACTGAAACTCCGCAGCGCCTGCCGGGCGGTTTCAAACTTCAGCCGTTCGTCGTCCGAGCCGAGGCCGCAAAGTTCGTTGTCCGCCTTGCGGTGCAAAAATTCCCTTTCCAGACGATCATGGTCAACCAGGCAGACGGTCTGCGGTCTGGCAATTTCCGGCGCTTCCGCTTCTTGTCTGAGAGCGCCGGCAAAATCCTGCATTTTGTCAATCCAAAGGGAATGTTCGCTTATCATTGTTTTTATCCTTATGATTTAAGAAAAATGATAACAGACGGAGCGGGATTCGTCGGGAATATTGTTCAGTTGCCGATCCCCGAAAAGCCCATGAAAGCCATTGAGAGAAGGGCGGCGGTGATGAGGGCGATCGGCGCGCCGCGCACGGATTGCGGCAAGGCGTCCTGGTTTTGGCTGATGCGTTCCCTCAAACCTGCCATCAGCACCATGGCGAGGGTAAAGCCGGCGGCGTTGGCCAGGCCGAAGCAGACCGAAAGCGACAGCGAAAAGCCCTTTTGTATGGAGAGGATGGCAACGCCCAAGACCGCGCAGTTGGTGGTAATCAGCGGCAGATAGATGCCGAGCGCCTGATACAGGGCGGGAGAAACTTTTTTGATAATGATTTCCACCATCTGTACCAAAGCGGCGATCACCAGAATGAAAACGACCGTGTTCATAAATTCCAGATGATACGGCACCAGCAGCCGGTAGTAAATCAGATAAGTGGCGACGGACGAGATGGTCATGACGAACATGACGGCCAGCCCCATGCCGACGGCGGGGGGGGTTTTTTTGGATA
>ERZ780079.489-NODE-489-length-16378-cov-3.48937_pt1 | contig 16378 bp, 13 predicted proteins | sample MGYA00511087_ERZ780079 | MGnify/ENA primary metagenome ERZ780079 (study PRJEB29588, sample SAMEA2142583) | human gut metagenome | biome: human gut; feature: human-associated habitat; material: faeces | place: Denmark | collected 2008/2010 ... | reverse complement strand
TCTTCCTCTGTGGTTGTCTCTTCCTCTGCTGTCGTTTTCTCTTCTTCGGTTGTTACTTCAGTCTTTTCTGCCTCAGTTGAAGTCTTGGATTCCTCTGACTCCTTATTATCAGAAGATTCCTTATTGTCTTCATTTGACTTGTCATCAGAAGCATCTCCTTCATCTGCTTCTGCATCCTCTTCTGGTGCATCTGCTGCTTCCTTCGCATCCTCAGATGAGCTGTCTGTCTCGGATTGAGCTTCTGTCTCTGTTTCCTGCAATTCTGCTGCAGTGGATACAGATCCCGGCATACTCGTTCCAAGCATAGATACACTTAATGTAAGTGCCATTGCTTTTGCCAGACTCTTTTTCCTTATCATCCTTCATTCCTCCCATAATAATCTTTGCGTAACGTATACGGCACCATTGCCGCACCAAAGTGAACAATTTGCTGTAACCTCTTGCACTTTAGTCATTATTATAAGGAAAAATATCTGGATTTTCTAATCAAGTCATTATGCAAACTATGCAAATGTAACCATTTTATATACTAAATTTATTTTATTTTTGTAATCATTGTATCTATATGTCGTCTTGTGCACACTTGTTATGTGCAAATATGCGCATATGGCATGCATTTTGGATTATGTACTGTAAAATCTGTACATATTGTTACAATACTTTCTCTTTTAACTCCTTGAAAAATGACAGAAAACCATCTTCGACCGCTACTTTATCCAACTGTTCCATGGAAAGGTCATAATAGTATTGTCCCGTTTTGATATCAATGGATATGCTGTCTAAAGGAAAACCCTTCTTTTTGATCCGGCTATGTGGAGCATCCGTCAGAATAAATTTCTCACTCTCCATTGCTTCATCCATTGCCTCATAGATACTGTTCTCATCCTTTACGAAACAAATGGCATTCTTATACCGTGCCGTAAGTGGTCCATACTTCTTTACCAGCCCTGTATAATATGCCAGCATTTCCTCATCTGAGAGATATTTTCCATTTATAGTCCGTACATGTACTCCAGGCTGGATTTCATCTGGAACATTGTCAAAATACAGACCTGAATCACAGGAAAATACGGGCATATGAAAAGCTTTATAATAGGCAAGCGCCTTTTGCCTTGCATTTTCAAGAGGCGTACTGCCATTCTCCGGTGCAACTGGTATCTCATAGCCCTGCTCCTTCATATCTTCCAAGCCTGTCAATTCTATATCCAGTTCTTTCAGGCGTTGTCTCATAGCGGATATCTTCGCCGGATTCCCGGTTCCATATAATAATTTCATATTTTTCTGCTCTTTCTTTCATGTGAAATCACATTCCATACTCTCTTATATTCTGTCACAACCGCTTCATACTCTTTCTGACAATCCCTTTTCTGTCCATCCCGAAGAAGCTCTGTTAATTCTGCGCATTTTGCATACAATTCTTTCAGCTCCATATTCAGGCTGATTCCCTTCAGATCATGTACTGCATCGAAAGCGCCTGTTATATCGCCCTTTCCCATAGAATCCTGCAATCTGGCGAAGCTGGTATCCTCCAGAAAACGCCACAGATATTTCTCCAGTAGTTTATCACTTCTATACCGTTTCAGGAGCGAATCATAGTCCGCTCCCGCTTCTTCATAGCATGTCCGAACCGTCAAAATCTTATTTCCTCTCCAATACTCCGCTGTCTGCCACTGCCTGTACTGCCTTAGCCAACTCCTCCGGTGGAAGAACAAGGGCAAAACGCACATAGCCTTCACCCAGGCTGCCAAAGGCATCACCCGGTGTACACAATACGCCAGCTTTCTCCACCAGCTCCATGGCAAACTCTCTGGAAGACTTGTATCCCTTGGGAATCGGCGCCCATACAAACATGGTTCCCTCACTGTCAGGAACATTCCAGCCAATACTGCGGAATCCACCACATAATACATCCCGGCGCTCCTGATATTTTCTGCACTGTTCTTTCACATAATCCCTTGGACCTCTCAGCGCTGCCACTGCTGCACGCTGGATAGGAATAAATGTACCAAAATCAATCTGGGAACGAAGAAGCTTCATGGCATCGATTGCATCCCTGCGTCCAATCATAAAGGAGATTCTTGCCCCAGTTACATTAAAGGACTTGGATAAGGAAAAGAATTCTGCCCCTACTTCTCCTGCTCCTTCATGCTGCAGGAAAGAGCCACCTACTCTGCCGTCATATATGATATCTGAATAGGCATTATCATGAATGATAAAGATATCATATTTTCTGGCAAAGGCAATCAGTTCATCATAGAAGGATGCCGGAGCTGTCTTGCAGACAGGATTATAAGGATAGGAAACGATCATGACCTTGGCACGTCTTGCAATATCTTCCGGTATCTCTGAAAGTACCGGAAGGAAGTGATTTTCCTCTTTTAAATCATAGAAATACTGCTCTGTCTGTGCCAGATAAGCGCCTGCCTCAAATATGGGATAGCCGGGATTGGGCAATAAGACTACATCCCCCGGATCACAGAGCGCCATGCATACATGTCCGATTCCTTCCTGTGAGCCATGTACTCCTGTAATCATGTCCGGTGTAATGGACACCTGAAAACGCTCCTGATAATAGTCTACCACTGCATCCAGAAGCTCAGGGATATCCACCAGGGAATACTTGTAATCTTCAGGATTGGCTGCGCTCTTCTGCACTGCTTCCATAATGTGCGGTGCAGGTGCAAAGTCCGGTGTTCCTACGAACAAGTTATAGAGCTTACGCCCTTTCTTCTCCATTTCTTCCTTCTTCTCATTGAGTTCTGCAAAAATACCCGTACCGAAATGCTTACTGATTCTCTTTGATCCTATCTGTGACATATGAATCACCATACCTTTCTATCTTTATATCACTTTATACCAGTTTTTTATCAACCTGTTTTCTCGCCCATATATAGCACAGCGCATGCACTGTAAATGTAATGACCCAGGTAATTGGATATGATAAATATATAATATCCTGTGTGTGATACTGTGGAATCTGAAATACAGTTGCCAGCCATAGCAGACGTAATCCACAGGCTCCCAACAAGGAAACGAACATTGGCATAATGGAATATCCGATTCCTCTCAATGCACCTACAAATACATCCATGATTCCACACAGGAAATACACCTTACAGATATATTGCAATCGTACCATTCCCGCAGCAATGACCTCCGGGCTGGTAGAATAGATTCCCAGCAGTTCTTTTCCAAAGAATACAGCCAGACTGCCCAAAATCAGACCAGTCGCAACAACATAGACCTGACCTGCAAACAGTATCTTATTAATACGATCCTTCTTCTTAGCACCGAAGTTCTGGCTTGTGAAAGATATCGTAGCCTGATAAAAGGCGTTCATAGCCATATATACGAAGCCTTCAATGTTGGCTGCTGCAGAATTACCTGCCACTGCAATCGCACCAAAGGAATTAATGGCTGACTGAATCACTACGTTAGACAGAGAAAAGACAATTCCTTGAAATCCCGCTGGAAGACCAATCTGCAGAATACGCATAAGCTTGTCCTTCTCGATTCGAAGCTCTTTTAATTCCAGACGAATGGCTCCCTGCTCTTTCATCAGACAACGCACTACCAGAAAAGCTGATATCGTCTGTGATATAACTGTCGCAATTGCAACACCCGCTACACCCAGTCTGCATACGATTACAAAGAACAGATTCAGAACCACATTCACTACTCCGGCAGCCAGCAGATAATACAGAGGTCTCTTCGTATCTCCGATGGCTCTAAGAATCGCACTGCCAAAATTATAGATCATTGTAGCTGTCATACCTACAAAATAGATTCTCAGATAAAGCTCTGCAAGTCCTATGACTTCTTCCGGTGCCTGCATCCAGGTCAGAATCTGTCTTGCGGCAACAACTCCTATCACAGTCAGCAGAATACCACTATAAATGCTCAGCATCATAGAGGTATGTACTGTCTCTTTCAGGTCTTTCTCCTGTTTTGCTCCATAATATCTGGCTGTCAATACGTTAGAACCGATAGACAGACCTACGAAGAGATTGGTCAGCAGATTAATCAGCGCTGTATTCGATCCTACTGCTGCCAGCGCATTATCTCCTGCAAAACGTCCAACTATCACGATATCTGCCGCATTGAACAGCAGCTGTAGAATACTGGAACACATCAGTGGCAATGCAAACATAAGCATTTTCTTGAAAATAGAACCACTGCACATGTCCATTTCATATTTTTTCACACATATACCCCTTTCTATGCATCCTGACTATGTACCACAGGATTTCTCCAGGTCTGGATAATCAGAGGAATTACCATCAATACCCAGATTACTGGTTCTGTCCATATAATTCCCCAATATCCAAAGAATCTGACAAATGTAAATGTAAATACCACCTTACCCATAAGCTCTATAAAGCTGGAAAAGACAGGTGTCTTATAATCACCAAATCCCTGCATGGAATTACGCAATACCACAATGCCTACACATAAAATAATGAAAGACATATCATATTCCAGGTACTTTCTTCCCCAGTATATGATCTCAGGACTTTCAGAACTTGTAATAAAACGAATCAGATAAGGCGATATGGTATGCGCCATAATAAAGACCACAACAGCCCAGACAGCTCCCAGCCCCAGTGCACCTTTTATCCCTTCTCTGATTCTTCCATATTTACCGGCACCATAATTCTGACCACAGTATGTAGCCATGGCAGAACCCATCACACTGATAGGCAGATTCCAGATTTCAAATACTTTTCTGGCTGCTGTATGTGCTACGATAATGGAAGTTCCCAGCTGATTGATTCCAGACTGCAATACAACTGTACCAAAGTTCACCAGACTGGACATCAGTCCCATGGACAGTCCGTTCTGATATAACTGCCAGAGCTGTTCACGATCAAATTGAAAATCTTCTCTGCCCACATGCAATATAGGAAAACCTCTATAAATTCTGATCAGACACAACACCACTGACAGAAGCTGTGCTAGTACAGTGGCATAGGCTGCACCTGCCACACCAAGATGCAGATTCAAAATAAAGAAATAATCCAATCCAACATTAGCCAGCGATGAAATCACCAGATAGATCAATGGTGTCACTGAATCTCCTGTAGCACGCAGGGTATTGGCACACAGATTATACGCCAGCGTAATGAACATCCCCCACACCAGAACAACAATATAGGAATATGACATGCCAAACTGTTCTGCAGGCACCTGTAACAGTCTTAATATCGGTTTTAAGAAGACAGCTGTCAGTGTAATCAGCACAATTGCGGTTCCAAAGCCAAGGGTAATTGCTCCTGCTATATTCTTTTTAAGTGCTTTCTCCTCGCCGCTTCCATAGAAACGCGCCGTCACGACACTAAAGCCCAGCGTCAATCCATTGAAGAATCCTGTCAACAGATTATATAAAGTAGAAACGGAACCTACAGAAGCCAGCGCCGTCTCCCCTAACGTACTTCCTACAATTTTCGTATCAATCAGACTATATAATATCTGAAACAGATTTCCCAGAAAAATCGGGATTGCAAATAATACAATCAGTTTGACAGGATTCCCCTCTGTCAGAGTTGTCTTTCTGTGTTTCATGGTTTTCTAAGTCCTTTCGGATAATGGTTCTTCATAATCTGCCCAGCCAGCTTGCCCCATCCAAGACTGTATCCGTCTACTGTAATAAGATACCAGCCCTTTGGCAGATTGGCATCATCACAGGTCAATGTCTGACCATTGAGATACCCCACCGTCTGTGCATCTGTTGCCGACAGCTTCCACACATGCTGTACCTCCTGCGGTTTGAGTGCCAGCGCCAGGGCATGAGATGGCTCAAACCGATTCTTCTTCAAGGTTCCAAGATGCAGACCGCACCGCAGCACTTTCAGCGTATGCAGGGAAGGCATGTCCTTTGGCAACAGATATAACTGCTCTCCAAACAGGTATAAGCCTCCGTTCTCCCTCTCCATCAGATCAATCTGCAAGGTATCTTTCTGAAAATCAAAAAACTGGCTGTAATCCGCTGCTTTGGAGAGCTGCTGTTTCCCTTTCTTTGCTTTTCTGGATTCTACTGCATTAGCTGGGAAAAAGCCTGTCTCTGTTCCATATTTCAAAAATCCTGTATAACCCTGTGGCACTTCTCCTGCCTTACGCAGAACAGCGAGAAAATGTCCCTCTCCATCTAATTTATGAGGCCATAGACGAATCGTTCTCTCCAGATGCATCCCTGATACATCCACATCACTGTCTTCTCCATAAAAAGCCCACTGTGAAACACCTCTGCTCATTCCCTCATATAAAGGAACTTCTTCCAGTGTAAAATCAGGATGTCTCATGAGAAATCTTGCCATACTTCCTTCATTTTCCGCAGGAGCAAAGGTACAGGTAGAGTAGACTAACCGCCCACCGGCTCTTAACATAGATGCTGCACAATCCAGTATTTCATCCTGTCTCTGCGCACACAAACGCACATTATCCAGACTCCACTCGTCACACGCTTCTTCATTCTTGCGGAACATGCCTTCGCCGGAGCAAGGTGCATCTACCAGAATCCGGTCAAAATATTCATCAAAGATATCTGCCAGCTTTGCTGCCGTCTCATTCGTCACCAGTGCATGGGGAATCCCCATACGCTCTACGTTCTCTGCCAGGATCTTGGCTCTTGCAGGATGTATCTCATTACATACCAGAATCCCCTGTCCCTGCATGGAAGCTGTGATCTTCGTGGTCTTGCCACCAGGAGCCGCGCACAGATCCAATACCTTCTCTCCTGGCTTTGCTTCCAGATAAGCAGCCGGTGCCATGGCACTTGGCTCCTGAATATAATAAACGCCTGCTTCATGCCAGGGATGCTTGCCCGGCTGGTCCTGTTCACTGTAATAAAAGCCGTTCTCTGCCCAGGGAACCTTTCTCATTGTAAAGGGTGCAGACTGCAAAAAGGCCTCTTGCGTTCCCTTCATCGGGTTCACTCGAAGCGCCTGAAATTTATTCTTCTCATAACTTTGTCTAAAAGCAGGATATGCTTCACCCAGCATATCCTGCATTCTTGCCTCGAATTCCTGCGGCAATCTCATATCATTAACCATGCCTTTCCTACATCAGCCATTATACTGTTAATCCTTTGTCTTCTTCACAGCCAAGTACAATGTTCATACACTGGATAGCGGCACCGGAAGCACCCTTACCCAGGTTATCAAAACGTGTTGTGACCATGATTCTTTCCTCATTACCTGTTACATAAATCTCCAGTCCATCCCAGCCGGAACGTGCGCTGGAGAACAATACACCACCAGACTCTGCTTCTGCGCCCAGAGGCTGCACTGTGATGAACTTCTCGCCAGCATAATGCTTTGCCAGATACTCTCTGACTGTCTCAGGAGTCTGACTGCCATTTAACATATCAGCATAGAAAGTCAGGCTTACCGTCATACCACTGTAATAATCTGTTACCATAGGGGAAAACAGCGGTGTTCTCTCCAGCCCTGATATGGCTTTCATCTCTTTTAAATGCTTATGAGCCTGGCTCAGCGCATACAGTCTTGCAGAAGAAAGTTCTTTCTCCTTATCCTGCGCCTGATACTGGGCTATCATCTTCTTACCGCCTCCGCTGTAGCCTGACACGGCAAAAGCAGACACCGGATAGTCCTTTGGCAGTATACCGCCTGCTACCAGCGCATATGCAGTGGTAATAAACCCTGTCGCATAGCAGCCGGGAACTGCAATCCTTTTCCCTGTTCTGATTGCCTCTCTATGGTCTGCGGACAATTCAGGATAACCATATGCCCAACCTGCCTCTGTTCTGTGTGCTGTAGAAGTGTCTAATATAATGGTATTCTCATTCTCTACCATAGCAACTGCTTCTCTTGCGGCAGCATCCGGCAGGCAAAGGAATGTAATATCTGATTCATTGATATATTTCTTTACTTCAACCGGGTCTTTTCTGAGTTCTGAAGGAATCTTTAATAATTCTATATCATCTCTGCTCTCAAAACGTTCAAATATACGAAGCCCTGTTGTTCCCTCACTACCATCAATAAAGACTTTCTTCTTCATAACCTTCTCCTCCTGTATTCTGTCACGAACTTCATTCTATCCTGCAACTATGGTAAACCCATTTGGTCACTGTGTCAATCAGTCCTTTACATATCCTATATCTGCGTCATGCCGCTTACAAGTATGTAATAATTATCCCGATATATCTGTGGGAATTGTTCCATGGAAAGGGGATTCACACCCAGTCCCGCTTCTATGGTATAGCCCGGTCTGTCATATTCCTGAATGAACCAGTCTTTATAGCCTGCATATCCTGACTCTGTCGGCGTCTCTTCTACAGCATATCCACTGACATTGCCAAAATACTGTGCTATCTGTCTGGACTTGTCAGGCTCATAATCCATATACTTCCAATATATGACTTCTCCCTGTGTATGATAAGCGATGATCAGTCTGAAATCATGCATTCTGGTAAACTCATAGACATTGATACTTTCAACTGCCGTCAATGGTGCTTCGCCCACATAATCTCTTGGTGCCGGTGTAGTATAACCCTGACTAAACTTTATTGTCCTTGCCTGTTCCCAGCCAGCCGGGAACTGCAGGTTCAGATCCACACCGTCAATGTTGGCTTTCCATCCGTCCGGATAAGGAATATCAGGATACTGTGCCGCTATTATCTTCGCCTGCTGCTCATATCTGGCATTTCCTAACACACCATTCACCAGATCCACGCCGTCCGGATTGACCATAGGCACCAGATACAGACTATAGGTATCATACAGAGATGATGCAATCTCACCATTGATAATGCCATTCTGTGCATAAGCTGATGCATACTCCTCTGCAAACTTGAGAAGCAATGGTGTCGTAATCCATTCATTTGCATGAAAAGACGCATTATAGAACACCTCTGTAGCACCTGTTCCAATTCTGATATAGGGAATTTCCTTTTCCATAACACTTGTTCCGATATTTCCAATCGTCAGAAACGGATACCTGATACGCAGCCCTTCTATGATAAAAGACAACAATATGGAAGTATAAGCTACCTCTTCAGACACCAAGGGAAATGCCAAAGGCACATAAATCCGCATTCCCGGCTGCAGAGCATTCACCTGTATGGACGGATTAGCCCTCAATACTGCCTCCTGTGTTGTCCCATAGGCACCGGCTATATTCCATATCGTATCTCCCTTTACAATAACATGTGTTACGTATCCTTTCAGATACGGAATCAGTTGTTTCCATACCGACTGATCCACATAACATCCAACCGTTTCTCCATGCATTGCATATTCTCTTCGAAATTCCCGTAATGCCTTACAGGTATCTGTTCCAAAGATACCATCCAGCTCCACCGGATAACCTGCCCTTGTCAATGCCAGCTGCAGATACTGCACAAGCACTCCTCTGTCACCAAGATAAATATTCCGCATATATAGCCCTCCTGAAATAGAAAAGAGTAAATGTATCACTACATTTACTCTATTACCTGTTTCATTATCTTATGACAATTGTGTTACATGTGTTATTTTAATTTTTTAAATGTTCTTCATAAAAATCCATGACCTGGTCCATGAAAGGAATCAGTATTGGATTCTCTGACAGCTGGATACTGTGTTTTGCACCTAATACCTGAATCAGCCGGACATTGGAAGCCCTGTCTGCAAAAGCATTCTGTCCGCTTGCCCCTACTGTATTATCCAGTTCTGCCTGAAACAGTAAAGTAGGTGTACTGTATCTGTCAGCATTCTTCACTGCCTTGTCAGCCGCCTTAACAGCTGCTGTAAGCCATGCATAAGTGCCGCCATAAGTCTGGTAATTCCTGTCATGCAGCTGAATGTCATGCAGATATGCATATCTTGGTTCACTGCTGATAGAACTATGCTCATAATCATATGTTCCGTCAAAAGCACCTCTGCCCAGAATATATTTCTCACTTCTGCCCATCAGTGTTGCTGCCCTGGTAATGGACATTGCTGTATTCTCCGGCAAGCCTCCATACAGAATCTCAAGCATTGGTGCAATCAATACCGCTGCATCAAATAATTCAGGATCTTCTTCCATCAACAGAGCCGCAATACATCCACCCATGGAATGTGCAAACATATAAAGCTTCTCCCTATCTTTCATTACAGGTGTTATTTTATCTTTTACAAAGATGCGATAATCCTTCACATATTCATCAAAATCTCCTATTGTAACTTTAGACAGATCTTCCTGCTGTCTATAGGAATAGCCATGTCCTCTCTGATCTATGATGCTGACTGAATAGCCTGCCTGAAGGAAATAATAGACAGACTCCCTGAATTTATAGCAGCCATCCGTGTAGCCATGCGCTATGGCAATATGTGCCTTATGCTGTTTGGACAGATACTGCTCATAATAAAGCTGTCTGCCATCATATCCGCCAATATAGCCTGATGTCATATGCTCTTTTAGATATGGTTCAACTACCTGATGCATCGTTTCCATATAGTTATCTTCCGATAAATAACGGATGGTATTTTTAAATTGCTTTGCTTCCAGCTGCTGCGTTCCATCCGGAGATTTTACCTTGCGCTTAGGCCAGCACAGATATGCACCCGTTGCGGCAACACCGGCTGCTGCCGCTGCCATCACTCCGTACTTTAATTTTTTATCCATTGCAATATATACCTTTCTATCATATCAAAAGACCTCATAGAAATTTTCTCTATAAGGTCCTGATTTGGGCTATTGAATTATACAATCTGTCTCTTGGCCACATACACCTGGAAGGTATCATTACCCTGCAAATGTTTGCCGGAGCGGATTGTTACATTCTTGTCCGTGATAAGATATTCTACTTCTGCGCCATCTTCAATCACTGTATCCTGCATCAGCACACAATTCTTGACTTTAGCGCCTTTTCCAATCTTCACGCCACGAAACAGAACACAGTTCTCCACTTCACCACTGATCTCACAGCCATCAGCCGCCATTACATTCTTGACCTTACAGCCATTGATATAACGGGTCGGGTTATCATCACGAATCTTGGTATAAATCTGATTGCCGGAAAACAATGCATCCAGATTGTCTTCATCCAGAAGCTTCATATTTTCCTTAAAGTAACTCTGCATATCATTGATGCGTGCTACATAGCCATCATAACAATACCCCTGCATATGAAGCTGTCCGGTCTTAGGTGCCAGGACATCACGTTCAAAATAAGACTGTCCTTTCAGATATGCTTCATCAATCAGACTGATGAGTAATTCTCTCTCCAGGACGAAGATATTCATTCCCAAGTTCTGGACTCCCGGCTGTACAGAATTCATATGTATCTCCCCGACTCTGCCTTCACCATTAACATCCAGTGTGAAATACATATCCCGGATATCAACATTCGGGTTCTTAAATGCCTGTGGAATTTCCTGCCTGTTATAGACTAACGTTATATCGGCACCACTTTCCACATGGGCATCCAACAATGCCTTAAAGTCAAAATTAACTGCCAGATTCGCATCCGAAAGAATCACATATCTCTCTCTCTGGGAGCGGATGAACTGCTTGATGCTCTCCAGTGCCTCTACTCTGCCATTATAGAGTTTAATCGTTTTCTGTGCAAAAGGCGGTACAATATTCAATCCACCATTCTTACGTGTCAGATCCCATTCACGACCTGAACCCAGATGATCCATCAGGGAATGATAATTCTTACGTACGATCAGGGAAATATTATCAATTCCACAGTTGACCATACTGGAAATCACGAAATCTGACATACGGTAACGGCTTGCAAAAGGAATGGAAGCCATCAGACGGTCACTGACCAGTTCAGGAACCAGTGTATCATAACTGTTTGGGAAAATAATACCCATTGCATCTGCATTTGAATTTACCATTTCTCTTCACCGTCCTTTACATCGCTATATACCATTGCCTTAGGTCCAACCTTGGCGCCCTTGCCTACTGTAACACCAGAGCCTACTGTTGCAACTCCGTTCTCATCACCTTCAGGCATTGCACCTACTACAGCATTTTCCTCTATTGTAACATCCTCTGCGATAATACAGTGTTTTACTACTGCGCCAGCCTTGATCACAGTGCCACCCATAACAACAGCGTCCTCGATCTGCGCACCTTCTTCCACTGTAACACCAGCAAAAAGAATTGAATGTTTCACAGAACCATATACACGGCATCCATCAGTAATCATAGATTCATGTACTTCTGCATTGGCTCCGATTCTATGACCTGTCATACCACTGTTTCGGCTGTAAATCTTCCAGTTCTCATCAAACAGGTCGATACCACTGTGTTCCGGGTCCAGTACTTCCATGTTGGCTTCCCACAGGGAATTGATAGTTCCTACATCCTTCCAGTATCCATTAAAATGATAAGCATACATCTTTCGTCCATCTCGTAACAGATTTGGAATAATGTTATTGCCAAAATCATTTTCAGAATTGGGGTCAGCTTCATCCTCTTCCAGATATTTCTTCAGAATATCCCAGTTAAAGATATAAATACCCATAGAAGCCAGATTAGACTTTGGATTCTTAGGCTTCTCCTGGAATTCTGTGATCTTGTCATTTTCATCAGCTACCATTAAGCCAAAGCGGGAACCCCCCCCCCAGGAACCCACCAAAACAGCCACACTGAACTCTGCGCCTTTTTCCTTATGGAATGCCAGAAAATCACTATAATCCTGCTTGCAGATCTGATCACCAGACAAAATGATAACATACTTGGGATTATATCGCTGAATGAATGATAAGTTCTGATAAATTGCATTAGCTGTTCCCTTGTACCAGTCAGAACCATTCGCCTGCTGATAAGGTGGTAAAATATGCACGCCTCCATGCAGCCTGTCCAAATCCCACGGCTGACCGTTACCTATGTACTCATTAAGCACCAACGGCTGATACTGTGTCAGAATACCCACCGTATCAATCCCCGAATTTACACAATTTGACAACGGGAAGTCAATGATTCGATACTTTCCTCCAAAGGGTACTGCGGGTTTCGCTAATTTCTGTGTTAATGCATACAGGCGAGAACCCTGACCACCAGCCAGAAGCATTGCGATCAATTCTTTTGCCATTGCTTGTCCTCCTTTACCGTATCTATGATTCTACAAATAATGAATCATTCTTTTGATTTTATGTATACAATTTTATCACATTTTCTTGCAAAAATCATCAAATAATGTGCATTTTGAATACATTTTTTATACAGGTGGACTAAACAATAAATTTTGCTACCGTCTTTTCCAGTCTGTCTGCTGAATCATGCGCTGCCTCAGCCTTTTCCCTGATATCTGATGCTTTCTCTACAATGACACTCGTCTTCTGGGCGATATCTGTAGTTCCTGTTGCGCCTTCTGTTGCTGCCTTACTTACCTCTCCGATCGCATCCATAACGCCATTGATAGAAGCCAGTAACTGCTGGGAAGAAGCTGAGAAATCTGTTACAAGGGAGTCCACGCTTTCTGCATCTCCACTGTAATTGTCCGCCATAGTAAGGAAATCGGAGAAGCTCTTCACAACATCTGTTCCCACAAATTCCAGAAGCTTCTTAGCTCCGTCTGCAAGATTATCTACTGCTGCTACTACATTCTGGGTCACTTCCTGGATATGGCCAACCGTTGACTTGGATTGTTCTGCAAGACCTCTGATTTCATCTGCTACAACTGCAAATCCCTTACCGGCATCACCTGCACGGGCTGCTTCAATCGAAGCATTCAGTGCCAATAAGTTAGTCTGTGCTGTAATCTGCATGATAGATTCTGCCAGCACACCGATCTGGTCTACTACCTTGATATCTGCCAGTGCTTTGCTTAATTCTTCATCAATCTCTGCGTGAATTGCCTTAGTACGGTTATCATTATCTGTTGCTTCACCCTTGATTCCCACTGCACGCTCTCTGATCTGATCTGCTTCTAATGCACCGTCCTGGGAACGTGTTGCAATATTCTTGGCTGCACTCTCGATTTCATGTGACATGGAATCAATCTGCTCTGAGGATGCAGCAGTTTCTTCCATACCAGCTGCCAGTTCCTGTGTTGTAGCAGATACATCCCCTATTTCATCATCCAAGTCCTGAACATTCACGTCAATCTGTTGTATCATACCTGTGATTTCCTGTGCTTCTTCCTTGACCTGTCCAATCAACGTGTTCAATTCCAGACGCATGGTTTCCAAAGAATTGGCAAGTATACCGAAATCATCACGCCTCTTCAATAAAAGCTCATCAAATTTCTGTGAGAAATCCCCCTTCTCCATAACACCAATTGATGCCACACACTGTTTCAAAGGTCTTACAATACTGAGAATAATAAGAATCAGCAGCACAATTACAATGATTGCTTCTGCAGTGACAACAATAAAGAACAGATTTCTTTTATCAGTTACATAGCTTGAAAATTCATTCTTGGCTGCAGCTATCTCGTCATCTATAAAGTCCGTATAATTACCGGTTCCAATAACCCACCCAAAAGGTTCAAATGCCTTGCTGTAAGAACGTTTCGGTGATGATTCTGTCTCACCTTCCTTTGGGAAAACATAGTCTACATATCCACCATCCGCTTCTTTACCGACACGGATAATCTCTTTCACCATCTGATAACCATCTGCGTCTTTTGTCTCCATACGGTTCGTCCCCTCTGTAGCACTTCCCAGAAGGACTACATTGGTTCCATCATACTGATCTACCCAGAAATATCCATTATCCCCATATCTCAGCGCTCTGATTTCATCAGCGGCAAGCTTCTTCGCTTCCTGTTCTGTAAATTCCCCTGCCTGATATTTGTCATAAATATTCTGGCATAAAGATATTACATTTTCTACCTGTTGTCTGATTTCTTCATCATAAGATGATCTGGCATCTTCCTCAATAACATCCAGTGCCTTCGTCTGCAGCTGGTTCATGCTCACTATTGATAAATAGGTGCATATGGCTAATGCCAGCACAGATACTATCATAACAATAGTCAGCTTCGCTCTTACTTTAATATTATTCATTTCGCTTCCTCACTTTCCTGCAGCCAATTCGCGCTACAAAACATGTAACTATTCGGACTGCATATATAAAATTTACACAATTCCAAACAGTTGCTCAAATATATTAAATTAATTGTATCACATTATACATTTTTTCTCAAATATTATAATATTTTTTATTATTTTGCATTATTTTTTTGCAAATATCAGACTTTTATTGCATGTTTTTATTGTATAATACTTAAAAAAAAACAACACAGATTACCTCCATGCTGTTCCTCATTCTACCAATAATTGATATTCCTGTTCTATGATCGGCGACGGGATACTATATGTGATCCATGCCTCTTTCTGTCCGCTGCCTGCTGCTTCCCCTCCTGTAATCATCCCCAGCAGCCAGCCTTCCTCATCAAATACGCCACCTCCGGACATCCCCGCCTTCGCATAGCAGGACGTCACAAGCATATCTGTTCCAAACTCTGGTATATACTGTATTTGATGAATTGTCCCCTGATAAGCTGCCTCTTCTGAATCAGCCTGTACAATTGCGGTCCCACTCTGCGTTCTCTCCTGCCATGCAATTTCCAATGGTCTTTTTACTTCTGCAATCTCCCACAGTAACTCCTGCGGTATCTGCCCTGTCCTAATCTGAAAAAAGGCAATATCATACTGTGCCGAATACCCCAGTGCCTCAGCTGTTAATTGCTCTCCGTCAGCAAAAGTAACCTGTGCTTCCACATCTCCTGTCAACACATGCCGGTTAGATGCAATCACAACATTATCTTCCGTAACCGCCCAGATAATTCCCATTCCTGCAGACTGTTTCACTGCAATACGGACCAGACTTTGCTCAATATCTGCTGTATCTGTTTTTGTCACATCTTCCTCGGATTGCAAAACCTGCGTTGTTTCTTCCTGGGTGCTCTCCTGTATGCCTGTTTCGTCGGCAAACTCTTCACTCATACGCTGTTCATTTGCATTCCCCTTAGCATGCATCCATACAGTACCCTTTACTAAGATAACATCTCCTATTAATAACAGTATTGCCATAAACAACACCATAGTCATAACCTTCTTTTTATTCATCCAAATCCCTTTCCTGTCTTCCATTTTCACTATCCTATAAACTATAAAAGGAGCTGATGCTCAGCTCCTTAGGATTCCATGTATGCAAGCGCAGCGATAAGCCGGGTTATGTCGGTGCATTGCTGCACGAATGATCATCTATCTAGAACTGCTGTTACCAGCAGCTTCAAGCGACCCACCTGAAAACAGGTCGGGCAAACCTATCGTTCTCTGTTTGGTCTTGCTTCGGATGGGGTTTACATGTGCCCCTCTCGTTACCTTGAGGGCGGTAGTCTCTTACACTGCCTTTCCACCCTTACCCGGTAAACCGGGCGGTTTATTTCTGTTGCACTGGCCTTGGAGTCACCTCCACCGGACGTTATCCG
>ERZ780079.481-NODE-481-length-16726-cov-8.75652_pt1 | contig 16726 bp, 8 predicted proteins | sample MGYA00511087_ERZ780079 | MGnify/ENA primary metagenome ERZ780079 (study PRJEB29588, sample SAMEA2142583) | human gut metagenome | biome: human gut; feature: human-associated habitat; material: faeces | place: Denmark | collected 2008/2010 ... | reverse complement strand
CGGGCATCACACCGACGCGCCCGCCTCGCTGACGACCATGTATTTGAGCGCATCGCCCAGCGCCAGCTCCTTCATCACCTCGACGAAGAACTGCTCTGTCTCGCGCCCCGCCGTGCCGTTGCCGATGGCGACGATGCCGACGTGGTGCTTCTGGATCATCCGCTTGACGGTTTCCTTCGCCTGCGCAACCTTGCCGTGGCTGGGCAGCGGGAAAATGACGCCCGTATCCAGCACGCGCCCGGTTTCGTCCACAACCGCGACCTTGCAGCCCGTGCGGATGCCGGGGTCAAGCCCCATCGCGACCTTCCCGCGCACCGGCGGCTGCATCAGCAGCGGGCGCAGATTCAGCGCGAACACGCGAATCGCCGCTGCACTCGCCTTGTCGGTCAATTCCGCGCGCAGTTCCGTGTCCAGCGACGGCGCAATCAGCCGCGTATACGCGTCGTCGCACGCCTGCGCGACGTACTTGCACGCCGGGCTGCCCGTCTGCCGCACGAAGCCGTAGCGCACGAGCTGCTGTGCCTTCTCCTTGTCCACGTCCAGCGCGACTTTGAGGAAGCCCTCCTTCTCCCCGCGGTTCATCGCCAGCACCCGGTGCGACGGCATCAGGCGCAGCGGCTCGCGATGGTCGTAGTACATGCGGTAGGTGCTGTCCTCGTCTTTCGCCGCGACCGTCGCGACCATCGCCGTTTGATGGTAGTACGTTTTGAGCTTCGTGCGGACGGCGGCATCGTCGCTGACGACCTCGGCGATAATATCCATCGCGCCTTGCAGGGCATCCTCCGCCGTTTCGATGCCCTTCTCCGCGTTCACATAGCGCAGGGCGATGGTTTCCGGCGCCATCATGTTCCGCTGCTGGAGCATCAGCGCGTTCGCAAGCGGCTCCAGCCCCTTCTCCTTGGCAATCGACGCGCGGGTACGGCGCTTCGGGCGGTACGGGCGATAAATATCCTCCAATTGCGCCAATGTCGCGGCAGCATCGAGGTCGCTTTGCAGCTTCTCCGTCCAGACATCTAACTTTTGCAGGCTTTCACTGATTTCCTGCCGACGCGCTTCGAGCGCCCGCAGCGCCGTCAGCCGTTCGCTGATTTCACGCAGCTTCTGGTCATCCAGCGACCCGTGCTGTTCCTTGCGGTAACGCGCGATAAACGGCAGTGTGCAGCCATCGTCAAGCAGGCGAATGACGGCGTCGATTTGCCACGGGGCGGTTTGGAACTCCTGACAGAGCGTTTGTGTGATAGTCATGTCCTCACCTCAAATAATGATGCCTTCCAAATGATCCACCTCATGCTGAATCACCTGCGCGGTGAAACCAGAGAACCGCTGCACATGCCGCTGCAGCTGCTCATCCTGATATTCCATCAAAATCTGCTGATACCGCAAACACGGGCGCTCGCCGTCCAGCGACAAGCACCCCTCTTGCGCTGCGAAGGGAATCTGGCGATCCGTGATAACCGGGTTGAGCATCACCAGCACGGTTTTCCCCGCCATCACCGCAATGATGCGCTTGCGGACGCCAATCATGTTCGCCGCCATGCCGACGCATTCGTGCGCATGGGCGCGCAGGGTATCCGCGAGGTCACGTGCAACGGTCAAATCCTCCGCCGTCGCCATCTGGCTCTTGCAGGACAGGAACATCACATCTCTCACAATCGGCTGAATCATTGCTTCTTCACCACCACGCCGCCAGTTTTCCAGATGCTTCTTTCGGGCACTTCACCACGCACGCAGCTCAGCGGGTAGATTTGGCTCTCCCGCCCGATAACCGTGCCGGGGTTCAGCACGCTGTTGCAGCCGACTTCCACATAGTCGCCAAGCATTGCGCCCATTTTCTTCAAGGCGGTTGCCATGCTTTCGCCTGCGCCGCGAACCGTCACCAGCGTCTTGTCGCTCTTCACGTTGCTGGTAATCGACCCCGCCCCCATGTGGCTGCAATAACCGAGGATGCTGTCGCCGACGTAGTTGTAGTGCGGCGTCTGCACATGATCAAAAAGAATCACGTTCTTCAGCTCCACAGAGTTGCCGACCACGCAGTCTGCCCCCACCAGCGCACTGCCGCGGATGAACGCGCAATGCCGCACTTCCGTCCGCGCGCCGATGATGCAGGGCGCACCCAGATACGCCGTCGGCGCAACCGTCGCGGTTTTGTGCACCCAGACGTGCTCGCTGATTTCGGTGTATTCCGCCGGGTCAAGCGCCGCACCAATGCGCAGGATTTCCGCCTTGATGCCCGCAAGCGCCTCCCACGGATAGGTAAACTGCCGCAGATAATCCGCCGCCAATGTGTGGTTAAGGTCGTAAAGCTGTTCGATTGTCAGCATAATTTGCCTCCTATTTATTATGTTGATTGCTTTTTCGCCCTGCGCCGCCGAATCAGCCAGAGCATGAACATCGCCAGCAGCAGCCCCGCCAGCGCGCCCGATGAATCCAGCAGCACATCCTGCCACTTGCCCGTACGCCCGGCAACGAAAAGCTGATGGATTTCGTCCGTCGCGGCATAGAGCGTACATCCCGCCCATGACAGCCAGTGCCAGCGGGCGCAGTAGCTGTCCAGCAGCAGCGTCAGCAGCATTCCCAAGAGCGTGTACTCCAAGAAATGCGCCGTTTTCCGCACGGCAAAATCCACCTGTACATACAGCTTCCAGTACGCCTGCCCCGTCAGTCCCTGCCGCTGCGCCAGAGAATCCGTAATTGGGCGGGCAATTTTATCGCTGATGCTGCTGGACTGCGTGCCTTCCTGTGCCGAGAAGCCGAACATCACCAGCAGCAGGGACAGCGTAATCAGCCAGAGGATAGCACGATAAAGGTGTATTTTCCAGTTCAAGGTTGCTTTCCCTTCCTGCGGCGAAAGTTACGCCGCGCTTGTTTATTTCGCGCTCCACCCCGTCAATTCCTGCCGTGTTGCATGGATTTCACGAAAAAGGGCTGCCCGTTGCAGACAGTCCTTTTGTTGGATTATTTCACGCGCTCGCAGTACACCGCCACGCGTTTTGTACCGCTGAGGGTGCAGGTCACAAGCGTCAGTTCATAGCCGGAATGGGCAATTTCGTTCGCATCGTTGGGGGAAATCGTGTTTTTCTCCCGCACAACGTAGCGGAAAACGTTATTCTCCATGTCCGTGAAGGTAACGGTTGCGTCCAGCGCCAAGCTGCTCAGCTTGCCAAAGTGGTAGGTGTGCGCAATAATGGCGAGGTTGTCCGCGTAGGCGCTGCCGGAATAGCGGCACGGCGAGACGCTCAGGTTCTCGTACGACCAGTTGCGCTGCACCGGCACTTTCAGCCCCAGCGACGGGATGGACAGCGTGCCGATATACTCATGCCCATTGACCTTCTCGCCCGGCATTTCGATTCCCGGCACGCGCTCGTAGAGCTTGCCCGTCGGCGCGGGCGTGGGTGTCGGCGTGGGTTCGGGGGACGGTGTCGGTTCAGGCGTTTCGGTCGGTTCGGGTGATTCCGTCGGCATGGGCGTTTCGGTGATTTCCGGCGTGCTCGTCGGATTTGATGTCTGCGCGGCATCCGGCGTGCTCGTCGGCTTCGGCGGATTCGTCGCAGTCCCTGCCGTCGGCGCGTTTGTCGGCTTCGGCGGATTCGTCGCATTCTCTGTCGTCGGCGCGCTCGTCGGTTTCGGCGGATTCGTCGCAGGATTCGCCGTTGCGGGCGCATCCGTCACAGGGGTGTTCGTGGCGGTTACGTCATCACGCGGAATGTCGGTCGTCAGTGCGTCAGTTACGGAGGGCGTGGATGCTGCCGGGGTATCCGCTGCAGTGGCATCCGCCGTTGGCGTGTCGGTCGTCGGCGCATCCGTCGCGGGTGTGTCTGTCGGCATCATCGTCGCGGTGACTACGGGCGGTGCAGCGGTTTGCTGCGATTCCATCTGCCGCTGAATGCGAATCTGCTCCAGCGCCATCAGCGCATCATCCGACTCCTGCTGCGCGCGGCTGGCATCCCACTGGTTGTAGCCCACCAGCGCCAGTGCCGCCAAAATCAGCACCAGCCCCAGCGTCATCAGCAAATTGCCCTTACGGTTCTTCATGCTCTTGGCTCCATTTCCGGTGCAGAATCCAGCCAATGACGAACAGAATCATGCCCGCGCCCGCCAGAATCGGCACCGGCCACCACAGCTGCCCCGTTTCGGGAATCGGGGCGGTCGGGGTCGGCGTGACCGTGCGGCGGTTGGTAATCACATACACGCCGTTTTCGATGGAATATTCCGGCTCATAGTACACATCAGCCCCCAGAACCTCATTGAGGGTGTACACATGGTCAGCCGGCAAATCCTTGAAGATATGATGCCAGTTGTTTTCGCTGTTCAGAATCACCGTGTCGATATGCTGACCGTCCTGCATCAGATGAATTTCAATCTGCACAGGGCGATATGTGCCGCGGTTGTCGTCGTCCCACACCTTGACGCACTCAAGGTCAATCAGCGCGGGGGAACGTTCCAGCTTAATGGTGGAGAGGACGTCGTACTGCCACTCGTCGTCCACATTGCGCGTCGGCACAGAGGTCAGGAAGGACTGGAAGCTGTACGCCCAGCCGCCGATGATGACCGGCGTGCCGGAAACAAGGTACAGACCGGGGTTGAGTCCCGCGAAGGCAACTCGACCGTTTTCATCCGTCGTGCCGGTGAAATCAGGCGTTTCGGACGCAGCAAGGGCTTTCATCGCTTCGGACGCGGCTGCCCAGTCCGCCGCGTTCTTCAGCGCGTTAATGTCGATATTCAGGGTGCTGTACGGGCTGCGCAGGGCGAACCGAGCGTCCGCGTCCATGTCCGCCACCTGATACAGCTGGAAGGTCACGCCGGGCAGGTGCGCATCATCCTCGTTGTCATCCGCCTGAATGGCGAACGTCAAGGGGTGCGTCAAATCAACCCGTTCAAAGGCAAGCGCGCAGGGCGCAAGCAGAAGGCAGCACAATGCTGTCAGCAGGACAAGCGCCAGCAGGCGCGAGGGTTTGCGGCTCATCACGACCGCTCAGCTCCTTTCCGCTTCTTGTGTTTCGGGCTGGTCGTTACCAGCATGAGAATGAGGAGAATCAGCAGCATCGGCGCGGCAACAATCGGCGCGACGATGTAGGGGTCAATCACGAGTGCGTCCGCGGAGATGCGCACGGATAGCTGCGCAAGCGACGTTTCGACCCGGTGTCCACGGACAAGCAGCCGGTGCGAGTTAATGCCGTAGGGCGTGCAGGTGACGAGCGTGCACAAATCCATGCCGTCATAGATTTGCAGTGCGCTGACGTCGTGCGGCTCGACAATGAGAATCTGGTCGATTTCGTAAGTCAGCACCTTGTCCAGCACGCGGAGGGTGAAGGTATCGCCGTAGGTGAGCTGGTCAAGGTTGGTAAAGAGCTTGGCGGAGGGCAGCCCTCGATGCGCCGAGAAGGCGGAATGCGTCCCCGGTTCGCCAGTCGGCAGGCTTGTGCCCTCAATGTGACCGACGGCGACTTGAAGCACGTTGGCGTTCGTCGAGTGATACAGCGGCAGCGTCACGGCAATCTGCGGGATCTCAATCACCCCGATGATGCCCGAACCGCCGACATTCATCACCGCGTCGTACTCCTCGCGTTCCTCGTCGGTCATGATCAAGCGATCAACGGTGGACTGTGCGCGGAGTTTTTCGTTATAAGCGTTTGCCGCCGCCCAATCCGCCTCGTAATCCTTCTTGGACTCCTGCTCCACCGCCGTGTTGTAGGTGGCTACGGCACGCGACTGGTGGAAGGAATTGTAGAAATCCGACACGGACGGGTACAGAAGGAGCGCCAGACCCACAAACAGCACCACAAACAGCAAAATGGTTGTCATATTGCGCTTCATGAGCCGCCTCCTTTCTGCAAACATGCTCCATTATTTCCACTTGGGAATGCCGGGCGGCGGCATTGCGCGCACCGCCCGGCAGGGGTTTCATCAGAACATGGGGATGTTCAACGAATTGCGGGAGAGAAATTAGATTTCGTCCGCTTCGGCCTTGCGGCGAACGATGAGGATGAGCGCCGCGCCCACGAACATCATGCCGCCCAGCACGTAGAAGATGGTCGTGCCGATGCCGCCGGTCTCAGGCAGGGTCGCACCGGACTTGTTGACGAGCTTGTTGTTCATCGTAGAAGCCGCCGTGAGTTCCATAGCTGCACTTGCACCGCCAGCAGCTTCCTTGTGGTCTGCCGAAATCGTGATGGTGACAGGATCCAGCGGATTATAGGTAGCAGGAACCGTGGTTTCCTTCAGCGTGTACGTGCCGTGATCCAGACCGATGATGTTGAACTTACCATTGGCTGTCGTAATCATTTCATTGTTTTTGACATCCACATAGGTATCATTCGGCTTCGTGGTGCCTGCGACAATGTAATTGCCATCGGCATCCTTCCACAGCGGAACAACACGGTCATTTTGATCATAAAGCGTGAAGCCAGCGCCTTCCAGTTCGTTGCCTGCCTCAGCCGTGTTCGCATACTTCGTGTTGTTCACAACATAGGTGAAGAGCCACACATGGTCTTCCGGCGTTTTGCCCATGCCATCAGCATTGGGGTTGTTGGAGTATTCCAAATCGACGCTGTTCTTGTTGTCCGTGCTGTTGGCGCTCGCGTTGAAGACCTGCGCTTCTTCGTTCAGATACGCCGTGTAAACGACCTCAACCGTAATCTTGTCCGTAACAAGGATGCTGGTGTTTTCTTTCATCACCTTTTTCAGGTCTTCGATTGTGAGCGTCCAAGACGGCTTATCCTGATTTTCACCAACCTTGCCTGCGCCCTTCTGACCAGCCGTTGCAGTGCAAACATAATCGGTATCTTTCAGTGCGATGCCGTTCACCTTCACAGAATCAATCTGAACGAAGGTAATGCCCTTGGACATGGTGTCGTTGAAGACCAGCTTGTACGTCGGATAGTCATTATAATCCGCATTGACCGGAATGGTTGCGACCAGACGGAACTTGAAGTTCTCAAACAGCGCATGGTCGGCACTCTCGCCCCAGCCTTCCGGATTCACTTCTCCGCCGTTCTTTTCGGCATCGCCAACTTCGTCCTGCACCTGCTTGTCCACAGAGGGCTTTTCAGACTTTGCAGTCGCAACGATGTCCTGATCCAGCACCTTTACAATCAGCAGCGTGGCAGCGCCGTCCTTGCCTTCCAGCTTTGCCTGATTGTCCCGCACAAGGTAATAGCCGGGGGTCAGCTTCTTGCTCGTGCCGGGGGCTGCTTTGGTGGAAGCGAACGTATCAACCGGAGTGGAGTCAGCATTCCAGTACTTCGTGATTTCAGCCAGCTTTTCCTGATTCGTGCCCGAAACAGCTTTCAGAGCATCCAGAACAGCGTCCGGAACAGGGTCGCCAGTCCTGACCGCATCAGTATCGTTCTTGGCATTTGTGCCCCACTTGACGCTCGTCAGCACCTTTACTCCTGCATTTGTTTCAACATCAGCAGTGAAAATCTGGTACACTTGGTATTCGTGATCCACATCGTCCTTCGGGTTTACCGTAATCGTAAAGCCTTCCGCGCCCGTAGACGGATTTTCCACTTCCGTTGCGCCTGCGACAGTGACCATGCTCAGCACGAGCATCATGGCCAGCAGAATTGCCCAAAACTTTTTCATGGTTTTTCTCCTTTTCGTTGTCGTTTTTCATTCATTGGGAAACGTTTTTCGGGGATTACCGGGGTTGCCTACGTCGGGAGGTCTCCTGACGTATAGCTGCTATGCTTTTTTCATTCCTCCTCCCGTCGTTTTTTTCCCCATGTTTATACAAGGGCTTTCGCCCGCGTATACGGATTGAGCTGCCCCGGAAGGGGGCTGCCGACTGCTCAGCAGCCTTCCCTCCGGCGTTTGATTTCCTGCCCCAGCAGCAATGCCGCCGCTGCCATCAGCAGCAGACCGCCCGCCGTGTACGGCAGTGTGCCGATGCCGCCCGTCTCGGGCAGCGTGTAGGTAATGGGTGTGTTCGTAATCTGGAAGACGCGATTTTCGCTGTTCGCGGGAATCGGCGCGGTGTTCGTGGCGTTCGGGTCGTCCGTCACCAGCTGCCAGCCGCTGCCCACCGGGGTCTGCTCTTTGGCGTAGTAGCGGTAGATGTTGCCCTCCGCGTCATACGCCGGGAGATTGTACCACTTGTAGCCCCACCAGATGTTCTTGCTGCCTTCCGGCGCGGTGTATTCAACCACTTCGCCAAACTGCCAGCCATCCAGATTCTTCGTGACGACCTTCCCCGCTTCCGCGTCCCAGCCAAGGGTAACGTTCGCGATGTTCTCGTCCCCCTCCGCCGCCGCTTCCGCGGTGGTCTGCTTGAGCGTCAGCGTGATATCCGGGAGGTTCGCGGGATTCAGCGTGAACTGATTGTCCAGCGACGTCCAGACCTTGCGGGCGCTGACGTCGGTCAGGGTGTTGGTGACGGTGAGTGTCTTGACGTTCAGGTTGATTTCCGGCCGTTCGCCGTTCGTCGGGGCAGAAGCCGAATGAACTTCGTTGCCTTCCGCGTCCACTTCCTTGACGTAGTAGTACCATTCGCCGTTTGCGCCTGTATCCTTGTCGAACCAGTAGCGCGGCAGGCGTGTCAGCGTCAGCGTTGCGGCGTCGGTCGGCGTATTCGTGCCGACCGTCAGCTTCACGGTGCCGTCCGGCAAGATCGTCGCGTCCATGTTCGCTTCCAGCGCGCCCAGCAAGGGCGTGGTGTAGCGTTCCTGGGATAGGGTAAGACCAGCGCCGTCACGCTTTTCGCGCCAGATTTGCAGGTACACGACGGTATTGCGGACATTCAGCGGCAGTTCGCTTTCGCTGCCTACGGGGAAATACGCCTGCTTGAACTGTTTGGTGATTTTCAGCTGCGTCGGCGTGTTGGTAATTGTGCCGATTTCGTTGAAGCCCAGCTCCAGCTTGCCGTCCGGCAGGTTGTTCAGGTAGCCCGCCAGCTCCACTTCGCGGATGATGAAGGACGCACTGTTGTAGCCCGGCAGATTCCGGATGGTCACGCGCCACGGTTCATCCGCCTTCGCCAGCCCCGACACATGCAGGTAGGGCGCGCCGTTAATCTGCACCAGCTCCGCCGTGAGCGAACTCGGCGTGCAGATAACGTCCTTCAGGCTGAAGTAGCTCTTTTCCAGCAGGTTTTCCGTTTTCCACTGCGTGGAGTAGACTTCCTGATACTTCATCATGACTTCAAGGTAGATGTCCTGCATCATGCCCTCTTCGCCGAACGTGTCCGCGTCCGCCCATTGCTTGACAATGCTGATGCTCTTGGGCACGTTGGTGATGGTCACGTTGTTTTCCGTCGTATCCTTGAAGGTGATGTAGAGAATCGAGCCGACGAGTTCGCTTTCATCCGCCGTCATCACCGGCGTGTAGCGGTCCAGCGTGCCGTTGCCGACGCTCGTGTTTTCGAAGATGTAATAGCGGTACTTGCGCAGGCTGCCGTCGGGATTGAGGGGCGTGTCGTACAACGGCAGGTTGTCGATGGTCAGCTTCCAGCCGTTTTCCGCCGACAGGACGTAATTCTGCTGGAAGGGGTCACCGCACCAGTTGTAGTGCACCACGCCGTCCGAATCCTTCCAGTTTTCGCCCCAGACTTCGCGGAAGAGCGAAATCGACACGTTCTGGATGCCCAGCGGGTTCTGCGCGCCGTCGTACGCGGGTTCAGCAGCCCACTTCTTCTCGATGTTGATTTTGCCGGTCTGCACGTTGGTGATGGTCGCGCTTGCGTCCGCGATGGTGACTAAGAAGCTTCCTTCCATTTGTGACGAAGAGGCTTTGAACGCATCCTTTGCCTTGATTGGCTCGCCAGCCGAATTGAGTTCAAGGACGTCGCCCACTTCTTTCGGCCAGTTCTCCGAGAAACTGTAAACAGGCATCGTACCGTTCACAGGGGCTTCCGTCAACTCATAGGTGTAAACATGCGCCGTGTAAATAGAACCGTCCGGATTATACTCAACAGAGTACGCTTCCAGCGGGTACGTTGTCGTCCAGTTTCCATTCGCATCCGGCATTATTTCAACGGTACTCGGATTGGGGGCATAAGTTATCCACCCTTCTGTTTTATCCCATGAATGCGTTGTCTCAGTCAAGTTGAGCGTAACCTTTTCCGGCTTCTTGGTGACATTGACCCATTCTTTCGTCAAATTGAGGTTGAGATTTCCCACTTCATACCCCGGCAGGTTCTTCGCGTGGATGTTCGCCGTTCCGCCGTCCGCAGGCTGGTTCACCGCACCGGTGGTTTTCTTGACAAGCGTAGCGTCGCCTGTGTAGCTCACCTGATACAGATACGGGTTTAGCGCACCATTAATCGTTTCGTACCCCTCTACGATGTAATAGTAGTACGGCTTCTTCGCCGCTTCGCCGTTCTCATTCACCGTAAAGTAGTACTTCGGCAGGTTGTTGAACTCCCAAACCGGTTCTTCGCCGCCCTCCGTCCAGTTTTTCGTGACGTAGGTGTACTGCTGATCAGCCGTCTTGATGGGCTTGCCATTGCGGTCAAAGGTGAGCCGCCTCTTCGCCTGAATCAAGCAGAACGTCAGCTCATCCCTGTCGCGGAAGCGCGCCCAAGTCTTGTCCACCTTGACGTTGAACCTCTCGACGTAGTAGTTCTTTTCGGTCACTTCCGGGAGCGTGTCCGTCAGCGGCTGACGATAAATCTCCTTGATATCGGTCAGTGCCGCGTCTGTGAAGTAGTCGCTCGGCTGCTGCGGGAAGTCCGCAGGCAGATGCTGCGTGCCGAAGTAGCCGTCAATCGCCGCTTCCGACACCTCATAGGTGTACGCCCAAGCGGATATCACCGTGCCGTCGGCGTTGTATTGCGCATAAACCGACTGCGTTTCGTTCCATTCTGCCCAAAGCGCCGTATACGTTGCCGTGGTGTCCAGCTCGATCGTCTTTGCGGTGGGCGTTTGCGCTGTCCAGCCCGTATCCGGGGCATAGACATGGCGGGTGCGCGTCACGGTAATCTTCGCCTTCGTGCCTTCCGGCGTGGGCTTGTCCGCAGGATTGCCGGAAGCGTCCAGCCACTGCTTCGCCACGTTGAAGCGGTACAGACCTTCCTTCTCGCTCGTCAGCTTGTTGTTCGTCACGGTGACGGTGGTGCTGGTGTTCGCATCGCCCTCCGTCGTCACGAAACCGTCCGCCGGGCTATAGCTGACGCTGAACGGGAGGGTGGCTTCGTTTTGGTACTTGACCTCCTCCACCTTGTAGCGGTAGCTTTGCCTGATGGGCTGATTCTGCTCGTCGAAGCCCGTCACAGCGTACTTCGGGAAAGTGCCGAACACGACCTTGCTTGTGTTCAGGCTGCTGATGCTCATGACCCTCGTGACCGCTTGGAAGCTGTCGTCCGCGACCCACGCGCCGTTCTCCTGCTTTTCGCGGGTCAGGCGGAAGGTCAGCGTATCCTGCATGTTTTCAGGCTTCGCGCCTTCACCCCAGCGCTTCTCGGCTTCGATGGTCAGCTTTGCGATCTCGTAGTTCCGCAGCGTCGCCGTGCCGCGTGCGTTCTGCGCGTCCGCCTTCGGATTGGCGGGATTCCCGTCCGTGAAGTACTCGCTCGGGTGCTGCGGGAGACCGCTGTATGCCAGCTGGCAGTAGAAGCCGCTCGGCACGTTCAGTTCACGGAGGCTGTAGGTGTAGGCGTGGGCGTTTTGGACAACGCCGTTTTCCATGGCGACCGTGTAGGTTTCCAGCCCCTCGAACTTGGCGCTCCATTTGTTCGCTTCTGCCAGCGTGACCGTGTCGCGGCGTTCCGTGCTGCCCTTCGTCCACGCGCCGTTGACGTAATCCCAGCGCGTCTTGTAGAGCGCGACCTGTACGCCGCCGAATTCCTCGGTAATCGTGTGCTTTGTGCCATCCGGCGCGTACCATTCCTTGGACAAGTCGATGCTGATTTCGCCGTACTTGTCCTCCGGGCGGTAGACGTTGGTCAGCGTCGCCGTGACCGTGCCGGTGGTTTTGCTGGCGTTCGGGTCGATGGTGTAGGTGATGCCGGATGTGGTGTAGCTCGGCACTTTGCCCTCGACGATGTAGTAAATGTAGTAGAGCTTGTTGCCGTTCGCGTCCGCGCCGGTGGATTCCAGCTGCGACCACTGGGTGTGCCAGCCGTTCGCTGCCGTCAGCGTAGCCTCGCGACCGCCGTAAGCGTCGTCCGGGTGCTGGCGAATTTTTGCCCACTGCGCATCGGTGAACTGCGTGACCTGCGTCGGCACTTCGTCAACCGGCGTACCTTCCGGGGTCATCGTGATGCTCACGTTGTTATAGTAGCGACCGTCCTGCCATTTCCCTTCCCAGTTTTTCCGCTGCAAGCAGAAAATTACTTTTTTCTGATGCGTCATCTTGGTGGTGTAAACGAACTGTTTTCTCGACGTATCTTGCGGTTCCAAGACCACTTCTTTTCCGTCTACGCGAGCCACAATACGCGCAGCGTTGTCAAGTGCGCCATCAAGCAGGTTCAGCGTTAGCGTAACGTCCTGATTCTCCGGGAACTGCTGCGCAACCTTCGTGCTATTGTTGACCATTTCCGCAGACAGGATGCGTTGCGGATTCTGCGTTGCATCCGTGTTCAGCACGTCGGTATACTGTTCCTGCGTCAGCGCATAGCGGCGAAGCATCACGAGTACGCTGGCAGGGCGCGCATTCTCATGGGCGTCGTCGCCAGCCCAGTTCTTCTGCACCTCCATGTCGTGGCGGTCCTTGCTGTTCTTCACCTGAACGTTGATGCTCGCAGAGCCGTTGACGGTGTGCGGTCCATCCACCACGCCTTTGATGCCGGAAGCAGTCATGAGCTCCTGCAGCCGACTCTTTGAAATCGTGCCGAAGTTGCCATTGTTGAGACCGTCCGGGTATCTCTCCGGATGTGCTTCGGTATCGTCCGCTCTCGGAACGATGTGGAAGACGACCAGCGGGCGATCCTCCAGCACGAGGTGGTACGGCTCGACTGCCTTCGTTTCCGCCAGCATGTACGCGACGTTCGGGTCGAGCGGACGCTCGTTCAGCTTCTCCGAATTGTATTGGTAAGTAATCATACCGCTTTGATCCGTGTAGACCTTACCATTTTCGCCGCCAACCGCCTCGAACTTGTTGGTTTCCGTGTTCCATGCGTAGAGGGTGAACTCCGTCCCCGGCAGCAGCAGCGAGGTGTTCGCGCTGTCCACCTTGCGGATGACCAGATTGTTGTGGATGTAGCCGCCGCCCTGACTGAAGTAGTCGTTATTGCTGTTGTTCAGTTCGGTACTTGAGCCGTCTTTTCCTTCAAGGTTTGCGTGGTTTCTCAACGCCGGACTGATGCCCTTGTGGTTCACGTCGTTGAAGTTGTACTCGTTCGTCACCTCAGGCGGCAGCAGAATGTTCTCCTGCGCCGTGTATTCCAGAATCAGCGCCTTGCCGTCCGGAACGGTGACGGTTATGTTCAGGGAACGTTGAGCGGGAACCGTTCCTTTTACCTTCTCACTGTAATTGTAGTTGGAATTACTGAAGACGTTTTCCGTTTCCGTGAACTCCATCTTCCAGAGATACTTCTCTATCTCTGCGCCGCGCAGCAGATGCCCCTTGCCGCTTTCATCAACGTCCAGAATCGGATTGCCGTTTTCATCCTTCAACGCCTCATAGAGCCTGAAGGAACCTTCATCCAACGTCACATTGCGCAGATAAGGATACACGCCAGCCAATCCAAGAACGTCATAGGTCAGCGTATCCGTCAGCCTGAGCGTGCTGGATGCCGGATTCAGCTTCGCGCCTGCCTGGTTGATGTCGATGGTGTAGGTGATTCGCGCCTGCTGGTCGCCGCCCTTGACGCTGTAGCCCTTCTGGACGTTCACCGCCTCGACCGTCTCTTCCTCGTAGGTCAGCTCGGTCTTCTGCTCCTTGTGATAGAGCGCCGCGTCGTATTTCACGTCCAGCTGGTTGTTCAGCACGCCCAGCACCAGAGTGCCGTTCACCGCGGTTGCCAGGAAGTCGTCGGCAATCTTGCAGTGAACCTTGACGGTCATATCCGCCTTGCCGTTGAGGACCGTTTCCGGACCGCCGGTATTCTCATTCGGCTTCATGGAGATGTTGATTCTCTGCTGCTGCTGTGCGCCTTCGCCCACCGCCGCCAAATCAGCCTTGATGGAAATGCGCTGCTCGCCCCACTCGTTGCTGACCTCATAGCCATCCGGAATCGTACCGGCATTGTCCAGCTTCTTATTGACAACGGTCATCTTCGTGCTGTCCGTTTCGCTAAGAATCAGCCTCGAGCCGCCGTATTCGATGTACTCCACCACAATGTGCGGCGGGAGCGTTTCGGTCAGGGTGATTTCGTCGTGCGCCACGCCATCATTGCGCAGGAGGATGGTCCAGTACAACTCGTTCTCATGGATGATCTGTCCGTTCAAATCACCAGCATTATGGTTGCCGAACTTCTTCTCCACCAGGTCGTTCGGGGCGGCCTTGTACCACGCGTCTCCGTTTTTGCCCGCGTTAACAGCCGTGTTCTTGAAGTCAACCCCGCTCGTGCGGGACTGTTCCAAATAGATGGTCGTCTGATACGGGAGCGTAACGCTTGTCGTCGCGTTCACATCCGTATTGGCGTCGTTCAGCACAACGCCTTCGCCCGTCGTTTCAAACCGGAAACCATAGTAGTAGCCTTCCGTCAGCGTCGTTTCCGCAGACACCACCATCGTGCCTTCATTTTTGCCCTGACTGTCGCAGGTCAGCAGCGTAATGGTGTACGGCACATTCTGCGCATCATGCTTTTTCACAACATCGAGGTCTTTGATGGCGTTGAGCAATGTCTGCGCCTGAGCCGCCGTCATGTAGTGCTGCATGATTTCTATTCCGTTTTTCCATTCCACCTTCTTGTCAAGCGTATCGCCAAAGTTCAGCTTATACTGAACATCCTTCGTCGCCGGGAAGGTGTACGTCGCGTTCCACGCTACCGGATACAGACCATCGGTGTATTCGCCGTTCTTCGTCGGATCCGCCGGCATACTCGCGTCAACCGACTTCACCACATTGTAACGCTTGTCCTGCCCTACATTCGCGGTGCTTGTCTTTTGTTCGCCGTCGAATTCCGCCGTGTTTGTAATCTGTTGATCCTGCGCGGTTGCTTCCACCGGCGTTTTGTATTGGATTACGATCTTCGCGGTGGTGTCCTTGAATTTCAGCTGCGGTTTGCCATCCGCGCCGGTTTCCACGGTGAAGTAATCCGTGTAGTTTTCAGCGGTGATAGGCGTGTTATTCGCCGTGATTTGCGACACATAGCCCTTGCCGTCCGTCTTCGAAAACAGCAGACTGCCGTTTTCGTCCACAAGCTGGTCGAACATCGTGTCCGTCAGCGTCTTGTCCTTGATGTTGAAACGGTTTTCGTTGACGGTGAGCGTCCACTGAATGCAGCCCTCATTGCTGTTGTACCAGCTGCTCTTTTGCAGCTTTTTAATCTGAACGTCAGTAGGGTTGCTGTTAGAGGAATTCTGGGAATGATCCCACTTTCCGCCACTCTGCGCAGTGAAAGTATTTGTCAGCTGATCGTATTCACCGGTCATTCCGTCCTTATCGAACGTGTATTCATACTTGATTTCGTATGTTTCATTTGCCGAAAGCGGCGGCAGCACATAATCCGTCGTCATGGTATAGACCTTGCCGCTTTCGTCCGTCGTGTTCGCATAAACGTAGTGAATGTGCGTTCCCGTCGTACCGCAGGCGCATGTACCGTCCGTCTTGATTTCTGTCGAAGCAGAGTCAACAGCGGGCACCTGACTCCAGTTAGAGTGTACTTTAACCTCCGTGACGGTCATGTTTGTCAGGGCAATTTGCTTATTCACCGCCGTCATGACGTCTCGAGCAGTCGCGTTCTTGCCGTTCGTGCCCTTTGTGGATTCGATTTTGACGGTATACTCAATCGTTCCTTTTTCCCAGTTGACATTAGCCCCGCTTTTCCAAGTTCTCAAATCGCTGAGGATGGAGTTGTTGCCCCTGTCGATGTCCTCCCACTTCACAGTGGTCGATGCGCCGCCGAACTTGATGGTCAGGTCGTCGTTGCCCAGATCCTTAACATCGTCCTTGCGGATTTCGGCGCTCATCTTCATGGTGCCGGTTCGGTCGTCATGGCTGGGGTGTTCTCGGACAAAGTCCATATACTCGTCGGTGAACCACATTTCAACTTGTTTCGTTGTGGGATTATACTGGAACTTAAACGCCGGCTTTTCATTGCTGAATTTGGCGTCCGTGCCCGACCAGACAGAAGTACTGTCCGTTTTGATATGCGTATTCTCTGCCGGAATAATAATCTTGTTGCCTTCGCCATGGCGAAGAATAGCTTCATCCGAAATCTTGAAGTCCGCCGCGAAGCTATAGTTGTACGCATTGGCATTTTCCGGAAGTATGATGTTCGATACCGTAATATTGGTAATCTGCATGCCGCTCTCGCTGACGGCAGGCGGTTCGTTCGCCATCATCTGGAAGTCCGGGTCAAGTCCAAACGACGGCATCATCATGTCGTCCGGCTTCGCGGCATCAGCGTCCATCGACGGAATCACCGTAAGCGCAGGTGTCGGGGACGGCTCGTCCATCGGGGCAGCAGTTTCGGCGGCGTTTTCCGTCGGCGCAGGCGTTACAGACGGCGCAAGCGTCGGTTCTTCCGTAGGCGCTGGCGTTGCTGTGGGCGCTTCCGTGGGCGTTGACGTTGCTTCGGGGGCTGCCGTCGGCTCAGCTGTCGCTTCGGGCACAACCGTTGGCTCGGCCGTCACTTCAGGGGCTGCCGTCGGCTCAGCCGTCACTTCGGGGGCTGCCGTCGGCT
>ERZ780079.478-NODE-478-length-16887-cov-3.60718_pt1 | contig 16887 bp, 16 predicted proteins | sample MGYA00511087_ERZ780079 | MGnify/ENA primary metagenome ERZ780079 (study PRJEB29588, sample SAMEA2142583) | human gut metagenome | biome: human gut; feature: human-associated habitat; material: faeces | place: Denmark | collected 2008/2010 ... | reverse complement strand
TTCAGGGAATGAAACACCACACCGACAGCCGGCATATTTTTCATTTAAAGAAAACCGGATGTTACGGAATCATGCTGAAGCAGCGTGATTATTATATTTATGCGTATCTTCCGGATACGGAGGTATTCCATAATCTTCCATTAAATGTAACAGGTGTCATTTTTCTTTATTGCCTGATCTTCAGTATATTTTGGTTCTGGGGATACCGGATCAATCTGATGCACCAAAAACAGGAGCTGGAAAAAGAAGAAAAATTTAAAAAGGAACTTCTGATAGCAGCAAAAAAAGCAGAGGCAGCTAATCGGGCTAAGACGGAATTTCTCCAGAGGATGAGTCATGATATCAGGACGCCGATCAATGGAATCTGTGGCATGGTCGATATGGCTGACCATTATGCTGACGATATGGAGAAACAGATAGAATATAGGGAAAAAGTCAAATCGGCTTCTCATCTGCTGCTGGAAATGCTCAACGATGTACTGGATATGAGCAAGCTGGAGTCGGATGAAGTGATGCTGGAAGAAATTCCATTTAATCTGAGCGGCATTTGCGAAGAAGTGCTGGTTGTGGTTGAACAGATGGCTATTGAACAGAATATCCGCATCATGTGGGAAGAAAACGAAATCATACACCGTAATTGTATCGGAAGCCCGGCGCATGTAAAACGGATTTTGATGAATATTCTGTCAAATGCTGTGAAATACAATAAAGAAAATGGAAGCATTTATATCAGCTGCAGGGAACTTATATCAGAGCAGCAGGATATGACGACGATAGAATTTGTCTGCCGGGATACAGGAATCGGAATGACAGATGAGTTCCAGAAGCATATTTTTGAACCATTTGCACAGGAGCATACAGGAAGCCGCACAAAATTTGCCGGAACAGGTCTGGGAATGCCGATTACCAAAAAACTGGTTGAGAAAATGGGTGGAACCATTACTTTTGAAAGTGAGGAAGGTGTTGGAACGAAATTTGTGGTCCTGATTCCATTCAAAATAGATATGGAAGCAGATCAACGCAAAGAACAGGAGAATGTTTCAGAAAAATCTATAAAGGGATTACATATTCTTCTGGCAGAAGATAATGAGCTGAATATGGAAATTGCAGAATTTATGCTTCAGAATGAAGGTGCTGATGTGACAAAAGCATGGAACGGACAGGAAGCTGTAGAACTATTCAGAAAAAGTAAACCTGGTGAATTTGATGTCATTCTTATGGATATCATGATGCCGGTGATGAATGGTTATGAAGCCACAAAGCTGATTCGATCTCTGGACAGAGAGGATGCAAGGATGATTCCAATCATTGCAATGACCGCTAATGCATTCACGGAGGACAGGCTGAGAGCTAAAGAAGCAGGAATGGATGAACATATCCCTAAGCCTGTTGATGTAAAACTACTGTTAAAAGTAATTCATAAATTAACAGAAAACAGACAGAAGGAGAATGCATAATGGAAAAGAGAAAATGGAACAAAGTTTTGTCTGTACTTTTAGTGATGGTGACAGCTTTATCGCTTTTGTCAGGCTGTGACGGGAAGAGCGCAGAAAAAGAAGAGGAAGAAACAATCACGGTGTATTTATGAACCACAAACCTGTATGAAAAATATGCACCATACATCCAAGAACAGCTCCCGGATATCAATGTTGAATTTGTAGTAGGGAACAATAATCTGGATTTCTACAGTATTTCTGTGGAAATTAAGGAAACAGAGGATGGTTATACATTGAGCAAGGTTATAAAGAAAGGAAAACAAATTCAGGATGAGGATACTTTCACGGTAATCTGTCTTGCAATACCAAAACACATGAAAACTTATCCAGCGGAGCATGAAGATCCGGAGAAGAATTATCTGGAGGAAATCCAGGTTCATGAACAGCAGGAATGGGATTCCGAGTATGTTCATCTGAAGACAGAAGAAAAACGCTGGTTCCATAATATTGCAATATGTTGTGAGATAAACGGTAAAAAAATATATGGATTCTTATCCAAACCGATTGTTATAGAGGAATTGATCGGTATATTACAACATAATCTGGTATGAATGAAACTTAGGTGGAGTTGGGATTCTTTACATTAATGTTTTTGTAAGATATAATGAAATTAAGGTGAAGAGGAACTTAAAATCATGAAGAGTTCCCCTTTATTATTGGAATGTATGGTAGATATTAAGGTCAGAGTATGGGAAGAATATGAATATAGGAAGGAATAAAAGCAGATGACAGTACAAGAATGCTATGAGAGTATAGGAGCCGATTTTGAAGGTGTATTGGGCAGAATGGGTAGTGAAGCAATGGTGAAGCGATTTGCCCTGAAATTCCTTGATGAGCCAAGCTATAGGAGTCTGGTAAAGGCAGTGGAAGAACAAAATGCAGAGGGAGCTTTCCGTGCTGCCCACACATTAAAAGGAATCTGCCTGAATCTGGGACTGGACGGACTTTACGAAGTCTGCGCATCCCTTACGGAGAGACTCCGGGGAAGAGAGTTCAACGGATATGAAGAAGCTTACGAGAAAGTTCAGCCGGAGTATCAGAATACCGTAGATGCAATCCGAACTATGGCAGAGTCTGGAAATTAAAGATAAACTGTATTCATGAAAATAAACAGAGCTTGTGGAAACACAAAAGTTTCCTGATCTCTGTTTTTGTATTTTAGGAAAAACAGCAAAAAACCTTGAAAAAGGCACATAAACAGTGTAAAATTCTAACAGATTAATGAAAAAGGAAATGAGGTATAGTATGGCACTGAATAAGAAGCCTGTTACGGGAATGAAAGATATTATGCCGGAAGAAATGGCAATCCGTGATTATGTAATCGGCGTGATCAAGGAGACCTATGGTAAATTCGGTTTTACCCCTATAGAGACTCCCTGCATGGAGAATATAGCGAATTTAAGCAGCAAGCAGGGTGGAGAGAATGAGAAGCTGATCTTCAAGGTATTGAAGAGAGGTGAGAAGCTCAATCTTGAGACAGCCAAGGAAGAAGCTGACCTGGTAGACTTTGGTATGCGTTATGACCTGACAGTACCTCTGGTGCGTTATTATTCCAATCATGCCAATGAACTGCCTTCTCCTTTCAAGGCATTGCAGATGGGCAATGTATGGAGGGCAGACAGGCCACAGAGAGGCAGATATCGTCAGTTTATGCAGTGCGATATTGATATTTTGGGCGAAGCCTCCAATCTGGCAGAGATTGAGCTGATCCTTGCAACAACAACAACACTTGGCAGGATTGGTTTCAAGAATTTCGAGATCCGTATCAATGACAGAAGAATCTTAAAGGCAATGGCTGCGTACAGCGGTTTTGCCGAAGAAGATTATGATAATATATTCATTATTCTGGATAAAATGGACAAAATAGGTCTTGATGGTGTAGAGAATGAACTGATCGAAGACGGCTATGCCAAAGACAGTGTAGAGAAGTATCTTGCATTATTTAAAGGAATGCAGGAGAGCGAAGATACCTTGTCCTTTATCGAAGAGAAGATGACAGGCTTCCTTGAGGAAGATGTGAAGACAAGCTTCAGAGAGATCATTGAAAGTGTCAATGCGACCAAGGGAGATCATTTCAAGCTGGTATTTGATCCGACTCTGGTACGTGGTATGTCATATTATACAGGTACTATTTTTGAGATTGCAATGCCTGAGTTTGGTGGAAGCTGCGGCGGCGGTGGACGTTATGACAAGATGGTAGGCAGATTTACAGGCAAGGATGTTCCTGCCTGCGGATTCTCCATCGGTTTTGAGCGTATTATCATGCTGCTTCTTGAGAGTGGCTTCAAAGTACCTTCCAGGAATAAGAAAATCGCTTATCTGATTGAGAAAGGCGTAGAGGGACAGGCTCTGTGTGATGTCATTGCCAAGGCACAGGAAGCAAGAAAGGACGGCACACAGGTACTGGTTGCCAGAATGAATAAGAATAAGAAGTTCCAGAAGGAACAGCTTACGGCAGAAGGATATGAGGAATTCCAGGAATTCTATAAAAATCCATTAAATTAGTTTAAAATAACGTGTGATATTTTATTGCACAGAAATGAGGATAAAGACATGGCTGAGACTATGAAAGGTTTGAAGAGAACCCACAGATGTACAGAGGTCACCACAGCAAATGTTGGTCAGACCGTAACCGTTATGGGCTGGGTACAGAAGAGTAGAAATAAAGGAGGAATCATTTTCGTAGATCTTCGTGACAGAAGTGGTCTGTTACAGATTATCTTTGAACAGGGTGATGATCCACAGAGATTCGTTGGAGCAGAAGAATTTGCCAAGGCTGAGAGCCTTAGAAGTGAATATGTAATCGCTGTTGTTGGTAAGGTAGAGAACCGTGAAGGCAATACCAATGAGAATATGGCAACAGGTGCAATCGAAGTTCGTGCGACACAGCTTCGTATTCTCTCTGAATCAGAGACACCGCCTTTTCAGATCGAGGCAGATTCCAAGACCAAGGAAGAGCTTCGTCTGAAATACCGTTATCTGGATCTGAGAAGACCTGACTTACAGGCTAAGATCATGATGAGAAGCCGTGTAGTAGCTAAGATTCGTGAGTTCATGACAAATGAAGGCTTCCTGGAGATCGAGACTCCTATTCTGAATAAGTCAACCCCAGAAGGCGCAAGAGATTACCTGGTACCAAGCCGTGTGCATCCTGGTACATTCTATGCTCTGCCCCAGTCACCACAGCTGTTCAAGCAGCTGCTGATGTGTTCTGGATTTGATAGATATTTCCAGATTGCAAAGTGCTTCCGTGATGAGGACTTACGTGCTGACAGACAGCCTGAGTTCACACAGGTAGATATGGAATTATCCTTCGTAGATGTAGATGATGTTATCGAAGTCAATGAGAGACTGTTAAAGGCTGTATTCAAGGAAACTATCGGTATCGACGTACCTAATCCTATCCCAAGAATGACATGGCAGGAAGCTATGGATCGTTTCGGTTCTGATAAGCCTGATACACGTTTTGGTATGGAGCTTGTCAATGTCAGTGATGTAGTAGCAGGCTGTGGTTTCAGCGTATTTACATCTGCATTGGAGAATGGCGGTTCTGTTCGTGGTATCAACGCAGAAGGTCAGGGAGAGATGCCAAGAAAGAAGATCGATGCACTGGTAGAGTTTGCCAAGGGCTTTGGTGCCAAGGGTCTGGCATATATCGCAATCCAGCCTGACGGTACATTGAAATCTTCTTTTGCCAAGTTCATGACAGAAGAGCAGATGGCAGCACTTGTGAAAGCAATGAACGGTAAGAACGGAGACTTACTTCTGTTCGCAGCCGATAGAAATAAAGTCGTATGGGATGTATTAGGCAACCTTCGTCTGGAGATCGCAAGAAATCTTGGTATTCTGGACAAGAACCAGTACAACTTCCTGTGGGTAACAGAGTTCCCTCTTCTTGAGTGGAGTGAGGAAGAGAACAGATATGTAGCAATGCATCATCCGTTCACAATGCCTATGGAAGAGGATATTCCACTTCTTGACACTGATCCCGGTAAGGTTCGTGCCAAGGCATACGATATCGTATTAAATGGTACAGAGCTTGGTGGCGGTAGTGTCCGTATCCATCAGGATGACATTCAGGAGAAGATGTTCGAGATCATCGGACTTTCCAAGGAAACAGCACAGGAGCGATTTGGCTTCCTGTTGACTGCATTCAAGTATGGTGTACCACCTCACGCAGGACTTGCATTTGGTCTTGACCGTATGGTTATGCTGATGACGCAGGCAGATTCCATCCGTGAAGTAATTGCATTCCCTAAGGTAAAGGATGCATCCTGTCTGATGACAAATGCGCCTGACTATGTAGATGATATCCAGTTAAAGGAACTTGGTATTGCGGTTGTAGAACAATCTGAAACAGAAGAATAGTATTAGATGTGATAACAGAAATGAAGAGGGTACTCCGGACAAGGAATGCCCTCTTGTCTGCTACAAAAATACGGCATGAAATCTGCCGGTATTAGAAAGACATGGGTATTAAAATGCTGGAATTAAGAGATGTATCTTATCATGTGGATGATGATAAGGGCAAGGATATTTTAAATCATATTAATCTGAAGATAGAAGACAGATTTACAGCGATCACAGGACCTAATGGTGGTGGTAAATCGACTCTGGCGAAGATGATAGCGGGTATCATCCGCCCTACAGAAGGACAGATTCTATTAGATGGAGAGGATATTACAGAACTTTCTATTACAGATCGTGCAAAGAAGGGGATCAGTTTTGCCTTTCAGCAACCAGTGCGCTTCAAGGGCATTACGGTTCTTGACCTGATACGACTGGCATCGGGTGAAAAAGTCAGCGTAGACGGAGCCTGTAAGTATCTGTCAGAAGTAGGATTATGTGCAAGAGACTATATTAACCGAGAAGTAAACAGCTCTTTATCAGGTGGGGAATTAAAGAGAATAGAGATTGCAACGGTAATGGCAAGAGGTACGAAGCTCTCTATTTTTGATGAGCCGGAGGCAGGCATTGACTTGTGGAGCTTCCAGAATCTGATACAGGTATTTGAACAGATGCATGAGCAGACCCAAGGCTCTATCGTAATCATATCCCACCAGGAGAGGATTCTGAATATAGCAGATAGAATTGTAGTTATTGCTGATGGAAGCATCACAGCAGAAGGCTCTAAGGAAGAGATATTGCCACAGCTTTTAAATGGGGATGCTTATTGTGTGCATAATAAAGGAGGTTGTATCCGTGGATGAGATTCAGAAGACATTACTTGCCGAGGTAGCTGATCTGCATGGAGTGCCTGCAGGTGCATACAATATCCGTTCAAATGGCGAGAGTATTGACAGAAAGTCTACAGAGCATATTGAGATCGTAGGCAAGACAGATAAATCAGGTATTGATATTTATATCAAACCCGGTACAAAAAATGAAAGTGTGCATATCCCTGTCATTTTGTCACAGACAGGCCTAAAAGAACTGGTATATAATGATTTCCATATCGGAGAAGACTGTGATGTGACGATCATTGCCGGATGCGGTATTCATAACAGTGGTGATGCAGCCAGTGAACATGATGGTATTCATACCTTTTTCGTTGGAAAGAATGCGAAGCTGCGCTATGTGGAGAAGCATTACGGAAGTGGTGACGGTAAGGGAGAGAGAATACTGAATCCGCAGACAATCGTACACATGGAAGAGGGCAGCTACATGGAAATGGAAGCTGTACAGATTAAGGGCGTAGACTCTACAGTACGTGAGACTCGTGCTGATCTGGCAGCAGGTGCTACACTGGTTGTAAAAGAGAAGATCATGACACATGGTGTACAGCATGCAGAAACGAAATTCTATGTAGACCTGAATGGAGAAGATTCCAGTACGAATGTTGTGTCCAGATCCGTGGCAAAAGAGGATTCCACACAGGTATTCTATTCCCAGATCAATGGTAATAACAAATGTGCAGGTCATACAGAATGCGATGCCATTATCATGGACAGGGCTACAGTAAAGGCAATTCCTGCACTGGAAGCCAATAATCTGGAGGCGAGCCTGATCCATGAGGCGGCAATCGGCAAGATTGCAGGAGAACAGCTCATCAAGCTGATGACACTTGGATTGACAGAGGCAGAAGCAGAAGAGCAGATTGTAAATGGATTCTTGAAATAAGTGTAAAAACAACTTTGTGCTGATGGCGCAAAGTCTGCTGGACAGGGGAAAGGTTTAGGTAGTAACAATGAGCGTAACGAAGGATATGACAGAAGGCTCCCCCATGAAGCTGATTCTTGGGTTTTCTGTGCCTTTATTATTTGGTTATTTATTCCAGCAGCTCTATAATCTGGTAGATACCATGATTGTAGGGCAGTTTCTGGGCGTAGATGCGCTGGCGGCAGTAGGTGCGACAGGTTCTATTAATTTCCTGATCATAGGATTCTGTAACGGCGTATGCAGTGGTTTTGCACTGCCGGTGGCACATCGTTTCGGGGCAAAGGACTATAAAACACTGCGTAAGCTCTATGCAAACAGTATCTGGTTATCGGTGATTTTTGCAGTGGTCATGACGGCTCTGACAGTAATATTTTGTAGACCGATTCTGACATTGATGCGAACGCCGGCGAATATTTTTGAATATTCCTATCAGTATATTCTGATCATCTTCATAGGTATTCCGGCTACGTACCTGTTCAATCTGACTTCAGGCATGATCCGTGCACTGGGTAATTCCAGAGCACCTCTGATTATTCTTGTAATATCTTCATTCCTTAATGTCATATTGGACCTTGTTTTTATCCTGAATTTCAATATGGGAGTGGCAGGTGCAGCAGCAGCTACAGTATTATCCCAGGTGGTATCAGGAATTATCTGTGTGATCTATATCCGCAAAAAGGTGGAGATGCTGCAGTTATCTAAGGATGAGTGGCGGATGGAGAAACGTGAAATGGCAGAGCTGTTCAACGCCGGTGTACCTATGGGATTGCAGTACTCCATTACAGCAATTGGCAGTGTTATTCTCCAGTCTGCAGTAAATACCTTGGGTTCTGATGCAGTAGCCAGTGTTACAGCAGCATCCAAGATCAGTATGTTCATCGTGTGTCCTTTTGATTCCATGGGAGCTACGATGGCTACTTATGGAGGACAGAATGCAGGCGGTTATAAGCTGGACCGGTTACATAAGGGACTGGGAAGCTGTATCATATTAGGTGCAGTATACTCCGTAATAGGATTATTGATTATTGCTGCATTTGGTCCACACCTGTTGAAGCTTTTTGTCAGTGGTAGTGAAACAGGAATTCTGGCAGATGCGCAGCATTTCCTTCTGATCAATGGATTGTTCTATTTTCCACTTGCATTGGTGAATATTGTCAGATTCATGATTCAGGGTATGGGATTTGGCTTCTTTGCCATTATAGCCGGTGTGTTGGAAATGGCAGCAAGGACTTTGGTAGGGGCAGTACTTGTGCCAATCTTTGGTTATAATGCTGCATGCTTTGCAAGCCCGCTTGCATGGATATTTGCAGACTGTTTCCTGATTCCGGCATATTTCGTTGTATGGAACAGGATGAAGCGTCATAAGGAAGCATATAGACAGGTATAATAGTCCGTGAATAAGACGGCTATCTATAGACAGGATGAAGCTGCCGGCACGAGCCTTCATCCTGGAGAAGATACGTGCAGAGAAAGGATGGTACACAATGGACGCATTAACATGTATTGAAACAAGAAGAAGTATCAGAAAGTATCAGGAGAAGCCAATCCCTCATGAAGTGATGGAAGAAATCATTAAAGAAGCTTCTTTCGCACCATCATGGAAGAACTCCCAGGTAGTCAGATATGTTGTAGTTGAGAATCCTGAATTAAAGTCCAAGATTGCTAATGATGCAGTTCTTGGCTTCACTTACAATACAGGAACAATCGAGCATGCCGCAGCACTGGTAGTCGTTACAATGATCCAGGGCAGAAGCGGATATGAGAGAGACGGTTCCTTTACTACCAGCAAGGAAGACCGCTGGGAAATGTTCGATGCAGGTATCGCAACACAGACTTTCTGTCTGGCAGCGCATGAGAAAGGCATCGGTTCCGTTATCATGGGAATCTTTGATGAAGCTAAGGTTGGCGAACTTATCAACATCGAAGAAGGAAGAAAAGTAGCAGCGCTGGTTGCTGTAGGTTATCCCGCAGAGACACCGGAAGCACCTAAGAGAAAAACGGTAGAAGATTTGGTACGTTTCATGTAATTGAGCATTTTTCATAATTCAAAATGATAATTATGCATAAAAATGCAAAAGAACGGAAACAGGTATTGACATATGCCGGCAAAGTGAATATAGTTAAAAAATAAAAACACAGAACAGAAACTAATGACCGAGAGGAGTACATGGTCTGAACGGATTCACAGAGAGCCGCAGGTGGTGGGATTGCAGCAGTCTAAGGAACATGGAATGGACTCGGGAAGGTGGGAGCAAAGAGCATATGCTTGAGTAATGCCCAACGGGATTTCCACCCGTTATCAAGGGAAGACGTATGATAGTACGTTTATGGAGAGGGTGTATTTTTATACATCAATTTAGGTGGTACCGCAGAAGTATATTCAAGAGCTTTTGTCCTAAGCAGTTAGGATAGAAGCTCTTTTTTTGCGCGAATAAGCAGAGCCCTAGGGCGAGCAACGCGAACGAGCAAGCGAAGCTTGCGAGTCTGCTTATTCACAGAGGTGATAGTAAGGAGGTCAGCTCATGATAATACCGACATATGAACAGGCGATGCAATATGAAAAAGATTACACATACATTCCAGTGTGCAGGGAGATTCTGGCAGATGATGTCACCCCAATCCTGATGCTGCGTAAGCTGGCAGCGCTGGATGGACAGTATTTCCTGCTGGAGAGCGTGGAGGGCGGCAATCTTGGAAGATATTCTTTTCTGGGATATCATCCGAAGCTGTCTGTATCCTGTAAGAATGGTGTGGTGAAGGTAAAAGAGAATGGCATGGTCCGTATTCTTCCCGGTAAACCAAAGGAAGCCCTGCAGAGCCTGCTGGAACAGTATCGCTCCCCACAGATAGAAGGTCTTCCGACCTTTACAGGAGGTCTGGTTGGATACTTTGCTTATGAGACGATTCAATATGCAGAACCCAAGTTACATATCAAGCAGAGTGATGTAAATGATTTTGAATTGATGATGTTCGATAAGCTTCTGGCTTTTGACCAGGTAATGCATAAGCTGTGTATCATCGTCAATGCAAGGACTGCTGATGGTGAAGCAGGATACAACAAAGCAGTAGAAGAGATAGATGCCTTTATCGAGACTCTTCGTATTACAGAACCGATTCCTTATGAAAAGCCTCAGAAAGCACCGGAGTTTACCTGTAATCTCAGCAAAGAAGAGTATTGCAGCATGGTAGAGAAAACAAAGCATTACATCAAAGAGGGCGATATTTTCCAGGGTGTTATCTCCAGAAGATTTGAAGCGGATTATGAAGGAAGCCTTCTCAATGCATACAGAGTACTTCGAACCACCAATCCTTCTCCGTATATGTACTACATGCAGATCAAGGATATGCAGATTGCAGGTACTTCACCAGAGACCATGGTGAAGCTGACCAATGGCAGACTGATGACTTTCCCGGTAGCAGGAACCAGACAAAGAGGCAAGAGCATAGAAGAAGATCAGGCATTGGAGAAGGAACTGCTGGCAGACGAAAAGGAATGTGCAGAACATAACATGCTGGTAGATTTGGCGAGAAATGATCTTGGAAGAATTGCAGAATATGGTTCCGTCAAAGTGGCAGATTACATGGCAATCCACCGTTTCTCCAAGGTTATGCATATCGCAAGTACAGTGGTAGGTGAGCTGGCAAAGGGTAAGACCTGTGCAGATACTATAGAAGCGCTGCTTCCGGCGGGAACACTCTCCGGAGCACCCAAGTTCAGGGCTTGTGAGATTATAGATGAGCTGGAACCGGAAGCCAGAGGTGTATATGGTGGGGCAATCGGATATATGGACTTTAGCGGCAATCTGGATGTATGTATTGCAATCAGAACAGCAGTGAAAAAAGGAAAGAAGGTATACGTACAGGCTGGTGCCGGTATCGTGGCAGATTCCATACCTGAGAATGAATATCAGGAATGTGCAAATAAAGCAGGCGCGGTAATAGAAGCAATCCGACTGACAGAGGAGGTGTGTAAGGCATGATTTTACTGATTGATAATTATGACAGCTTTTCTTTTAACCTTGTGCAGCTGATAGGAGAGCTTGCAGCTGGCAGGGAAGAACTGCGAGTGATCCGAAATGATGAATTGTCAGTAGAAGAGATCATGAAGCTGGAACCCTCACACATTGTATTGTCACCAGGACCGGGAAGACCATCTGATGCAGGGGTGTGTGAGGCTCTGATCAGAGCGGTGCTGGAGCATCCGATACCGCTTCTTGGTGTGTGTCTGGGACATCAGGCAATCTGTGAGACACTGGGAGGAAAGATTACATATGCGCCTCAGCTGATGCATGGTAAGCAGAGCATTGTAAAAACAGATGACACAAGTGTCATTTTTAAAGGGCTTCCCAAGGAGCTTGCGGTAGCAAGATATCATTCATTGGTAGCAGATAAGAATATGATACCTGAGACATTGATGGTCACTGCAGTGGATGAGAAGGGTGAGGTCATGGCAGTACAGCACAGAACATTACCAATCTATGGTGTGCAGTTCCATCCGGAATCCATTATGACCCCACAGGGCGCAGACATGATACGAAATTTCCTGTAGCGATACAATGAACGATAGACAGACACAAGGTCAGGTATCCATATAAATGCCTGAAGTACAGAATGGAGGATTCGATGATGATAGTAGAGGCAACCAAGAAGGTAGTAGAGAGACAGGATTTAACAGCAGCAGAAGCAGAGCAGGTCATGGATGAGATCATGAGTGGTGAGGCAGAAGCTGTGAATATGGCAGCTTTCCTGACAGCACTTCGTATGAAGGGTGAGACAGTCGAAGAGATTACGGCTTTTGCAAAGGGCATGAGAAAGCACGGAATTAAAGTCCCTGTACAGGGAGACGTACTGGAAATCGTGGGAACCGGCGGCGATGAAGGCCATTCACAACACCCACAGCCAGCATCCTTGTTGCAGCAGCAGGCTACAAGGTAGCCAAACATGGTAACAGAAGCGTATCCAGTAAGAGTGGTGCGGCAGATTGTCTGGAAGCTCTGGGTGTGAAACTTGATCTGGAGCCGGAGCAGAATGCCAAAGTCCTGGAAGAGAGCAATATCTGTTTTATGTTCGCACAAAAATATCATTCAGCAATGCGTTTCGTAGGACCTGTTCGTAAAGCGCTTGGAATCAGAACAGTATTCAATATCCTTGGACCTCTTGCCAATCCGGCAGAAGCTGATGTGGAGCTGCTTGGTGTCTACAGCGAAGAGCTGGTAGAGCCTATGGCACATGTACTGGATAAACTGGGCGTGAAGCGTGCATTGGTCGTATATGGACAGGACAGACTGGATGAGATATCACTAAGCGCACCGACCACTGTTATGGAAGTGAACCAGGGTACTTTCACCAGATATGAACTGACCCCAGAACAGTTTGGTATGAAGAGATGTGATAAAAGTGGGCTGGTAGGAGGTAATGGCGCACAGAATGCCCAAATTACAGAGAACATTCTAAAAGGAGAATGTACAGATGCCAAGGCAGAAACAGTGATTCTCAACGCAGGGGCTGGCATTTATCTGATGGGTGGAGCTGATTCCATTGCAGATGGCATCCAGAAAGCAAGAGAGACAATCGCAAACGGCAAGGCATATGAGAAGCTACTACAGTTTGTGGCACTTACTAATGAGGAGAAATAGCATGATATTAGATGATCTGGCGGCAGCTACGCGGGCGAGAGTTGAGAGAAAAAAGGCACAGATACCACTGGAAACAGTGAAAGAACAGGCATTGAACCTGGCAGCAAAGGAAGGCACATTTACTTTTCCCTTTGAGAAGGCGGTTGCAAAAGAGGGTATCAGTTTTATCTGTGAGGTGAAAAAGGCATCCCCATCAAAAGGAATCATAGCAGAGGATTTCCCTTATCTGGAGATTGCCAGAGAATATGAAAAGGCAGGGGCTGACTGCATCTCCGTACTGACAGAGACAGACTACTTCAAGGGTGAAGACAGATTCTTACGGGAAATCAATGATGCAGTACAGATTCCAACGATCAGAAAAGACTTCATCATTGATGAATATATGATCTATGAAGCCAAATTGCTGGGGGCTTCCTGTGTATTGCTGATTGCAGCACTGCTTGATACAGAGACCATCAGACAATACAAGGCAATCTGTGATCAGCTTGGCTTGTCCGCACTGGTGGAAGCCCATGATGAAGCAGAAGCAGCCAGCGCTCTGGCAGCAGGAGCAAGAATGGTCGGCGTCAATAACCGTAATCTGAAGGATTTCACAGTGGATATCAACAACAGCACAAGGCTTCGTGAACTGGTTCCCCGTAATGTATTGTTCGTAGCAGAGAGTGGAATTAAGACAGCGGAAGATATTGCAGAGTTAGTCAGCGCTGGCGTGAATGGTGTACTGATAGGAGAGACATTGATGCGCAGCCCTGATAAAGCCCGGATGCTGGATGAACTTCGCAGTAGGGTATAAGTAGTGAGGTGTAATATGCCCAAGGTAAAGATATGTGGATTGAAGACATTAGAAGATGTAGAGATTGTGAATAAATATCTGCCGGAATATGTAGGGTTTGTCTTTGCACCAACGAAGAGATTCGTAACCGATGAACAGGCGTTGATGATGAAGCAGGCATTGGCGCCACAGATTCAGGCAGTAGGGGTATTTGTCAATGAACCCATAGAGCATGTGCTGTCGTTGTGCAGCCGGGGAATCATTGATGTGATACAGCTGCATGGAGACGAGACTCCAGAATATATCACAGAAATCAAAAACAGAACTGACACGCCTGTCATAAAAGCAGTCAGAGTACAGAGCAGTGAACAGGTAAGCAGTATGGTGACACCTTTGGCAGAGTATATGCTTTTTGATACATATAAAAAAGACGCTTATGGTGGAAGCGGGGAACGTTTTCCATTAGAGATTCTACAGAAAAGCTTAAAAGAGCTGGAAAACCAGGGCGTGTCAATACAGCCGTTTTTCCTGGCAGGCGGACTGACACCTGGGAATATTGAAGAAGTACTTGGAACACAGGATTGTTATTGCATAGATGTCAGTACCGGAGTGGAGACCGACGGACATAAGGATGAAGCGAAAGTACGAGAACTGATAGAGAAGATTCGCAGATATCAGAAAGAGAGGAGTAATCAAATGGAACAGAAGAAAGGACGATACGGGTTATACGGTGGACAGTATATTCCTGAGACATTAATTCCCGCAGTCAATGAAGTGGAGAAAGCATACGAATACTATAAGAATGACCCACAATTCAAGCAGGAATTACATGATCTGCTGACGAAATATGCAGGAAGACCATCATTGCTTTATTATGCAGAGAAAATGACAAAAGATCTGGGTGGAGCAAAGATCTATCTCAAACGTGAGGATCTGAATCATACCGGTTCCCATAAGATCAACAATGTATTGGGGCAAGTGCTGCTTGCCAAGAAGATGGGTAAGACCAGAGTCATTGCAGAGACAGGAGCAGGCCAGCATGGTGTGGCCACAGCCACAGCGGCAGCACTGATGGATATGGAATGTGAGATTTTCATGGGAAAAGAAGATACAGACAGACAGGTGCTCAACTGCTATAGAATGGAGCTTCTGGGAGCAAAAGTACATCCCGTTACTTCAGGAACAATGACACTGAAAGACGCTGTCAATGAGACCATGCGTGAATGGGCTTCCAGAATGGATGATACATTGTATGTACTTGGTTCTGTTATGGGACCTCATCCTTTTCCGATGATTGTCCGTGATTTCCAGAAGATTATCGGAGAGGAGATCAAAGAGCAGCTGCAGGAAGCAGAAGGCAGATTACCGGATGCTGTAATTGCCTGTGTAGGTGGTGGCAGCAATGCAATGGGCGCTTTTTATGAATTTATTCCTGACACGAGTGTCAGATTAATCGGATGCGAAGCGGCAGGACTTGGTGTGAACAATCCAAAGAATGCGGCAACTATCGCAAATGGAAGTATTGGTATTTTCCACGGTATGAAGTCTTACTTCTGCCAGAATGAATATGGACAGATCGCACCGGTATATTCGATCTCTGCCGGACTGGATTATCCGGGAATCGGACCAGAGCATGCTAATCTTTACGAAACAGGCAGAGCACAGTATGTTCCGATTACGGATGAAGAAGCGGTAGAGGCTTTTGAATATTTGTCAAGAACAGAGGGCATCATTCCTGCAATCGAGAGTGCCCATGCAGTAGCATATGGTAAGAAGCTTGCACCGACCATGGATAAAGACCAGATCATTGTAATTAACATTTCAGGACGCGGAGATAAGGATGTAGCCGCAATCGCCAGATACAGGGGGGTAGAGATCTTTGACTAGAATACAGAAAGCATTTGATAACCAGAAGGCATTCATTGCCTTTGTAACAGGGGGAGACCCCGACGTGGAGACCACAAAGAAGCTGATACCGGAGATGGCAAAAGCCGGTGCAGACCTGATAGAGATAGGGATTCCTTTCTCAGATCCAATTGCAGAGGGTGTGGTAATCCAGGAAGCAGATGTACGTGCATTAAGTGCAGGTACTACGACAGATGATCTGTTTGATATGGTAAAGGAAGTCCGTAAGGAGACAGATGTTCCCCTTGTATTCATGACTTATATGAATCCGGTGTATACCTATGGGACAGAGCGTTTTATGAAGAAGTGCGCAGAGTGTGGAATTGATGGCGTGATCATTCCTGATGTGCCTTTTGAGGAAAATGATGAAGTCAGTGGCGCATGCGAGGCAGCAGGCGTAGATCTGATATCCATGATCGCCCCGACTTCCAAAGAGCGTATCCATATGATTGCAAAGCAGGCAAAAGGTTTCCTGTATTGCGTATCTTCATTGGGCGTAACGGGTGTGAGAAGCCAGATTACAACAGATATTCATGCTATGGTTGAGCAGGTGAAACAGGTATCAGACATCCCCTGTGCCATTGGCTTTGGTATTTCCACACCACAGCAGGCATATGAAATGGCAGCTAAGGCAGATGGAGCTATTGTAGGCAGTGCCATTGTAAAGCTTGTTGCCAGGTATGGTAAAGACTGTATTGCTCCTGTGTGTGAATACATTAAAGAGATGAAAGCAGCAGTCAGCAGGGCAGAAAATTAAAAAAGGTTGCAATTTACCTGATATATAGTAAAATATAACTAGCCTATATATGGATTTATGATGTATAATCTGTATACAGGCTAGTGTACTGTATCACTGACATTTCGCCAAATAACTTGTATAAGTTTTCATCTGCTGCGTTGTCGTCAATCGACGTAGCCA
>ERZ780079.413-NODE-413-length-18611-cov-3.29565_pt1 | contig 18611 bp, 9 predicted proteins | sample MGYA00511087_ERZ780079 | MGnify/ENA primary metagenome ERZ780079 (study PRJEB29588, sample SAMEA2142583) | human gut metagenome | biome: human gut; feature: human-associated habitat; material: faeces | place: Denmark | collected 2008/2010 ... | reverse complement strand
AAAGAGCAACGTCATATGTTTATCACGGGGCCGGATGTCGTAAAGGCGGTGACTCACGAGGTGATCGATAAGGAAGAGCTGGGCGGGGCGCAGGTACATAGCGGAAAAAGCGGGGTCGCACATTTTGTGTGTGATACGGAAGAGGAGACTTTGATGAGTATCCGGGAACTTCTGAGTTTCCTGCCTTCTAATAATATGGAAGACGCTCCAGTTATAGCTTGTGCTGACGATGTGCGTCGGGTAGAAGAGTCGTTGCAGCATGTGATTCCGGAAGATCCTAATGTCCCTTATGACATCAAGGATATTATAGAGCCGATAGTGGATAATCATTACTTTTTCGAGGTTATGCCTCATTTCGCTCGCAATATTGTAGTGGGATTCGCTCGTTTGGGAGGCCGTACCATAGGTATCGTAGGGAACCAACCTGCCTTTTTAGCGGGAGTCTTGGATATCGATGCTTCTGATAAGGCCGCACGTTTCATTCGCTTCTGCGATTGCTTCAATATTCCATTGATCACGTTCGAGGATGTGCCGGGCTTCTTGCCGGGCTGTACGCAAGAACATGCGGGAATTATACGCCACGGGGCAAAAATTGTCTACGCTTATGCGGAGGCCACGGTTCCCAAAATCACGTTGATTACCCGGAAGGCTTACGGGGGAGCCTATATCGTAATGGCAAGTAAGCCTACCGGTGCCGATATAAACTTGGCATATCCGATGGCTGAGATTGCGGTGATGGGGGCTGAAGGTGCCGTGAATATATTATACCGGAAAGCCAACGATGAGGAGAAGAAACAAGCAATTCGTGAATACACCGAGAAATTCTCAAATCCTTACCGGGCAGCCGAGCAAGGATTTATAGATGAAGTCATACAACCTAGAGACACACGTTTTAAATTGATTCAGGCGTTGGAAATGGCGAAAAATAAGAGCCAGAGTAATCCTCCTAAAAAACATGGAAATATTCCCTTGTAGTAATTATTATTTAAGGAAAATCAAAGCCTCTTCCTGTCGGGAGGATAGCTTAGAGGTTAAAAGATCCCGGTTCAATTGTTTTGTCCCGGGATTTTTTTATTTGGATAATAAAAGTAAACAAAAAAGCGAAAAGATATGATATATACGGAAAACATGCTATCTTTGTTCCCGAATCGGTTCCGCATATACCATTCGGGTATGTGGATTAAAAGGGAATCGGGTGTGAATCCCGGACAGTCCCGCTGCTGTGAAGCTCCGAAGAACATCTTGAAACAACACTATCGCCACTGGTTCTAGCGACCGGGAAGGCTTCAAGATGGGAGTCAGTCAGAAGACCTGCCATTCATTAAAGGCTGTTTTTGCTCGAGGGATTAGGAAAGCAGTACGAAAAGATAAGCAATATCTTAAAAGGAACAAAGACGTATGAAAAGGATCTGTTCGCACTGTCGTGCGACATTTGAATGGCCGGTAACCCTTTTGCCGGAAGAGGAAAGTTTGTCTAAATTATCAGCATAAGAAATAGAAAATATATTAGTAAATGTTGTTAGAATGGATGCCAGATTAAACTGGGATACTAAATGTTCAATATGTGTATCTCTGCCGAAGTGATTCGCCAGAGGTACTTTTTTATCTTAAATTAATATATACATGAATAGATATGGAATGGATTAATGAATTGTTATGGGGAGAAGGGGTAGGGCATTCTATCCTTTTGTTATCCGTTGTGATCGCTCTGGGGATCCAGCTTGGTAAACTGAAGCTATTCGGTATCTCTTTAGGGATTACCATGGTACTGTTTGTCGGGATCTTTCTCGGGCATTTCGGTTTTACGGCGAATCCGTCGGTCGTTCATTTTTTTAGAGAGTTTGGTTTGATCTTATTTGTTTACTCGGTAGGTATGCAAGTAGGCCCCGGATTTTTCTCTTCGTTTCGAAAGGGAGGGATCACGTTGAATATGCTTGCTTGCGGTATTGTTTTTCTAGGGGTGATTACTGCCTTGATTATACATTATATTACAGGCATTCCTATACCGACAATGGTAGGTATCTTATCCGGAGCAGTGACGAATACACCGGGATTGGGCGCTGCTCAACAGGCTTATTCAGATATGACGGGGATCTCGGATGAAACGATCGCTTTAGGATATGCGGTTGCCTATCCGTTAGGTGTGATCGGCATTATCTTGTCGATGATTTTTATCCGTTATGTTTTCCGTATCTCTTTTGCGAAGGAGACGGAACAATTGGAAGAAGAGACGGATACGGAATCGGGAGGAGAGGCTGTACCTATCTCTTTGGTGGTGAAGAATCCGGCGATTTTTGGTCGTAGCGTAAGTGAGCTATCTAAATTGTTGGAACACCGTGAATTTGTTATTTCCCGTATTTTACGTAACGATACGAATCGGATAGAGATCGTGGCGGGGAACACGGTATTGAATGGGGATGATAAGATTTTTGTTATTACCGCAGAGCATGACGTGGAGGCGATAAAGACTTTTATCGGTCAAGAAATACAGATGGATCGTAAGCAATGGATTCCGGCGGAAAGCCAGTTTATCAGCCGGCGTATTTTGGTTACCCGGTCTGAAATCAACGGTAAGCAATTAGGGGCTTTGCAGTTACGCCGTTTACATGGAATTAACGTGACTCGGATCAATCGTGCGGGGCTGGAGTTGGTAGCTACTCCTAATCTGGTCTTGCAAATAGGCGACCGGGTGACAGTGGTCGGTAGTGAATTGGCGGTGGAGAAAGTTGCCGAGACGCTGGGTAATTCAATGAAACGCTTGAATGAACCTAATTTGGTGACTATTTTTGTTGGTATAGTTTTGGGTATTATCGTGGGAAGTCTTCCTATTAGTTTTCCGGGTATTCCTCAACCGGTGAAATTAGGATTAGCGGGAGGTCCGTTGATCGTTGCGATATTGATAAGCCGGTTCGGTTATCGTTATAAATTGGTTACTTATACCACGCAAAGTTCTAATTTACTATTGAGGGAATTAGGAATCACGTTGTTTCTCGCCTGCGTGGGATTGAGTGCGGGTGAAGGTTTGGACGATACGATAGTCAATAAGGGTGGTGTAGCTTGGATCGGTTATGGTTTTATAATAACGTTATTGCCTCTACTGATTATCGGTTGTGTGGGAAGGTATTTTTATAAACTGAATTATTTTACGTTGATGGGATTGATTGCGGGAAGTACGACCGATCCTCCTGCGTTAGCCTATTCCAATATGGCGGCAGGAAATGATGCGCCGGCGGTTGGATATGCGACGGTTTATCCATTGACCATGTTTTTGCGTGTGTTGACCGCACAGTTAATGATATTATTCTTTTATACATAGAATAAATATTTTGTTGTTAGTAATGTTTAGAAAAGTGTAAACTCCCTAGCCTTCCGCCGAAGTGATTCGCCGGGGGGCTTTTTTGTTGCTAATCAAAAAGTAAACATGTATCTTTGCGGCCAATCAAGGTGTAGATGTTATCGATTCCGATAATAATCAGTAAAAGGGAATCCGGTGCGAGTCCGGAGCTGTACCCGTAGCTGTAAGTCCTTGGAGCCCCGGCAAATCTTGTTGCCACTGCCTATCGGATAGGCGGGGAGGTAGGCGGCAGAGGAGAGTGGCGGAAGGGTACCCGACAGAGGGTGGACGAGCCAGAAAACCTGCCATGATTTTGTTATGCGACGTTTCGGGTGAAGACGTTGGTAAACCTAAGAATTATTATGCGAGATTTATATCTTATAAGATGTCTGTGCGTTTTTAGCGTATGGTTATTTTCTTTGGGTGTCGCTTTCGGTCAACAGATCGATACGACGGCCTATCACGAGCTTTCCGGGGTGGAAGTAGTGGAGAAGGTACGTCCGTCGGTCACCCGTGAAGGTACGCCTTTGCAAATTATGGACCGGGCGGGAATCGCTTGGGAGTACAAGACCTATCCGAGGCCGTGAAACGCTTCTCGGGAGTTACAGTACAGGATTATGGGGGGATCGGAGGATTGAAAACGGTCTCGGTACGTAGCTTGGGAGCGAAGCATACCGCCGTCAGTTACGATGGGGTGACGATTACGGATGCGCAAAGCGGGCAAGTCGATATCAGCCGTTTCTCGTTGGATAACGTGGAGATGGTTTCCTTATCGATCGGACAATCGGATGACATCTTCCAAACGGCAAGGGTGTATGCCTCGGCAGGAGCCTTGAATATACAAACCGGAAAGCCCACGTTTAAAGACAAATCGTTTCATACTTATCTTAAGGTTAAGGGAGGTTCCTTCGGGCTTTTTAATCCCGTGCTGCATTATGATCAAAAATTAGGAAAGCGTTGGAGCGCATCCTTACATGGTGATTTCGTGCGTGCGGATGGGCAATATCCCTATACATTGATTAATGGGGAATTGGAGACGAGAGAGAAGCGTAGAAATAGCGATATCCATGCTTACCATTTGGAAGGTAATCTATTCGGCGATTTTGGAAGGGGAGGCGAACTTTCCTTTAAGGCGTACTATTTTGATTCGGAGCGGGGGCTTCCCGGTTCTGTTAATTTATATAACAAGAACACTTCTGAACGATTATGGGATAATAACTTTTTCGTGCAATCGGGGTATAAGAATGTTCTTAATGAGAAATTTACGCTACGGGCCATGGCTAAGTATAATTATGCTTTTACTCGTTATTTAGATATAAATGATAAATATGCTGCGGGCGAACAAGTCGATTTGAATACACAGAATGAGTATTATGGCTCTGTAGGTTTGCTGTATACTCCTATAAAGTATGTATCGGCGACGTTGACTACGGATTTAACTCGCTCTATGCTGGACAATAATTTTGTGAACGGCCCTAATCCAAAGCGAATGGCCTCTCAATCAGTACTAGCGGTGCAATATAAGAACAGTCGATTCACGGCTACCGCTAGTTTATTGGGAACATATATCACTGATAAAGTGGAGCAAGGGGAAAAACCGGATGATAAGAGGCGTTTATCCCCGGCTGTAAGTTTGTCTTGGCGGCCATTCTCGGAAAGTACTTTGCGGATACGTGCCTCTTACAAAGATATATTCCGGGTTCCTACATTTACGGACTTGTATTACCTCCGTATGGGAAATACAAATTTGAAACCGGAAGAAACTTCCCAATATAATGTAGGGGTAACATGGAGTTCTTCCTGTGGGGATTGGCTGCGGCATTTCAGTATTTCGGCGGATGGATATTATAATACGGTGAAAGATAAGATCGTGGCTTTACCTACCATGTATGTTTGGAAGATGATGAATATGGGCGAAGTGGATATTAAAGGGGTAGATGTAAATTTATCTACACAATTCCGATTGCCCTTACGAATGAGCTTGCTTTTGGCTTCCACTTATTCTTTTCAATACGCGGTTGATGTGACAGATCCGGAAGCTAAGAATTATAAGGATCAGATTCCTTATACACCTCGTCATTCTGGCACGGTTTCCGTAACCTTGGAAAATCCATGGGTAAATGTCTCTTATATACTGACTGCGGTTGGTGATCGTTATGCATTGCCGCAAAATATAGATCGGAACAGGATTGATTCTTATATAGAACAGAGTATTTCTATAAATCGAGATTTTCGTTTTCGATATTTCGGTTTGCGTTTGCAAGGTGAATTGTTAAATCTTGCGAACGTGAATTATGATGTTATTCAGTATTATCCCATGCCGGGCCGTTCTTGGCGTTTAAGTATTTGTTTATCCTATTAGTAAACTATAAAAGTAAAGTAATGAAAAAGAAGAATTTAGTTTGTGTCTCTGCCTTGTGTGCATTGATGTCTTTCTCGTTTGTCAGCTGTGATGATGACAATGAGCCTTCACTGAACATACCAAATGTATCTGTAACTAATGTCAGTTTTACGGATGAGAATCCGGAAGCTTTAAAAGTTAGCGGAACCTTAAATTGGACAGCTCCGTCTTCTGTTGACAATGTAACAAAGTACGTGATTTATGGTTCCTCTGATGGAACCGCTAAAGATATGAAAATTGCGGAGGTAGAAGTTGGAACACATTCATATGCTATTACGGATGTCGTAAATATAGGCTATTTATTAGTTATAGCCGCAAATGCGGAAGGTGAGTCTTCTGTTTATGCTTCCGTAAGAGTTATTGATTTTGTGAAGGATAGTTCTTTCATGGCTTTATATTTCTTGAATTCGGGCAATATGGGAAATAACAACTCTTCTTTATATATGTACGACATAGAAAAGGATGAGGTTGTCCCCGATTATTTCTTGGCTCAAAATGGCAGGGGGCTGGGAGATACGGCACAGGATATGATCGTGTATGGCGATAAGATGTATATCGCGGTATATGGAGAGTCTACGATAGAAGTGACAGATCTGAAGGCAAAATCCATTAAGCAAGTCAAGACAGAGGGGCAGCCCCGTTATATGGTATCAGAGGGTGGAAAAGTCTATATTAGCTATTATAATGGATATGTCGCTCGTTTGGATACCGCATCCTTGGAGGTTGAGGCGAAAGTAAAGGTCGGACGGAATCCGGAACAATTGGCGGTATCTTCTAATAAATTGTTTGTCTCAAACTCCGGAGGTATGGATTACAGTACCGAGGTTGGGTATGATAAAACGGTATCAGTGGTTGATCTGTCTACTTTTACAGAGATAAAGAAGTTGGATGTAGTATTGAATCCCACACGGATACAGGCGGATGAGCAAGGAAATGTATATGTGGTTTCTATGGGTAACTATGCGGATATACCCAATACGGTACAAAAGATAAATACGGAGACTTATGAGGTTACTTCCCTTACGAATTGTCCAAACGCAACGGAGATGGCCTATGAGGATGGCAAGCTATTTCTGTTCTATGCGCAATGGGGAATGTCTAGCCCTGCATTTTTAACATTTGATACAAAGAGCCAATCTGCGGGAACGAGCTTTATTACAGATGGAACCTCAATACAATCCCCTTATTCAATCAGTGCCGTGGGTGGAAATGTCTATGTCGCAGAGTCTGATTATAAGAATAATGGCGATATCTATTGTTTCGGAGGTGACGGTAAATTGTTCAAGAAGTTTGAGGCCGGTTTAAATCCCATGAAAGTAGTCCTCGCTCAAAAAGATAATATCTAATGCGATTACTGATTCTCTTAGGGTTCGCTTTCTGGATGGTGGCATGTACGCCATCCGGAAAGCAAACTTCTTCCAAGGAAGCTCTTTCCTCTGATAGTATTCAATATGCCCAAGGTTTCACGGTTCAGCGCTTTGATACCTATATAATGGTGGAAGTTCGTGATCCGTGGGATAGCACCCGTCTGCTTCAACGCTATTTATTGGTAGACCGGACAAAGTCGGTTCCCGGCGGATTACCCAAAGGGACGATCGTGAAGGTCCCGGTAAAAGATATTGTGATTTATACTTCTGTCCATGCGGCTATTATTGATCAACTGCACGAAACCGATAAGGTTATAGGCGTTTGTGAGCCTCGTTATATGGATACTCCTGCCATACAAGAGGGTATACAGGCCGGAAGAATCGCTGATTTAGGTGAGGCTACCTCTCCGAATATAGAGAAAATGATAGAGATCGGCGCGGAACTCGTGATAGCTTCCCCATTCCAGAACAGTAGTTATGGGCCTGTCGAGAAGATAGGGATACCCATTATCGAAGGAGCCGACTATATGGAGGCATTTCCTTTGGGGCGTACGGAGTGGATTCGCTTTTATGGTTTGCTATTCGGAAAGGAAGAGATGGCCGATTCTATATTTAAAGAAACAGAGCAAGCCTATTTGTCTCTAAAGGACTTAACCGCAAATATAGATAATCGTCCTACTGTTTTGTCGGAGAAAAAGTTCGGCTCTTCGTGGTATGTACCATCCGGAGATAGTTATATGGCTCATCTTATCGAGGACGCCGGAGCTGATTATATGTTTAAGGATTTACCGGGTGCCGGAAGTACCCCCTTAGCGTTTGAGACCGTGTTTGATAAAGCGATCCATGCGGATATTTGGCTTGTTAAATATAATCAGTCTTCTGAGATGACCTATAACGATTTACGCTCCGAATATACTCCTTACGAGAATTTCGACGCTTTTAAAAAAAAACGGATTTATACCTGTAATACAGGTGCAGTTCCTTATTACGAGGAATTCCCTATACATCCGGAATATTTATTGAAAGATTTAATCTGGATTTTCCATCCGGAGCTAGTATTCGGGTATTCTCCCCGTTATTTTAGAGAAATGCCCTGATTGTCTTAAAGGTTTCATATCTTTGTTGAAATGTCGTTTCTAGACAAATAAAGGTATTAGACTATGAAGATAAAAAAGGTATATGCTGATGCTTTAACTACATTAGCGAAGGGAACAGATGCCGGGATTTACAGGTTGAATCCCAAACGAGTTGAAATCGTGAGTTGTGAGCAGGATGTAAAACGTGTTCTTGCTGAATGTGAGAAGACTGGTAAATCTGTAACCTTTAAAGCTGGGGGGACCTCTTTATCCGGCCAGACTATTACAGATTCTGTATTGATGGAAATCAGTCCTGACTATGGAAAGGTTAAGATTTCAGGAGATGGGAGTTTGGCTAAATTCCCTTGTGGTATAACTGGAGAAGAGGCGAACCGCTGGTTGAAACCTTATGGCCGTAAGCTAGGGCCTAGCCCTGCCTCCATCAAATCCGCACGTATCGGCGGGATCGTAGCGAATAACTCGAGTGGTTCTAGCTATGGTATTATCCATAACTCCTATAATACGGTCCGGGATATGGAGATTATCTTTGCGGATGGAGCCTTTTTGGATACTTCTTCGTTAGCGAGTCGCAGGGATTTCATGCAAACGCATATAGGCTTATTGGAGAAGTTGATGAATTTCCGTTTGGAGATCTTGTTGAATCCAGACATGGAAGACCGGATTCTATCTAAATATGAGTTGAAGAATACATGCGGTTATGGAATGAACTCTTTCTTGGATTATACCGATCCATACGATATACTCATGCATTTAATGGTTGGCTCGGAAGGAACCTTAGGGTTTATTTCTTCGGTTACTTTCGAGACAGTCCCCGATGAGGCTTTAAAAGCTTCCGCCTTGATTTATTTCCCCTCTTTGATGGAGGCGTGCAGAGCCATAGCCCCGTTACGCCAATGCAAAGTGTCCGCCGCCGAGTTGATGGATAGAAACGCCTTACATGCGGTAGAGGATGAACCGGGGATGCCGGAGATATTACATTCTTTACCCGAGGATGCGGTAGCGTTGCTGATCGACACGTCTTCTAATTCGGAAGAAGAACTTCAAATCCAATTCCGGGATATAGAGGAGCGGCTAGCAGATATACAGACCTTATATCCGGTATCATTTACGACCGATCCGAAGCTTTACGCTACTTATTGGCGGGTACGAAACGGTTTATTTACTTCCGCTGCGGGAAGACGGCCACGGGGTACGGTATCTATTATTGAAGATATCGCTTTCCGGGAAGAGGTTTTAGGAGAGGCTTTGGAACAAGTGCGTGGGGTCTTGTCGGATTATGGATACGGAAATGCGGTGATGTGGGGACATTTATTGGATGGAAACGTTCATTTCACGATTTTTCCGGATATAAACGCACAGGAAGGTATCGATCATTACGCTTCTTTTATGCGTAGCCTTGTAGATGTGGTACTTTACTACGACGGTCGCTTGAAAGCGGAGCATGGCACGGGACGAAATATGGCTCCATTTGTTAAAGATGAATGGGGTGAGGAGATTTATGAGTTGATGTGGAAGATCAAAAGGCTCTTTGACCCGGAAAATATATTAAATCCGGGTGTCCTTTTAAATCGGGACCCGGATGTGTTTATAAAGAACTTAAAGCAAATACCGTTGGCGAATGAGCTGATCGATAAATGCATCGAGTGTGGTTTTTGTGAGATACAATGTCCGTCAAGGCATGTGACATTGACACCCCGGCAACGTATCGTGATCTATAGGGAATTATCGGCTTTGGCGGAACAGGGGGAAACAAACTCTAAGCGATATAAAGAACTCAAGAAAGCCTTTAACTATAAAGGTAACGCTACCTGCGCTACCGATGGCCTATGTGCTACGGCATGTCCGGTTGGCATTAATACCGGTTTATTGATCAAAGAGTTACGGTGGAAAGAGAATGGTGTCTTGGCGAATGCTATCGCTTCGGGCATCGCCGGGAATATGGGAACCGTAACGGGTATGCTTCGTCCTTTGCTTAAGCTGCCCCATGTGCTTTCAAAGCTGGTGGGGTATAACGCATTCGAGAGATTTGCCTCTTTCTTGTTTAGGGCTTCCGCTCATAAATTCCCGCTTTGGACTCGGCATACACCTTCTGGCGCGTCAAAGTTCAAGGAACTGACGGGTGTAGAGAATGGGATGGAAATGGTTTATTTCCCGTCTTGTATTACCCGTACGATGGGAGCTTCAGCTGATTATGAAGATGTGGATTTTGTAAGTGTAACGGAACAAATAATCGCTTTATTGACAAGAGCGGACTTTACGATTCGTTATCCTGAGAATCTAAGTAAGCTTTGTTGCGGCATGGCTTTTAGCAGTAAAGGGTTCCGGAAGCAAGCGGCGCAGAAGGCGGAGGAATTGAATGAGGCTCTTTTGCGGGCGAGCGATAACGGCCGCTTGCCTATTTTGTGTGACATGAGCCCTTGCTTGCTGCATATGAGGGAAACCTTGGATAAACGTTTACGATTATATGAACCTGTGGAGTTTATCTATGACTTTATGCGTGATCGTCTGAACTTTACTAAGTTGCCGGTTACGGTAGCGGTACACTCTACTTGTAGTACAACGAAGATGGGAGTACAAGACAAGCTGGTGGAACTGGCGGGCTTATGCGCGAACCGGGTGGTCTCTCCCGCTCAAGTTACTTGTTGCGGGTGGGCGGGCGATCGTGGTTTCTTCTATCCGGAACTAAACGCTTCCGGTCTTCATTACTTGAAACCGAACTTGCATGGGGCGACGAAAGGATATAGCATTAGCCGTACGTGCGAGATCGGTTTGACGATGAATAGTGGGATATCCTATAAATCGATCGTCTATTTAGTGGAAAAGGCTACTCGTTAAAAATCAAAAACCCCGGTTTCGTACAACTGAAACCCGGGGCTTTGTAGTTTGGCATTCGAAATTATAGGGAGTTTTATTTCATAGATTTTTTTTATTCATATTATGCGTAACCGTTAAGCATTCCGTTGAAATACATCGGTTTTAAAATATATACCTTTAAGATCCAAGCAAGCCATTGCTCTTTTGATGTATCGATCATCGAGAATGGGAATGAAATGTCTGGTTTCTTTTCGTAGTCAAACTCACAAAGCAACACATGACCGTAATCCGTGACGATCGGGCAAGCGGCATAACCGTTGTATTTCTCGGTCGGCTCTTTGCCTTCCATGAGCGCGATCAGGTTCTTGGCGGCGATAGGTACTTGCTTACGGATAGCGGCAGATGTTTTACTGGTCGGGATACCGGCTACATCACCCAGAGAAACGATGTTCTGGTATTTCTTATGTACCAAGGTCTCTTTATCGACCATTACCCATGCGTCTGCGGCCAATTTACCTTCTGTCCAACCTAATCCGGCATCACGAACGAAATCAGGAGCGGACATAGGCGGGGTGAAGTGTAAGAAATCATAATCCTCTACGAACGGCGTTACGATCTTTTCTTCGCCTTTTGTCTCTATCTTCTCAAAATGTACTTGCTTCGCGGATGTGTCTACACCTTTTACACGTACATTCAAGTTAATAGGTATGTTACGTTCATTATATATTTCTAGCAAGCGAGGTGTGAAATACGGGATATCGTATAGCTCCTTCGATGCGGTAAAATAATTCAATTGCAGCTTGTCGCGTGTCCCTTGTTTCCTTGCGTAATGCTCGGATAATAAACAGATCTTTTTGGGGGCGCCACCACATTTATGTTTTGTATAAGTATCGGTATAAATGCCTTTACCTCCTTTTTTAGCGAATTCTTGAAGAGCTTTCCATGTCTTTTGGGCTCCTTCAAAATCGTAAATAGAGTTTGCGTTTCCTTGTCCCAAGGTGTCGTGGGTAATGCCCTCTACTTTTTCCCAGTTACATTGTAATCCCGGGGTCAGTACTAAAAAGTCGTATGGAATCTTTCCGTTACTTTTGGTCGTTACTTGATTCCATACGGGATCAACCGCGGCGACCGAGTCCTTTATCCATTTTATACCGCTAGGCATACAATCCTCTTGCTTCTTCCAAACATCTTCCGGTTGGTCCACACCTGAGGCGATCAGAGTGAATCCCGGTTGATAAAACTGACGATCGCTGGGGTCAATCAGGGTGATATCCGGTTCATCAAGCCAATGTTTTAATCGGGCAGCCATACTGATACCAGCGGCTCCTCCACCGATAATAACGATTTTACCTTTTGCGCTGCTTGAAAAAGCGTTTGCTTTTCCGGTATTAACTCCCGCGATCAGTCCTGTCGCCGCTAATAACTTAAAGAAATGTCGTCTGTCGACACCTTTCTTTTCTAGCGCATCTAATTGTTTCTCCAGTTCGTGTTTCATCATGTCGAAAGAATTTAAGATTTTATTCGCCGGCAAAGGAAACATAATAAATTACGGTAGCCATGAAAATGACTACTACACGACTTGCGCAAATGATTTTTTTATTGAATAAGACTACTACAAGACTTTCTCAATCTCTTTCTATGTGCGTTTAATATGCTGTTATGTAGAATATTATATATTAAGCATATTCTAGAAAATATTTTTAGTAGTTCATTAAGAAATCGACAAGATTCGTATCCCCATCAAGGGCTAATCGCTTTCTTAAGCGGTATCTTCTTAGCTCGATAGCTCGTACGGATACATTCATTAACGACGCGATTTCCTTCGTGGAAAGGTTCATGCGGAGTAAACAACAAATGCGCAAATCGCCTGCCGTTATATCTGCGTATTGCTGGCGTAAACGATCCATGAAATTCTGGTGGGCGCTATTAAAATAGGTCTCGAACTGCACCCAATCCGCTTGATCGTTCAAGGTAGATTCGATCAAGGAACGTAAACGGGTATATAACTTATTGGGATATCGGTCACCCAATGTCTCTTTCTGTTTATCCAGTTCTTCCAACAAAGCTTGGATTGCCTCGTTTCTTTTTACCAAAGCTGTTGTTTGGAGAGTAAGCTCATTGTTTTTGTTTTGCAACTCCGTTTCCAGCATCTCGCTTTTCATTTGTTGAAGCCTTTGCTGTTCGGCTTGTCGTTCAGCCTCCAACATTTCTTGTTCTTTTTTTCGCAAGTTCCTTAAATGATACCGAAGCCCTTCTTGAATGGCGAACCATATCAAAGCGACGTAGATCAAATAGGCCCATACGGTATTATACCAAGGAGGGCGCACCGTGATTTGCATCGTGATCTCGGGAAACGGCCCCCGGGTTACATATTTACGTACCCTTAGCTCATAAGTTCCTTCCGGAAGTTGTAAGAAGGTAATTTTGCCGTCTTTCTGCCAAGAAGACCAATCGGCGGATACCCCTTCCAGCTTATAACTGATTTGGTGATTAGGGGTGAATACCGTTGTCCCGATGTATAGCGAGAGTTCTTGGAAGTTATGGGGCATGTTGATTCTTTGAGTATCTGGATATAAATAATGTGTACCTTCTTGATCTTGATACTCGATGCGCATAAACCGTGGCATCGTCAATCCTCCTAGGCTTCCCTCTATTAATTGGCGGGTGTTGATTAATAGGGTTCCTTGCATGGCGGATACCAAATCAAGAGAATCATTCAAGGGGATGATCCGTTTGCCGTTGGTCACCAGATTCAGATCGTAATTATCGAATAGGATCCGGCATTTTAAAGTTCCTGTACCGTTTTCCCGATGGAAGAGTCCGGCCTCATTCTGGATCGTGAGCCAATACAAATTGTCTGGAACCGGGTAAATACTTTCTGCGTTGGCGAATACGCCCAATACATCTTTATTCTTAAATAAAGTGCTTACCGATAAATGATTGTCGGCCGTATCCGGATGGATATATGAACGTCCGATCTCACCGGATATCGGGGTAAACTTATCACCAAACATCAAGCTCCGGCTGAAGTAGCCGAGATTTGTCCGGATATAGAGGCGGTTATCCTCTTTTACAGCGTCTTCCAACTTTCCGATCTGGCTTCTTTTACCTAACATGGCGATGGGAGGATTGATATCTATTTGGGAGATACCATTATCCAAGGCGACCCAGATTAAGTTATTATCCTGTACGCAGATGGAACGTACGATATTATCTTGTAACTGATTATTGATGTTGAGATGTTGAAAGATCTCCCCTTCGTCGTTGGTGATATAAATGCCGGACGTAGATGTTCCCGTGAAATTGAGACCTCCGGCGCTAGCGAAAGAAGTAGGGTGCTTTTCCTCGATTTCTTTCGGGATCGTGTAGTTCGTCTCGGGGTTATCGAAACCGACGTGCGATGGGAGCGTATCGATCGGATGGTATTCCAGATTCCCGAGTTCGTCGTATAGCCAATAGCCTAACGATGATTTGCCTTGGGTATAGATAGAATCGTTCTGGAAAGATACTTTATAAATAGGGGTTTTATCCGGTAATGGATATGTGTTCCATGTATTCCCGTCAAAAGTAACCAGACCGGAATTATTAGCTACATATAAGATGCCATGATAGGAAACCGCTAAATCCCAATTCTGGCAACTAGCCTTATAATCGTCTACGGAATAATTTTGTACGAGGATAGAGGGAGCGACCACAGACGCACGCAAGGCGAAAACCGCCAGTATAGATAATAATATGATAAAAGGTAGCCGTCTGTACATGGTCTTTAAACTATAGAGACAAGGCATAAAGCCTTGTCTCTTTATATTACACACATGCAAATATAATCAAATTTTGATTACTTGTACTCCTGCCAGCTCTTAATCTGTATATCTTCTACGTTCATATTGCAGAAAGCGTCGATAAAGGCGCTAGCCAGACGGGCGTTCGTGATCAATGGAATGTTATGATCGATCGCCGCACGGCGGATCTTATAGCCATTGGTCAACTCACGTTTGCTATGATCTTTCGGGATATTTACTACCAATTCGAAAGCGTGATTGCTGAACATATCCATGATATTCAAATCACCTTCCTCATCCGGCCAGCAAACGGCGGTTGCCTTGATTCCGTTATCGTTCAGGAACTTGGCGGTTCCGTGCGTACCATAGATCGTGTAACCCTTGGCATCTAGCATGCGACAAGGCTCCAATAGATCGACCTTACTCTTAGCTGCGCCGGAAGATACTAAAATGTTCTTCTTAGGAATACTGTTGCCTACGGCGATCATGGCGGAAAGCAAAGCCTCGTTGAAATCGTCGCCGATACAACCTACCTCGCCGGTGGAGCTCATGTCCACACCTAATACAGGGTCTGCCTTGTGCAAACGGGCGAATGAGAACTGGGAAGCCTTGATTCCGATCCAGTCGATATCGAATGCGCTCTTATCCGGTTTCGTATACGGAGCGTCCAGCATGATGCGGGTAGCCGTCTCGATAAAGTTGCGTTTCAATACTTTAGATACAAACGGGAAACTACGTGAGGCACGTAAGTTACATTCGATTACTTTCACGAAGTTATTCTTCGCCAAGAACTGGATATTGAACGGACCGCTGATATTTAACTCCTTCGCGATCATCTTGCTTACTTTCTTGATACGGCGGGCTGTCTCGAAGTAAATCTTCTGAGCCGGGAACACCAAGGTAGCGTCACCGGAGTGAACACCGGCGAACTCGATATGCTCGGAGATCGCGTACTCAACCACCTCGCCATTCATAGCGACAGCGTCGAACTCGATCTCTTTCGTTCCTTGCATAAACTCGGATACGACCACCGGATATTCCTTGGAAACCTTAGCGGCCAAATCCAAGAACTCGATCATCTGCTCTTTCGTATGGCAAACGTTCATCGCCGCTCCGGACAATACGTAAGACGGACGGATCAAGATCGGGAAACCTACTTTCTCGATAAACGCGTCGATCTCTTCCATGCTGGTAAGCTCTGCCCAACGAGGTTGGTCGATACCTAGCGAATCCAACATCGCGGAGAATTTATGACGGTTCTCGGCACGGTCGATCGATAGCGGGGAAGTACCCAATACCGGAACATTCTGGCGGTACAGTTTCATCGCCAAGTTGTTCGGGATCTGTCCACCTACGGAGACGATTACGCCCTTCGGCAATTCCAGATCGATCACGTCTAGCACGCGTTCGAATGAAAGCTCGTCGAAGTAAAGACGGTCGCACATATCGTAGTCGGTAGATACGGTCTCCGGGTTATAGTTGATCATGATTGATTTATAACCTAGCTTACGAGCGGTCTGGGCGGCATTCACCGAACACCAGTCGAACTCAACGGACGAGCCGATACGGTAAGCTCCGGACCCCAAGATAATCACGCTCTTCTCATTCGGGTAGTAGGTGATATCGTGCGGCGTGCCGTCGTAAGTCATATATAGATAGTTGGTCAATTCCGGGTGTTCGGAAGCGATCGTGTTGATACGTTTCACGGTAGGGAGAATGCCCATTTTCTTACGCAAGTTGCGTACGCGGATATTCTCTTTCTCCATATTTCCTTCCGGGTTCTCTACGTAACGAGCGATCTGGAAGTCTGAGAAACCAAGGCGTTTCGCCTCTTTCAATACATCTTCCGGAAGATCCTCGATCTTGTTGTAACCTTTCAATACGTTGGCGTAATCCACGATATTCTTCAAGCCCTCCAAGAACCAGCGTGTGATCTTTGACAACTCATGGATCTTGTCTACGCTATATCCCTGTTCCAAGGCTTGCGCCACGGCGAAGATACGCAAGTCGGTAGGGTTCGCCAACTCCTCGTCCAAGTTATCGAAATGGATATCGTTGTTACCTACGAAACCATGCATTCCTTGTCCGATCATACGAAGACCTTTCTGCATGATTTCCTCGAAGCTCTTACCGATCGACATGATCTCGCCGACGGATTTCATGCTGGAACCGATCTGGCGGCTGACACCCACGGACTTCGTCAAGTCCCAACGCGGGATCTTCACGATCATATAATCTACCTCCGGCGCTTTGTACGCGGAGTTCGGAGTACCCATCTCGCCGATCTCGTCCAATCCGTAGCCCAACGCCAACTTAGCGGCGACGAAAGCCAATGGATAACCGCTGGCCTTGGATGCCAAGGCGGAAGAACGGCTCAAGCGAGCGTTCACCTCGATCACACGGTAATCGCAAGTCTCGGAGTTGAAAGCGTATTGGATATTACATTCACCCACGATACCTAAGTGGCGGATCGTCTTGGTAGAAAGTTCTTTCAATAAATCTAATTCTTTCTCGGTCAAGGAGCAAGTCGGAGCTACTACGATACTCTCGCCGGTGTGTACGCCTAGCGGGTCTACGTTCTCCATGCTCACTACCGTGAAGCAATGGTCGTTCTTGTCGCGGATCACCTCGAACTCGATCTCTTTCCAACCCTTCAAAGATTCCTCGACCAAGATCTGGGATGAGTAAGCGAAAGCGCTTTCCGCCAAGGTGCGAAGCTCGGCCTCGTCCTTACAGATACCACTGCCCATACCACCTAATGCGTAAGCGGAACGGATCATTACGGGGAAACCGATCTTATAAGCGGCAGCCACGGCGTCGTCCATGCTTTCTACGGCTTGGCTGATCGGGGTCTTCACTTCTATCTCGTTCAGTTTCTTAACAAATAGGTCACGGTCCTCGGTGTACATGATAGCCTCAACGGATGTACCCAATACTTTCACGCCATATTTAGCCAACGTGCCGCTGGTGTAAAGTTGAGTACCGCAGTTCAAAGCGGTCTGCCCGCCAAACGCCAATAGGATTCCGTCCGGTTGTTCTTTTTTGATAACTTCCTCCACGAAGTAAGGAGTGATAGGCAAGAAATATACCTTATCGGCTACTCCCTCGGATGTTTGGATAGTCGCGATATTCGGATTTAGCAATACGGTACTGATCCCTTCTTCTTTCAGAGCCTTTAACGCTTGCGAACCAGAGTAGTCAAACTCCCCGGCCTGTCCGATCTTCAGGGCACCCGAGCCCAGAACAATCACCTTTTTGATATCACTTTTCGACATAGTAATTTGGGTTGTTTTGTTTATTATAATGATTTTAGAATATTATACTTTATATTATATCACCGGACCGATGGACACAAAAAAAATGCGTTAGTAAAAGTAACCAACGCATCTTATATAACCAAATTATAATCCCGTAAAATAGAGAAAAGAGCCTCAACCTCCGACATATAACCGGAATAGAACTTCGGATTATCCTTATGTGTCTTGTTTGTCATCTGCTCTCTCTTCAAAATTTCGGCAAAGATAGGGCTTTTGTTTGAAAGAACAAGTTATTTTCTTAAATTTGTAGTATTGTATCAGAAAAAAGAAAGCTTATGGCACGAATAACGATTCCTTATGCGGTAGCGGATTTTGTAGAGATGCGGGAACGCAATTTCTACTATGTGGACAAGACCGATTTCATTCCGGGCTTGGAAGACTATAAGGCTCCAGTCTTCTTGCGTCCCCGTCGTTTCGGGAAAAGCCTGTTTATCTCTACCTTGGCTTGTTACTACGACCGTACCAAGGCCGACCGGTTCGAGGAATTGTTCGGCGGGAC
>ERZ780079.407-NODE-407-length-18733-cov-11.7717_pt1 | contig 18733 bp, 19 predicted proteins | sample MGYA00511087_ERZ780079 | MGnify/ENA primary metagenome ERZ780079 (study PRJEB29588, sample SAMEA2142583) | human gut metagenome | biome: human gut; feature: human-associated habitat; material: faeces | place: Denmark | collected 2008/2010 ... | reverse complement strand
CCCAAGTTGGATAATTTATCCTTCAAAAGATTACCACTATCGATTCCGTACTGATAATTCATTCTAAATTCTTCCCAATTAATATTACTTCCAAATATACAATTATATAATTCACCATTTATTACTATCTCATCGTCCTGAAGTTCATTAAACAATACCCCTTCGCCACTATTACTTTGTTTGGTGGTATTTAAATACCCTGAATTATCAAAATATTGTAAACCTTCTACACTACTGTTATAGATATGAATGTTCGTTAAATTTGCTCGATAATTAGCTTCCGTTGTATAAATTTGATAACCTTCATCTTGATAGTAATTACTACTGTTTTTTCCTATATACATCTGATTAAAGGCTTCGAGTGTGGTATATATGGCATTGTACTCGTAATTTAGTTTGTACTTATATGTATTAGTATAATTTTTTTTATCCTCAAAAGCTGTTATCTTATTTTCCTTTTGATTGCCTCTTTCATCTAAGAATTCCTTATAATCAGTTTTTAATATCCCTGCAATCTTAAAAAGAACTATATTTTGATATACAACCTCTTGTCCCAATAAATCCTCATAATTCGTATAAACTAAATCTCTGTAATCGTCATTCAACTTGATTATTATATCAACAAAATAATCCGAAATATAAGCTTCGTTTTTACCTAAATCCTGTTTAACGTAAAAATCTTTGCTTATTTCAGCATTGTTACAGATAAATACTGTTCCGTATATCGTGCGATAGCCGTCATAAAATTTATTTTCCGGAACATATTTGGATAAATTCGCTTTAATTGGATATCTTTCTGAAACATTAGATATTCCACTTGTTGAATTGTTTTGCAGTACGACTAGCGTTTTTTCACCAGATAAAGATTTCGCAAGATTACGTTCCGAATTATAATTAAGACAAATTTGCATAGTACACAAAGTTACCAATGAAAGCAACAACAATAAAGACGCTATCAAAGTTTTAAATTTTTGTGTAAATAAATTTTTAAATCCAAGTTTTAATTTGTGTCTGAACGGCACATTATTGACCGTTTTATTACTAGAATCGTTGACTGTTATCTCGCTTACATATTGTTGATCTGAAATAATTTTCCCATCGGCAATCCGTATCAGTCTATCTGCGTATTCTTTTGCTAATTCTTCATTGTGCGAAACAACAATTATGGTTTTCTCAAGAGAAATCTTCTTTAATAAATCAAATATTTCTTTGCTTGTATGACTATCCAAATTCCCCGTGGGTTCATCACAAAGTAAAATCGATGTATTTTTCGCTAAAGCTCTAGCAATTGCAACTCTTTGCTTTTGCCCACCAGACAGTTCGTTCATTTTTCTGTTTTCATATCCGGAAAGATCAACTTCTTTTAAAACTTTAACTATTTTTTCATTCAGTTCTCTTTTTGTACAACTAGACACTGCAATAGCTATATTTTCATAAACCGATAAATTTTCCAACAAATTGTATTCCTGAAAAACAAATCCTACATAATTTTGCCTATATTTTTCTAATGGAATATCTCCACCTAAAACATGTTCTTCAACAAGTATTTCTCCTTGTTCCGGCATATCCAATCCACCAATAAGGTTCAATAATGTTGTTTTTCCACTGCCTGACTGTCCCACAATAAAAACAATCCCGCTTTTATCAATAGATAAACTAACATTTGATAATGCTGTTACTTTTTCTTTCGACGCGGTTTGATAAATTTTTGTTACATCATTTAGTTTTAACATAGCTTACCTCTTGCAATAATTTTTACTAACTTGCATATTGGGTTAAATCTACTGAATTATCATTACACAACACATCAAATTTAACCCTTGAGATCTACCACCATTATTAGTATAAAAACAGCGCATAGGAAATAGAGACACACAATGTCCCGCAATCCTATGCGCTATATTGTCATTTACCAAAATTATCTATATAGTTTTCACAGTATAGACCACTCGGCAAAATATAGCATATACCTTGTCGGGCTTGTGTTACTATCGAAACCTTTAATGTTTCTACTCTATTTACTGTTCTATTGTATTATACTACAAACTTTTCCAAAAGTCAATAGTTTCTGTGAAATTTTTATAAGTTTTAAAATATTTGAAATATTGGTTGTGTTATTTTTATTTATTTTTTTCAAGCGATTTTCCATAACAATACACCGTCATTCATGTTTATACGGACAACTACATAAATCCTATTCTGTTATTTTATCTATTTCTATGATATTTTTGATTGTATAGACTTCCATCAAAACATTGTAAAACATCAAAAAAGTCAATTTGCAACCGTGGCGTGTGCTTGTCTTGATACGAGAGCGCCGCTTCGCGGCGCAGACAAGCACACGCCAAAAACTTAACCGAACCGACCGAAATAACGGAAAACGAAAGCGTAACGAAAGCGGTGTTCGCCGCTAACCCGCTTGGCGAATCACCGCTATTTTTTCGGTTACGGCAATTTTCCGTTTTTAGCCCGTATTTTCAGGCGCGGGTTTCCGCTTAATTGCTTTTGCGCATTTGTGCTATTACTTCTTTGCTCACCGGTCCGACGAGGCAGCCTTCGTCCCAGCAATTAAAATTATCATAAAGCAATAGTTTTCTATCTTCCTGCCCTATCGTGCATACAACGTCTTCGTCCAGAATGTCTGAAATAAAATACTGAGGTAAGCCTTTAGAATACACAATCTTCTCGCCCGTCTTTTCCATATATTTCGTCAGATATGCGACAGCCTCACCCAACATCCGTCTATCCACTACGGGCTTAAAATCGGAACGTCCGAACCGTTCGTTGAAATATGTATTCTGTATCGTATGCTGCACTTTCTTCTTTATAGGAGAATAATCGTGTACTTCTATGAGTTCGCCCACCATCGCACCGTCGGGAATATAGAACAGTCCGTGAAAGTGTAACCGTTTCTTTTCCGGCGATCGCTCCCATACCCCAACGTATTTCCAATTCCTTCTATGGCACATCATCTTAAAACAGCCTTTTAATTTCCGCATAAAACTTTCTTCCGTATGCTTCGCACTATCGTAAGTAAAAGTGCAAAAATAGTTGAATGTTTGCAAGTTTACCTTACGCATAAGCCTGACTCTTCGGCAAATAATGTTCCTTAGTTTCCTTTCAAACTGTGCGTTGACAAACTCTGCCGTCGCTTGCTTGTCCCGAAAATACGGCAACATTTTTTCTGTTATTATTTTCTTTCGTTCGCTCCGTTTTTTATCTCTCGTTTCATTATATAATTCCTCAAACAATTCCTTACGTGTCAGCTTACGTTCAAACTTACTTTGGGTTTCGTCACCCTTTTCGACAGACTCTACGACAGACTTTTCGCCAGCCTCAGAGATATCGTTAGTATGTTCATCGCTCTCAGAAAGTCCGTCTATAGTTTCGTTATCCGCATTTTCGTCCACAACAGCGATTTGTTCTTCGGGCGGTTTTGGTCGTCGGCTTCGTGGATTAGAAACATACGGTATAGCGACAAAGTGACTACCGTCGTGATATATTTTTGCTTCTGCGTATGGCATAATATCACGCTCCTTCTTCGTCACGGTATAGACCGTTTATGAAATAACTGTTTTGTGCTTTGAGTTCGTCAACGCTCGCTTTCTCGGTCGCATATTCGATATAGTCCATAAGCCCGACGTTCGTTTTGCCTGCCAAGTCGTTGAAGTAGTCCGAAAAACAGTCCGTAGTGAAACGGTTACGGTAAATTTTGTAGTTCATAAGGAAATACTTTTTGTTTTCGGGTTTTCCGTCCATCGTGCCGCGTTCTTTCTCAACTTTGACAATAGAATAACCGTATTTGTTGTAAATTCGAGCGTTGCGTTTCCATAGCCAAGCGGTTACGGATTTCAGAATATGCACGAGCAAAGTGTTGTCGCCGCGGCGGTATCTGAAATCGTAATATAGGGCTATAAAGCGATTAAACGCTATTTCGGACACCATATCTTCTATCGTGTAGAACGGCAGAGCAAGTTTTGTATCCCCGGCGGAAACGATATTTACAATGTCGCATAGATCTCTTGCGTCCGCGCCCCAACTTTCGGGGCGTTGTTCGTCCGTGAACACCTTTATGAACGGAAAATTATCTACCGTTGCGGAGTGTCTGCACATTTTCAGCCACGAGTTGAAAAGGTCGTTCTTTTGGTTTGTTTCGTCGTTCTTTTTCTTGACTTCCTTTAATTCAAGGTTGTTTCCACGCTCTTTACCTATTTCGGTTATAGCGACAACGCCGAACTCGAAACTGCCTGCTTTCGGGTTATTATCCAAAATCTTTTTGCCTAAACGCAATACGTCGAAGTCCAGAATATGGGAGTGTCTGCTGCACCTTTTCCCGTCGGTGAAGAAGTCCAACGCCCACAGAGGGAAATTATCTTCCGACAGTAAGCGGTTATCCGTTCGTATAGAATAGTTCGCTACGATAAGGCTCGTTTGCAAAGCGTATATGAAAAATGCCTGCGCATACGTTTCTAACACGTCGAATAATTCGCTTATTTTTAATGCGTCGTCGTATGTAAAACCGTATCTCTGACAGTCATATCCGTATAATTGCCATAAAGCATTGCCGTGTTTTTCGTATCGACTGCGTTTGAGTTTTACCCATTCTTTGACTGTCGCAAGGTTATATACCGTTCCGTATTCCATACACGCGGCGAGTTCTTTTTCAAAGCATATCCACGGGAAATACGGAAATTTCATATCCGCTTTCTGCAATATCTCGAATGCTTTTTGTCTGAACATTACTTCTTGGGATAACGTCATATCCGTTATCATCGTGGTTTTGCGTTTACCCATACTGCCGCACGTCATCGAAACGATAGGTAATGCGTTTATAAACCCGCAATTCTTCGCTTCGCATTTGCGTAATTTGTTAAGCGCAACCTTTTTACGCCAACGCTCGAACAAAACGTAGCAGATAATAAGGAGCGACCACCACGGAAAGAACCTGAAAAACGGTTGCAGATCTCGCGCGAGTTTTACGAATTGCGTGTATATAGTATCCGCTCGAAACGATACCGCAAAGAAGAAGTAATAGGCGAAAAATTCTATTACAATACTTGCGATATTTAAGTGAAACGCCCACATAACCGCCCACGAAATCCATATCCACGAATGCTCACGCAAGAAGTCTATATAACAGCATATAAACCGCTTCGTCGGTTGATACGTTACGGCGGATATTTTCTTGAATACACGCAAAGGAATTGTATCTACGTTGTGTTTTGTGTTGCTGCTTGCGTATAGCCGTTTTATTACGATTATAAGTGCTATAATACACGGCAAAAGTATGGTTAAAACCTTTGCCCAGACGCTTGCTTTTGTGCCTACCGCAGATAACCAAGATAAGAAATTTTCCTTGCTGAAAAGCATTGAAAAATATGTCGTCGCATTGACCTTGAAACTCTCGAAATCCGACGGTAGAATTACCGTCCATTCCATAACTTTTGAATAGTCCGTTACGCTCGGTAAACCTTCCGCCCCAAAACCGAATAATACGCGGAAATAATACTTAAAACCGCCATATAAGTCGATTAAAGCCTCAAAAGTGCGACAATAGGATTGTTGGAACGTGAGTATACCGAGCAAAATAAACGCCGTTGTAAGGGCTATCGTGAGTGCAATATTAAGCCGTCGTTGCCACTTCATAAAGCACCTCCGAAATCGTATTTTCGGGCGGTATTTGCTTTGCCGTATAGGCAAAATAACTCACCGCCAAAACTATGATGATAAGCAATAAAATCGCTATGATTCTCTTAAATGTTTTCAATGTAAAACCTCCTGAAATTTAATAAAAATAACGCCGACAGAATTTCTCCCGCCGGCGTCGTTTGTTTTAGTCGTAATCGTCGTAATTTCCGTAGTCCGGCTCGTCAATCGTCGCTACGACTTTTTCGTAAATTTTTCGTTCTTTTCGTTCCTGCCGCTTTCGTTTGCAAACCTTTCCGATTGCTGCAATTCCTTTAATCGGGAGCGATATTACAAATACGATTGCCTGTAATACGTAAGGCAACACGGGAGCGAGCAAAACAAGCAGAAGTATGAGCAATAACAGATACAAAATTGTCTTGCCGCGGTTGTTCAGACTCACGTCAATTTCCGTTTTGTTAGACGGTTCTTTTCCGCCCGTTTGTTTGTTGTCTATAACGCCCAAGTTGTAGGTAATTCCGTCTGTTTCAAACTTCAATTGAAGGATAGTTACGTCGCCAACGAGCGTATAACTTTCAAATGTAGAACCGGTTGACGCATAGCCGTTCAGCGAATAATTCGTTTCGGCGAAACGCAACACCCATTTCTTGCCTTTGAGTTCGACAAGTGCTTCGTCCGTCAGTTTCGATGAAGTCTTTACGTCGAGAACTGCGCCGTGGTAGATATTCTCGCGGTTTTCGCCTTTGATGAAGTCGTCAATCGTCTGAATCCTGTCCCACTTATACGTTCCCGCAAATAATCCACCGCCTGTATGCTCAACTTTGTCAGTGTATTTGAGATAGGCGTATTTGTCCGCTTTATCCCCGAACGTTTCTTTTACCCCGACAAAGGGAACGGAAGACCAATCGTAACTTTGCGTTGTATAATACACGTCGGCTTCAAGAAGTTTGTCCATAGGCTTATTTGTGTTGAACGCTACGAAATGGCTGTCGCATGCGCCTACATACAGTTTGAAACCGTCTTTATACCTTACGAACCCCACAAACTTATCCGTAACGACTATCGTTTCTATATCCACGCAATTTACATACGGTTTGCCGTTTATCTCGCCGAAACAATACTGCTTATTGCCCGCGTAATTGACTTCGGTTATGGTATTTCCGCCGCTTGCTTGTTTGTCGATACTCTCATCGAACGGACGGTATATTGAACTAATAGCGTAATATCTCACGCTTTCGTCCTTTACCGTAAGCCCCGAAACTTTGTATTTGTAAAACACGCCGCTACTGTTTAGCAATTCGAGTTTGTAATTCAGATACGAAATGGAATCGTTTATCGTGGTCGAAATGTTGATAGAGGACGCTTTGAAGTTTTTGGCTTTTCCGCTCGGCTGGTAGACGTAAACGAAAAGTTCTTTGTCGCTGCTTTCCGCAAGTTGGATTATCTGTAATGAATAATCATCGGCTTTAGTCGGATAGTTTTCCAGCTTAAACGACGTATCCTTTTTCAAATCTTCCATTACTCCCGAATAAGTTATGCTTTCCGCTCTTGCCACAAGGGGCGTTTGTGCCGCCGTGGTAATGACGGCACATATTCCCAAGACAAAAGCGAGAAAAATTGATACTAATCTCGTTTTTGTCGCTTGCATCAAAACAAAATCACCTCCTTATCGAACGATACCCCGGTAACTTTGCCTGCAACCGTGAAATTGAGTTTTACGCTTGCTTCGCCGTTATAGGACATTACGATTATCGTAAACATATCCGTATAGCCTTTGTTTTCACAATCGGTTACTTCTTTACCGTAAAATGCAGTCAGAACTTCGGTAAGCGATTTTCCTTTCGGTTTAACGATAAAAGATTTTTCGCCTTTGTCGATTGCAAAAGCAGCCGTCAGATCCGTTTCGGATTGAAACGATTTGCTTTCGCCGTCAACGGTGTATGTAAAATCGCTGTTTTCAATCTTGTTCGGAACAATCTTTACTGAATAGTCTTTCGTTTCGTCGGTAGCGAAATTAAAAGTATATTTGACGTCCACTTGCAAGGGCTTTTCGATTGTAACTTTGTAACCGCTGGAAGAAGTCATTACATCCTTTCCGTCAACGGTAACGTAGAAAGTCTTAAAGTCGCTCGTAAACCCGTTTGTAAAGTGCGCCACAACGCCGATAATGGTTATTACGGCAAGAACAAGCAGAATATAAGTAATGATTTTTGTCGCTTTATTCGTCATTTCTCACCTCCGAAAATCGCTTCTTATATTGAAACGTTAGTCTTATCAAGGCTTACGCTTTTAACGGAAGTGACAAGCCAAACTTTGATTGTTTCAGAAACGCCGCTTACGGTGTCTTTAACGGTTACGGTGAAATAACACGAAGGAAGAGCCGATACGTTTGCTTCGCTGTTCGTATCGTAATCTTTGCCGCCTGTAAGGTCGTATTCGTCATAAAAAACGTATCTGCCTTTATAGGTCGTGCCTGTGTAATACTCGGTATCGTTGACCATTTCGTCATAGTAATTTTCAATCACCGTGGAACCCGTTTTCAGCGTGAGCGTATTCCCGGAAATGGTTGCGGACGTGATAAATTTGTTTACCATATCCGACATTTTCCTTTTTGCCATATTTGAAAAACTACCCATACCGCTATCGCCGCTGACAAACTCATCGCCGAAATACAATTCACCCGAACCGCCGAGCGTTACCGTCAGGTTTTGCGAACCTACTTTGCCGAAAATGTTATCGAGAGCAATATCGAAATTGTAGGTTTTATTCGTTCCGAGTTGATAATACACGCCGCGCTTACTGTCGCTGATAGGATTGAGCGTAGAATTGTTAATCACAATACTGTTTGCAACGCCCACGAACGATACCGTGCATTTTGCCGTATATCCGCCGTCGCGAGTGGTAACGGTAACGATGATTTTATCCGAATCGAAAGCCTTTTTACAGGAAATCGTCGCCGTAAGAGAACCGTCTGCGTCCTGCGTAACGGTAACGTAATCGGTTACCGCCTCTTTTCCGTGAGTGGGAGCAACGCCCAAGCGATAGAATAGTCAACCGCTTGATTTGCCGCGTCCCAAGGCGAAACGCTTGCCTTGATTTTTACGTCCACAGTTTGCCCATTCGCTTGCGCCGCCGCTAAACTTTTTGCTGTAAATGCCATCGTTTTCGGCATAGCGTAGGTCTTCGTGTTATCGAATCCGTTTTCGGTTTCAACGTTTAACGTATTATCCGCAGCGGGAGAATCCTGTCTTACGAAATATATCGCCGCAAATATTGCCGCAAAAATCGTAAGCACAACAAGAACGATAGCCGTAAGTTTTATTGCTTTTCTTTTTTCGATAGCCATATTTTATACCTCCTGTTAAAACGTGATGGTTGCCTTACTCGTAGTAACATTGCTTACTTCCTCGCCGATAAAAAACTTATACTGAGCGGAAAATCCGAGCGTTTTATGCTGAACCTTAACAATCAGATACGGTTTATTTCCGTCGGAATCGGTGTTAATTGAATACAACTTATTAGTGTAAGTAGTCGTTTCGCCGTTGCCTTCGACTATTTTTGTTTCCTTAGATTCGTAATAATCGTAAAGCGACTTTGTTACGTTAATCGAAAGCGTATTACCGGAAGTCGAACAAGTTACGAACTCTTTCGCAATTTTATTAAAATCTACAACGTTGCTGTGAGAACTCCAACCTGCGCCCCTGCCTGATTGAGAATAAGAGCCGCAAGTAACAGATCCTACTCCCGTAACGGTTACGGTAAAGTCATTGTAATTACTGCCTACGCTATGAAAAATGTTATCCATTGCGAGATTGAGAGAGTAAGACTTACCGACATAAAGCAAATCCACGGAATCTTTGCCGAGATTGTATTTCGTAACGCCCGTAGGAGCGGTGATAGACATACTTGACGGCACACCTTCGTAGACGATATTGACAGTTCCGGTCTTTCCGCCTTGTCTTGTGGTGCAGGTAAGAATTGCTTTGCTGCCTTTGAAAGACTTGTAGCAGTTGACCGTTGCCGTAAGATTGCCTTGCGAATCGTCCGTCACCTTGATATAGTCCGAAATGTTCTTGTCTTTGAGCGGAGCGTCGTTTGCCCAAGCGACAGACCAAGTAACGTATTTGTCTACGACGGTAGACGGCGTAATGGTTGCCGTTACCGTTTGAGATACATATACCTGTTCGGGTGTGTCAACCTTGCTTACTTCGGGAGCAGCCCTAAAGATAGTTGCATTGCCCATAGTAAGCATAACCATAGGGTTATCCTCGGCTGCAGCCGAAACGTCCTGTCCTTCAGTCTTTACTTCCACGGGCTTATTGCCGATAGCGATTGCAAGCGCAGAAATTACGCCTGCAAAGAGAAGAATGAGAGCCGTAAATACGGCAATCCACTTGAATTTTTCTTTGTTAATCATTGAGTTTACCTCCGAAATTTAGATTTTTAGTAAAAAACTACGATCTGCTTAAAAGCAAGCCGTAGTTTTTACAAAGGTTATGCTTATCTCAAAAGCATATTCAACAGTGCTTTATCCGAACTCTTGAACGGTTTTACGGGGCATTCGTAAATTTCTCCGTTTTCGTCAACGGTTCTTACGGCATAAGTATTGCCGGTTGCCGTTACCTTGCCCGTTTTTTCGTCTTTCAGTTCATACGGCTTAACCACAAGTTCGCCTTGATTGGTATCGCTGAAAAGAATATCGAGCACTGCCCAACCGCCTTTATCGGGCGGCATCAACGCCACCTTTACGTCCTTGCCCTTGATTTTACCCGCAATGAAATACGAAGAATATTCCTTGTCGTTGTATTCAAAAGTGCCTTTTTCTACGATAATTTTGTTTTCCATAACTGTTTGTCCTCCTGATTATTATTTTTTACCTTTCTGTCTGGAAATCTTTTTTGCTTCCGCTTTGGTTTTACCCTCGGCTAAAGCCTTTTTGTACTTGAAAAGCCCCGCGTGATCGGACTGAGCCTGAAGATAGCCCGACCTCATGCCGGCTTCGTAATCGGTAAGTTCCTTACCTTCTTTAGGTCCGTGCTGATGGACTTTTGCCTTACGTTCTTCCGCGTAACCTTTCGCACGCTTGGACGGAACGCTCCAACGTCTTTCGTTGTTGTTTGCCATTGAAAATTCTCCTTTCGTTTTTATAATGTTGCCCATAACGCAGGGCATCCGCGAATATAACCGTTGAACGACACTTACGAAACATTGAGTTTCAGTCGATAAAATCCTTGACGCGCGGCCGCTGTACGTCGAAGTTTTTATCGCTATACCCTTTTATCGCTCAAGAATTATCCTTACTTCAAAAAAGGCAAATACCCGTAAAACTCCATTAACTCTTGCGTTGCCGAATATTCCCTTTTTGCAGTACACAGATGATACGTTACCTTCCATAATTCCACCTGCAGGTCTCTTTCTATACATTTATAGAAATACCTGCGAGCATTAAAGATGTCGTCAAAATACTTACTGCCAAAATTACATTCAACTCTGAATCGTTGCATTTCCTTACGCCTCCTTTTCAACGTTCTCACTATATAGGCTCGAAATCCGCGTTTTGCTACGGTCTACGACAATAATTTTTTTAATTTTGCCTTGATACGCTCCACTCTTTGGCTGATTGCTTGATGACAAACGCCTTCTTCTTTCGCAATTTCCGTTATTTTCTTGCGTTCGACAAATACCTTTTCAAACAAAACCCTTTGACAATCCGTCAACGTTGTCAACGCCGCGGCTATTCTTTCTTTATCTATTTCCGCAACCATTTTTTCAAACGGATCGGCTGAATAGTCGGCAAAAGTTTCACCCTCATAATCCACTTGCGAAAGCGGATAATTATGGCGTTCGTAATTGTATTTTTGCTTTCGTTCCGCCTCATCCATTTCCTTAAGAAGGTCATACCATTTTTCTTCGACTTCTATGGTGTTCTTTGTGCCGTCCGCAAAGTAATAAGTGTATTCTTTCATTTTTTCGCTCCTTGAATTTGATAAGAATCCGCAGAGCCGATACTTTTCCGCAAACGAAAAGACGGCATAGAAAAAGCGTTTGAGATTTGCTTTCCTTTGCCGTCTTGCGGTCTGCGGATTATATGATTTCAGACACTACGCAGTCTGCGCGTTTTTGATTTCGACCGTTCCGTCGAACTTAAAACATATCGTCGTTTTATAGCCTTTCATTACGATTTCCACGAGTCTTTCCGACTTATCTATGCGACAGACAAGTTTGTCGCAACCGTTTCTTACGTCTTCCATAGTTTCACCTATCCTTTTTTTGTTGTTCTTTCAGAATGTTTTCGAGAAATTTCTTTGCTATCGGCTCTAAAACAGCCTTCGGTATATTCGCATAGTTCGGTATACCGTTGACTTTGACCGTATAATCCGTTTCCGCTTTCTTCGTCATTTTTTTGCTCCTTCTAACCCGAATGTCTTTAAGATTGCTTTCATCAATTCGGCGTCTTTGCCGTCAAGCCCCGGCAAAAGCCTTTCCAATAATTCCTGTTGCTCGTTTTTAAGATAAACCCTACCTAATCTGAAATTTTTGTCTACATAGATTCCGCCTCCGTTGCCTTGGGCGGTGTAAATCGGATATTCGAGCGACAATGTTAAAATGTCGCGACGGATCGTTTTTTCCGAAACGCCGAATTGAAACGCAAGATTACTTACTTTTTCATATCTGCGCATACACAAATCTTCAAGGATCGCGTTTCTGCGTTCGCTTGCCGTCATATCCGATTTCACCTCCTTTCGCTTTTCTTGGCGTTAGTCTAAAACTCAAACCGGACAGTTTTTGTCCTGTTTGAAAAACTTTTTCTGATTTTTTTAATTTTTTCTTGAAACGAAAAAGACCGCCGACAAACGACGGACTCTACAAAATTATAGAAATCCTATCGTCTATCGGCGGCCTCTCATATACGTCTGGTTTAACCGTCCGAAAAGAATTGTTTATCCTATGGCTTTACATTGCCCCTGTTTCAGACCGACCATAAGCCTACGCAATTCCGTATTAAATTGTATTGTTTTACATATCCTCGTCTAATAGTTCTTGTCCGGCAGGCGCATATACGTCTAATTGAACATGCCTTCTGCCCATTACTTTCGATACGCTTGTTGCTCCGCATCGCGTGCATTGGTACTTAACAACTCCGTTCTCGTCACGATAACCCGTAGTTATTCGAAAACAGTTGTTACAAACCACTTTTATCGCTTTTGGTTTCAATTTAATGCTTCCCATAGCGTTCTATTGCTCCTTTCTCCCGTAATATAATGCCGTTTGTATTTGACAAACCTACGATACGGTCGGGAATTCCTATACCAAAGTAAGCCACGGCGTTATACCTCGAAACACAAAATCTTCGGGGCTGAAATTGCGTTCGTTATTATATAAAAGCCGAAAAAGGGAAAAATCGGCTGTTATATCACGTCTTTGATTACCTTGACGGCTATACCGATTACGTCTATATTCTCGACATAAAAATCTTTCATATTATCGTTTTCGGGATGCAATCGAAAACGCTTATTCTTATCATCCCGATACACTCTTTTCAAAGTTGCCATACTTTCGTCCGAGCAATCGCTTTCCGTAAGCACTACCGCTATTTGTCCGTTTTCAAAAGTGTTTTGCTTGCGTATAAGAACTAAATCTCCGTCTTTTATATCGGCATTTATCATCGATTCGCCGCTTGCCACCAACAAAAAGTATTCGCCTTTGCCGAAATAATCCATATTGAGCGGCAAATACCCTTGAATATCTTCTACCGCAAGTTTCGGCTTTCCGCACGCAACCATTCCGAGAATCGGAGCATATCCCATTTCCCAATTATTTACCGAAGAAGTTATTCGTCCTCGCCCAGCCGTATCTATAAGCCCTTCGTCTTTTAAGCGTTCCAAAAATTTATATGCGGTCGATACGGCACAACCGGCGTTTTTTGCTATCTCGTTTATCGTCGGGCTTACCCGATTATTTTTTATGTATTCGTTGATATACTCATATATCCTTATCTTTGTATCTTCATTCTTTGCTCTCATAGGTGTTTCTCCAAGGGGCGAAATTATTTTCGTGTTTGAATTATATCATAAAGACAAATCGATTACAACAACTACCTGTCCCGATTAAGCGACACATTAAAAATTTTTATATACGAAAAAGCGGCTCACGAATGAACCGCTTTCCATATCAATAATTATCCGTTATTTCTTTTACGAATGAGTCGAACCTTTCATTTACGTTATTCGGCTCGATTATTTTTACCTTTCCTAAAGTTCCTACAATCCATAAGAAGAACGTTTTGCTTACCTGAACCGAAAGCGTGGTTTCCAACGCGCCGCCATACTTCCGTTGTATCTCTATATCCGTGCCGAATTTATCGTATATATCGCTCAAAAGTTCTTTATCGAATTGTATAGTAACTTCTTCGAGTTCTCCGCCGAACATTGAAAAGATTTGCTTTCTATACGTTTCCGAATCGAAATTGTTGAACTCTTCTTTTTCAAGTATCGGCTCGGCTTCCACCGTAACATCTTCCATTTTATCTATTCTGTAACGAGAAGTTCCGTCGTGCCTGTCGTCGTAACAAAGCAGATAGTAATTATCCTTGCTCCATATCAATGACAGCGGATTGAAAACGTAACGCTTTTTATCCCTATGATAGACTTTCTTTTTATTTTCGTCCAGATGATAATACAAGAACGACACCTTTTTCTTTTGTTTTATTGCCGTTTCTATGGCGTCGATATTGTAAATAATGCTCGAATTACCGTGCTTTTTAGAATCCAAGAAAATGATATTGTCCGTGTTATCGGCGTTTTTGTAAATTCCTATCGTGGAATACAACTTGTTTATAATCGTTTCTTTTCTTGTTTCAGTGAGTTTTGACGCTTTTATTACGTCTGTCAGCATTGTAATTTCCGCCGTATCGAAAAGTTGATGCACGGCATAATAATACCGCGATTTCTTTACATACGAACAGATTTCATACCCATATTTATTCAGCAAGTCTATATCCGACGGCAAAACTTTTCTCGAAACGGAAATGCCGCGCTTTTTCAATTCTTCTATGATTTCATTCGTCGAAAGAGCGTGTTCTTCGTCCGTCGATTTTAGCAGTATGTCGTATAAGACTAATAATTTAATCGAACTATCCGTGTTCTTTGCCATATTTTCTGCCTTTTTACTGAAGTTTTTTCTAGTCCGCCATTATAAGAACATTGTCATATAAAACGGAATATAAGTTGTGGTACCTTCTCTTTTAACGTCTTTACTGTAAATAACATAAGAGTTTTTAACTCTATCCGAATACTTTTCTTGAAATTTATCCAGCGATTTATGCGTACTATACGATGACGATTTAACCTCGATAGGCAACAATTTTTTGCCCGACGTAAGCAAAAAATCTACTTCGTATCTGTCAAATCTATGGAAAAACAACTCATATCCGGAACAAACCAGTGCTTGCGCAACGACGTTTTCCATTACCATTCCGATATTTACGCCGAGTTTATCTACTATAAGTTGCTTATAAATCGATTGTTCTATGGGCAACTTGGAATCTGCGAAAATCGACGTTACCAAAAGTCCCGTATCGCCCATATAAATTTTTTGAGTCGAATAATCTTTAGTTCTGTTCAGCCCAACGCTCGGATCGGTGCAATTATTAGCAATATTTACTATCATAGAATCTTTGATTGCTTCATACGAACTATACGTTTTAGACGCTCTGCTGTTCTTGCCTATTGCCACCGAACGGAACAATTTGCTTTGAGTAGACAATTCCGACGGAACGGCATCTAATATAAGCGACGTAGAAAAGTGATATTTCAAATCCAACTTCTTCAAATCATCTCTGTACAGTTTAAGAATATCTCGTTTTACTTCGTCAACGCGCGAAAAATCATTCGATTCTATGAGTTCTATAACCGCTTGCGGCATACCGCCGACTGCAACGTATAACATAAAATCTTTCAAAACTTTTCTATGTGCAACTTGCCCTAACGGTTTCAAATTCAAAAAACAGTCTATGATAATATCCGCCGTAATGGTATCGCCTCTTGCCCACAAAAACTCCTCAAAATCGAGCGGATACATATTTATAGACTTCTCTTCGCTCGGAATCAAAATCTTTTCCACGTTCTGCTTTAACGTTATGAGCGAACCCGTTTCGATATAATCGTATCTTCCGTCGGCAACAAGTTGTTTTATAGACTGTCTTGCAAGCGGAAACAGTTGAACTTCGTCAAATATAATCAATGATTTTCTTTCTATCAGCCTTTTTCCGTATAACAACGATAGATTTCGGAAAAAAGTATCGAGATCGGAAATGTCGTTCTTAAAAAGTTGTTCTACTTTACCGAGATCTGACTGAAAATTTATAAGTATATATGTTTCATACTCGTTTTTTGCAAATTCTTCTACAATCGTCGATTTCCCGATTCGTCTTGCACCTTGAACAAGCAAAGCTCTTTTGCCCGCCCAATTTGCCTTCCAATCCAAAAAACTTTTGTATATCTTGCGTTTTAGTACCATATCTCGCCTCCGAAACTTTTTATATTAGGATTATAGCATACTTCAATCTAAAAATCAATAACTTTTGGTGGACTTTTCCCCATAAATACAAAATGTTTTTGTTGGCATATCCGCAAATATCAAATATTTCACTATTCTTCGACTAAATATTCGTTCGGTCCTTTATTGTTTTTTAGACGAATAGTTTTAGTGTCCATTTCAATATGCTCGATTACAATGTCTTTCTCTTTTTTTTGCGTATCAGAAAAAGTCTTGCCGTCAAGTTAAAAAAATATGGCTTAAAACTCAAATTCATATAACTTAAACGACAATATTTTTTTGCCGTAAGCCTCTTATTGTTTATACCGCTTGACTGCCGCGCCTTTTTCTGATTTTTCGTGGTTGTCGAAAGACAGATCAAAGCAAAAAATTGCTAAAAGAGCAAAAAATAATTTCAAACCGGTAAAAAAGTGTCCGGTTTGAAGGTTAAAATGTGCTCAAAAGCTAATACAAGGAGGCTTCCAATGAAGACAGCGGTCATCTACGCCCGTTATTCGAGCGACAGACAAACAGAACAATCCATCGAAGGACAAGTCCGTGTATGTAACGATTATGCCGAAAGAAACGGTATTTTAATCGTTAATCAATACATAGACAGAGCAACTACGGGAACGAACGACAATCGTGAAGAATTTCAAAAAATGTTGAAGGACAGCGATAAAAAGCAATTCGATTTCGTTCTCGTCTACAAATTAGACAGATTCAGCCGTAACAAGTTTGAAATGGCTATGCACAGAAAACGCCTGAAAGACAACGGCATTAAAATTCTGTCCGCTATGGAGAATATTCCCGACAGTCCCGAAGGCATACTGTTGGAAAGTTTGCTCGAAGGTATGAACCAATATTACAGCGAGGAATTATCTCAGAAAACAAGACGTGGACAGAGAGAAACTCGAATAAAAGGACTGCATTGTGCAGGGAAACTCAATTACGGTTACTACACCGAAAAGAAAAAAGTTTTTATCCACAGCGAAGAAGGTCCTGTGGTAAAAGAAATCTTCGAGAGATACGCCGCCGGTGAACGCGGTAACGAAATTGCTATAAGTTTTGCGGAACGCGGTATCCTCTATCGCGGCAAGCCTTTCAGCGCCGCAAATATTTACGTTATTCTCCATAGTGAAAAATATACGGGAAGATATGAAATACATGGCGAAGTTTACGATAACATTTACCCGAAAATCATAGACAAGGAATTATTCGAGCGTTGTAAAGCAAAAATAGACGCTAACCGATACGGAAATCATATTCCGGACTATTCCTATCTGCTCCGAAAAAGAGTTTATTGCGGAGAATGCGGCACAAGAATGACCTCTTACAGCGGAACGTCGAAGTCCGGTAAAGTTTCCAAGTATTACAAATGTTGGAATGCGAGCGATAGAAAAAATTGTAATGCAAAGTTCATTAAAAAAGACTTACTCGAAAGCATTGTTCTTAAAGCCTTGCAAGAAACGTTGACGGGTAAAAACTTAACCGTAATCGTTGACGAGATATACAAACAGCATAATGCAAAACTATTAGGCGATAATCCTGTTAAGACTATTGAAAAAGAGTTATTGCGGATAAACAAATCCATAAACAACATTATGAACGCCATCGAACAAGGCATTATTACCGACACGACAAAAGACCGTTTGCAAGAACTTGAAACCACTCGCAAGGACTTACAAGAAAAACTCATTTTCGAGCGTATGCAAGAAAAAACAGTTTTGGATAAAAAAACTATTGAAAACTATCTGAAGAAAGCCGTCGAGCAAGAGCCTGAAATGATGATTGAATTGCTCGTCGAAAAAGTGTATGTGTACAGCGATGACCGTATCGAAATTATGCTACACTATGTAGATACACCCATTACCCCCAAACCAATTGAATACGATAAAGACGAGAGCCCTGAAGGTGAAAGCCTTCGGGGTTCTCTTATTTATACGACTAAAATCTTCGTCGATAACGATATCTTTAAGGGTATGAATAAAAAAATCCTCGAACCAAAGTTCAAGGAAACTCAAAAAATGCCCGTTTTAATTGAAATTAGAGGATAAAACTATGCTTTTTACTACTAAAAAGTGTTCGTGCGAGGTTAAACAAACGCAGCTTCACCTATTGTGTTTATGGTATTAGTAAATTTAGTTTGTTTTAGGTTTTCTGAACGCATAAATGCTTTATCATCTATCTTTTTTACGCCATCTTCAAATGTCACTTTTTCTAAAGCTTTTGAGTTATAAAAAGCTCCATGTCCAATTTCTTCTATATTGCTTGGTACTATTAATTCTTTCAATTTTGTCGTATAGGCACAAGAATAAGGTGCAAGGTATTTAGTATCTTTATTTATTGTTAATGTGGAGATATCTTTATCTTCAAGATCAACCAGCCATAAATAAGGATTAGTTTTAGTTCCTAAATAATAGCCTTTTTCAAATTTTGTAAATAAATTTTTGTTTCCGTTATATAAAATACTATTTCCAACACTTTCAATATTATCTGGTAAAACAAATTCTTTTAAATTTGTACAACCTTCAAAAACTCTTGATTCAAT
>ERZ780079.397-NODE-397-length-18955-cov-13.1863_pt1 | contig 18955 bp, 22 predicted proteins | sample MGYA00511087_ERZ780079 | MGnify/ENA primary metagenome ERZ780079 (study PRJEB29588, sample SAMEA2142583) | human gut metagenome | biome: human gut; feature: human-associated habitat; material: faeces | place: Denmark | collected 2008/2010 ... | reverse complement strand
GCAGACAACGGCTCAGATGGGTAAACATCGAGTAGAAAAAATATGGTTTAATTTTGAGGAGGTACAATGACCAAACAAGAACTTAAAGATTACCGCTACACCTGCAAGTGTATCAAGCAGCTTGAATCAGAGCTGAACGATGCGGCAGTAACCGACAGCACGCAAGGTTCGCAGAGCGAGTACCCCTATGTCAAACATAGCGTCACGATTTCCGGCGTTCCGGATAACGATACACACCTTGCCAAGAAAAGAAGACTGTCCGAACTTAAAGCACAAAAAGCAGAGGTGGAACGGTTTATTGATGACATCCCGGACGAGCAGACGAGAGATATGTTTAAGCTAAGGTACATCAAAGGGTATAAGTTATCGAAAACTGCCGTAGAAATCGGCGGTGATAATACACCGGACGGAGTAAGAATGAGAATAAATCGATATTTAGGTTAATGTTGTTCGTTTTGTTCGTTTTAAGGGTGTTATAATTTAAAATGACAAAATATAAATAAATTGTTAATCTATAACCGCTCCCTAACCGGAGCGGCTATTTTTTATACCAAATGAACGTAGGTGGTGATGTGGCTAATGAGAATAATTTAATCCCGTTTTCTGAACGAAGTGAGAGCGAAGTGAGAGAAATCAACTCAAAAGGCGGCAAGAAATCCGGAGAAATCCGCAGGAGAAAGGCGGCTATGAAGACCGCCATGAAACAGCTTCTTTCCTTACCAGTAAGCAATATTGAAACATGGAATAAGCTTTCTGAAATGGGTATCGAACCGGAGCAAATGGACAATCAGACTGCTTTGCTTGCGGCTGTTCTTGCAAAAGGAATCAAGACAGGGGATTTTAGGACTATGCAGGCTGTGGCCTCTCTCATCGGAGAAGATAACGAAGCAGAACGCTTAAAGCTCCAGAAAAAGCAGGTCACGCTCCAGGAGAAGAAACATGACGGAGCAGGTGGCGACGGTAAAATAACCGAGCTTATAGAGGGACTTAAAGATGATATACACGAATAAGCAACGCGAGCTCATGCGCAAATGGCAGCACGGGGAGCTTCGGCGAATAAACCTGCTCGAGGGTTCGGTATCAAGCGGAAAGACATGGATTTCACTTGTCTTGTGGGCGTTCTGGACTGCAACAATGCCGCAGGACAAGCTTTATCTGATGTGTGCTAAGTCCCTGACAACATTAAAGCGTAACTGCCTTATTCCACTTGAGGAACTTGTAGGTTCAAAGAATTTCACCTTCTCGGTTCCGGCGAAAGAAGGCTATTTGTTTGGAAGACACATACTGCTTGAGGGTGCAAACGACGCACGATCGGAAAGTAAAATCCGCGGTCTGTCATTGCAGGGCGCATATTGCGATGAGCTGACTCAGTTCCCGGAAGATTTCTTCGTAATGTTGCTGTCCAGACTTCGAGTACCTGCCGCAAAGCTTGTCGCGACTACTAACCCCGACAATCCTCACCACTGGCTGAAAGCAAATTATATTGACCGTGCGGATGAGCTTGATTTACTGGACGAAAAATTTCTCATAACCGATAACACTACGCTTGACCCCGATTATATCAGAAATGTTATGAAGGAATACACAGGCGTATTCTATGACCGCTTTATCCGCGGCGAATGGAAAGCAGCCGAAGGCGTTATTTACCGCAATTTTGCCGACAATTCCGAAAGGTTCATACTTGATGAGCCACCGTCGGATATCGTTTTCGGTACGATGGGTCTTGACTTCGGCGGAAACGGTTCTGCACACGCTGCCTGCCTTGTGGGAATTACACGCGGCTACCGAAATATCATAGTGCTGGATGAATATTATCGCAAGGAAGTTATAAGTCCGACAACGCTCGAAGACGATGTGTGCGGGTTTATTGCGAGATGCAAAGCTGAATGCAATACAGCCGATATTTTCTGCGACAGTGCTGAAACGACGCTCATAAGAGGTCTGAAAGTAGCGGTAGTGCAGAACAGAATCCCTGTCGAGGTCAGAAACGCGCGCAAAGGTGAGGTGCTTGACCGTATCCGTTTTTTCAGCAAGATGATGTCACAGGGACGGTTCTTTATTCTGCGGAGGTGTAAGCATACCATTGAAGCACTTTCCGAAGCCGTATGGGACAGCAGGTATAAGGAACACGATGTGCGCTTGGATGACGGAACTACCAATATAGATAGTCTTGACGCCCTGGAGTATTCCCTAGAGCCGTACATGAAGGAGATGATAGAAACTTGGACATTAACGAAATAGCGCACAAATTCGGCGTTTCCGTAAACGGGAGCGCCTATTATTCTGACTGTATTTCCGAGTGGCGGAACATTTACGAGGGCAACCCAAAATGGAAAACTGCCAAAAAAGGCGGACTGTTTAGCCGCGGCGACAGAGAGTTGCTTCGGTTAAATATGGCAAAGGTGCTGTGTGACAGTCTTTCCGCGCTGACCTTTTCGGAGCAGTGCGAAATAGTTCTTGATAACGAAGATTATCAGAAATATGTCGATAGTGCTTTGAACTCTAACGGCTTCTGGAAGCAACTGCCTGAGCTCTTGTGCCATGCTTACGCAATGGGCGGGTGCGTACTTAAATGTTATCTTGAAAACGGCAATCCGAAAATTGATTACATAATTGCCGACAGATTTATACCGACCATATATAACGGCAGAGGTATAAACGAAGGAATATTCATCAGTACGACCTCCAGTGAAAAAGATTTCTATCATCTACTGGAATATCACGGCAGCGCACGTTCTGATTTTAAACTGTTCAAAAGCTCTTGTGCCGATACTTTAGGCACAATGGTGGAGTTGTCCGCATTATATCCGGATTTATCCCCGACCGTGCATTACCTTGATAGCACGCCAATGTTTGCGTATTTCAGACCGTTTGTCAGCAATAACAAGGAGTACGATACACCTCTCGGTATGTCCGTATTTGCAAACGCTCTCGATACACTCATGTCGCTTGATACGATATTTGACAGCTTCCTGCGAGAGTTTGTTCTCGGAAAAAAGCGAATTATTGTGCCGTCAAGCTGTATCCGAACAATAGTAGACCCGCAGACGGGCGAGCAGCTTCGGTATTTCGATAGCGACGATGAGGCGTTTGTCGCTTTAAAGAATGAGGACGAAAAAGACGTAAAAATTACTGACAATACTGTCGAACTTCGGGTTGAGCAGCACGTCAGCGCAATTAACGCATACCTGAATATCTTGTGTATGCAGACAGGACTTTCGGCGGGAACATTCAGCTTTGATGTCCAGCAGGGCATGAAAACTGCAACAGAGATTATTTCTCAGGAAAGCAAGACAGCACGAACGGTAAAGAACAATAAAAATCTGCTTGCCGAAACAATCGAGGGAATTGTCAGAGCACTCATCATTTTAGGGCAGATGTCCGGAACGCTGACACCGGCAAGCTACTCCGTAACTGTCGGCTGGAATGACAACATCATCATAGACGATAACACTCTGATAGATAACAACATCAAGCTTGTTTCGGCGGGTCTTAAATCAAAAGTAAAAGCAATTATGGAAGTGCAGAAATGTGACGAGGAAACCGCAAAGCGTGAGCTTGAGCGCATAGCACGGGAAAGTCCGGTCGGGGGTGGTATGATGGATTTCTTCGGAGGTGATACGGGTGACGGCTCTTGAGGCCCTTAACCTTGCCTCACCTATTGCCGAGACATATATCAGCGTAGAGAGGCGTTTGCTTTTGTCTATAGCTCGTCAGCTCTCCCTTAACGATAATCACGAGATGAACGAGGTCAGCAAGTGGCAGATAAAGCAGCTTGCACAGCTCGGAATGCTCCGAAAGGACGCGGCAAAGATAATCGCCGACAGCACAAAGGACGTGCCCGATAATTTTGCAGATGTCGTCCGGCAGGCAATAACGTCCGCACTTGCAGAGGACGGTCTTACCGATATGTGGCAAAGCTCTCGCTTTGCCGAGAGTGCCAAAAACGCCGTAAAGCACTACCGCAATCAGGCAAAGGACGTCTATAATCAGGTCAATACCGTAATGAAGTATAAGGCAGAAAGCTCATTTGTGAATGCGGTAAATTCAGTTGCGGGCAAGTGGTCGACGGAAATGCGTAGAAAACAATCAGAAATAGCAGATAAGCAAAGTTTTATTGATATACTGGACAGTAATACTGCGTCGGTTGTAAGCGGCATAGAGTCTCGCACAAAAGCAGTACGCACAACCATACACGAAATGGCGGAGAAGGGCATACCCGCTTTTATTGACAGTGCAGGTCGTGAATGGAGTCCGGAGGCTTATATCAACATGGACATTCGTGCTACAGTCAAGAATACGGCGCTGGATACAACGTTTTCGGTTATGGACGATCTGGGGCAGGACGTATTTGAGGTGAGCTCCCACCCCGGAAGCCGTCCGAAGTGCAGACCGTGGCAGGGCAAGCTTATAAGTCGTTCAGGCAAAACAACCGAAATAACCGACCTGCGCGGTAAAAAGCATAAGGTCATACCGCTGTCAGAGACATCTTTCGGCGAGCCGGACGGACTTTTCGGTATAAACTGTGGGCATCGTCTTAAGGGTGTTTCTGACGGTCTTTTCCGCAAGTCCGATACCGCTTATAATGACGCAGAAGATAAGGAGCTTTATAACAAGGTATGCAAGCAGCGTGAGCTTGAGCGCCACGTGCGCAGAAGCAAGACCGAGGCGGATATGCTTGAAGCCGCAGGCGATATTGAGGGTGCAAAGGAAGTCCGACGGAAAATGTCACAGCAGAATAAGGTGCTCAAGGATTACTGCGAGGATAACGGATTGAAGTATCGGACGGACAGGGTTAGGACTTATGGAAGCGTGAAGCCCGCGCCAAAGCACATGAGCGCAGTCGGGAACACATGGACAGGCGCAGAGCCTACCGCGCATACAGCGGCAGAGCTTGCCAAACTGAACCGTTACGCCGCCGATAAGGGGGTAAAGCTGTACAACCGTAAGCCGTTCGACGGCGACGCGGAACTGCTGAAATTCCAGATAGATACTGTCGCAGACCTGCGGGAAGAATTCAACATCAAGGAGCCTTTGCAGCTTGGCTGGAAGCGCATGGACCCGGACGATTTCGGCGAAACATCTTCCAATCACCAACAGGTATGGATAAACGAACTGGCGCTCAGAAAAAGAGCCGTCACCGAAAAAAATCTCACCGCAGACAAGTATCTTGCAGCCGATACCGCCGAGGGCATAGCCGCTCATGAGATGGGACATGTTATTTCCGGCAAGATACGCAACGGCAAATCCGGTCTTGACATCTACAAAGAAACGGTGTATAATGTAAGTGGAAAAAGAATATCGGACAAAGAAGCGTTATCTCTTTTGATAGAAAATGTGTCTGAGTATTCTGCTGCGGTTACACCAAAAGCTAATGGTGTTAATGTCTGCAACGAAATCATTCCTGAAATACTGTCGGTCAATTACACGAAGCCAAACAAGTATTCAAAGGAGTTCGTCAGACTATTGAAGGAGGCGTGCGGATTATGACAAAGCTTGATTTTTTTTGGTCTGAAGACAAGAGATACTGGCATTACGATGACAACCTTAATGTCATTATTCACGATGACGCTCCGAAAGAGGTAAAGGAAAGCTACGAACGCTACCTCAAACAGGCAGAAGCCGCTCGCAAGCGCGGTACACTGTAATGTAATAAGCTAAGCGCCCTGCACCAAACAGGGTGCTTTTTCAATCAAATAACTAAGCGCTCTTCGGGGCGCTTTTTTCTATGCCTGAAAGGAGTTTGCGCAATGAGTTATATTGACCCTGAATACTACAACGCGGAGAAGCTTACAGAAGCCCAGAGAGCTGAGATCGGGGTACTGGCGCGATATGTTCAGGAACGCTGTCGAAAGCGTTCTTGCTGATATGGATGGCGATACAATTCTTGAAAAAATGGAAAAGGAAATCGCCGAAAAAGTCACGGCAAACTTACTTGAATATATCGAAAGCGATATTTCTATGCTTGTCGTTTCAATGATCGATGGCGCGGAATAGATCATGCGCTTTTTTGCCCGAAACACGCTCACGGCGATAAACTGTGCGTGGAATCAGCCGACAGGCTATAAACGGAGGTAACAACAATGGCAGACGAACAGAACACCAAGACCACACAAGAGCAAGGCGGCGCTCAGACCGCCGGAGGTGATCCGAACACCACATCTACGCCCAACAGCGTGCAGGCGAGTGTCCCTGCTGGGGCGGAAAAAACATTTACGCAAAATGAAGTCAATGACCTTATAAAGGCTCGCCTTGAACGCGAACGCAAGGGACAGCCTACAAAGGATGAGCTTGCGGCGTTCCGCGACTGGCAGAACTCCCAGAAAACCGCTGAGCAGAAAGCCGCGGACGACCTCAGAGCCGCACAGGACGCACAGTCTGCGGCGGAGCAGAAAGCCGCCGATTACGAGGCTATGTTTGCCGCGATGAAGGCAGGCGTTTCGCCCGAAGCTGCAGAGGACGTCGTCGCTCTGGCAAAGCTCAAGGTCAGCGACACAATGCCTTTATCAAAAGCTATTGATGAGGTGCTTAAGAAGTATCCGCAGTTTACGGTCGGCACAGCTCCGGCAGCGACAACCGGAACTCGTACCTACAACGGCGGAAATAACAACATTTCCGGGGTTGAGAAGAGATTTCTCGAGAAAAACCCCGGTATCAAGATTTAGGAGGAATAATTCATGGCACATGAACATCAGGAGCGCTATTCCGCTTTAGTCCTTGCGAAAATGCGTGCAGAAAACATATTGAAGGACGGAGTTGTATTCAACAATGACTATGAGGGTGACCCGGTATCCGGCGCTGTAAAAGTCCCCGTGCGTGATGACGAGGTGTCTGTCGGCGACTATAACCGCAGCTCGGGCGGCGAGCTTACCGAAAGCTCTACCGTCTACAGACCTATCCTTATCAATCGCGAGAAGTATGTAAACGAGCTTATCGACGGCTACGATGCGGCGGCTGTGCCCGATAACCTTGTAGCTGACAGGCTGGACAGCGCAGGCTATTCTATGGCACGAACGCTTGATAACGACGGCGCGTCCGCCCTCATATCACAGGGTACGCACGTTAATCTGTCGGCAATATCTGCAAGCACAGTATACAGTGACGTTGTGGAAATCAGAAAGCTGATGAGTAAAGCTAACGTACCTAACGACGGCAGACGCTATCTGCTTGTTACTCCCGATACATACGCAGAAATGCTTAAAAGCGAGCAGTTTGTAAAGGCGTCAGACCTCGGAGCAGAGCTTATCCAGACCGGCGCACTCGGCAGAATGGCAGGCTTCACGGTGTATGAATGGAACGACAGCACTGCAAATCTTGCTATGATAGCAGGACACCCCAGATATGCTACCCGCATAAACGCATGGAAGGTACCTATTGCAATAAACGACCTCAAGGACGGTAAGCATATCGGCGCATCTGCGGTGCAGGGACGATCCGTATATGCACATGAGGTGCTGCGCAAGAACGCTATATATGCTGTGTTCTCTGCCGGTTCGCTTGCACTTTCACAGGGAGCACTGGCTTCCGGCAAGTGCAAGATAACTGTCACGGAAACAGCAACAGGTTCTTTCGTTTACCGTATAAACCCTGCTGAACGTGCAAAACTCGGCGAGGACTTCACCGCAATTGCTACCGGCAACGCATTCGCGTCAAACAGCACGCAGATTGCCTGCACCGCTGGAGATGTTATTGAGATAATCGACCTTGACAGCAGCAAGCAGTGCGTAAAGGTCGGATATGTGACTGTAGCATGATGACGGAGTATTATAAAAACGACTGGAGCGGGGATTTTGTCGGCTCAGACAATGAGCTGACCGTCCTGCTTTCCCGGGCGGAAATTGTCGTAAATAACGCAGTCATGCTGTCCGGGATTACGGTATCGACTGTACCCGAAGCATTAAAAAAACCAATGTATTCGGCAGTGTGCGCACAGGCTGACTTTATTGCAGAAAACGGCGGCTTATCTGCACTGTCGGAAAACAGCTCCGGCGGTTCGGTGTCACTCGGAAAATACAGCTATTCCGGCGGCTGTACGGAGAGCGGAGGTTCGCTGTGCGGCTTATGCCCACAGGCGGTGGCTATACTTGAGAGCACTGGATTACTTAATAGGGGAGTTATTGCAATATGAAGCCTATCCCGAAGAGCCTGCTGATACATACGGCAGTATTGTATGAAGTCACAGAAAATTCGTGGCAGGAACAGCAGGAAAACAAAATCGCAAAGCTCTCACGGGTACGATTTGAGCCGTGCCTTAAAGCAGTAGTAACTAATGACAACCGCTCTGTCACTCTGTCGGCGGTGCTGTTTTATGATATAAGGAACAGCGCGCCATCGGTTGCGTTTGAGTGTGGTCAAATCGTTGAATTCGACAGTGAAAAGTACCGTATAGAAGCAATCGAAAAGCTGCACGACGGAAAACGTCTGCATCATCTGGAGATAGGATTATGTCGGTAAAGGTAAGCATAAATAAATCACAGGTTGCTATGAAAATACGCGACGCGGGTGAAAAAACAATCGGCATAGTCTCTCAGACCGTACTTGATGACTGCAACGAGTATGCGCCCGATGACCAAGACGGACTGGTCGACAGCTCTGCAATACACAGCGACTTGCTTAACGGCAAGCTTGTGTGGAAAACTCCGTTTGCCAGGTATTTATATCACGGCGTGCTGATGGTTGACGAAAAAACAGGCTCGGCATGGGCTCGTGAGGGTCAGACGAAAGTTAAGGCATCTCCCGAAGTTAAGCTGAAATTTGACAAGCTTAAGCACCCGAAAGCAGGTTCGCATTGGTGTGAACGTGCAAAGGCAGATCATGGCAAAGAGTGGAGAGAAATCTACGAAAAAGTATTAAGACAGGGGCTGAACAAATGACATCACAGGAAACAGCAGTTGAACAGTTTAAGTATTTTGCACAGAATGAAACGTCTGAAAAAATAACTTTCGGACTGTTGCCGGCTTCCGGTGGAATTGTGCTCCAGGTTATTACAGACGGTAGAGAGTTTACATCTCTTAGCCTGCAGAACAGGCGAGCAGTAATACTGCTTAACATATTGGCAAAATACAAAAGCCAGAGCACGGCATACAGCCAGTTGTGCAAAATAGCTAATTCCTGCGTGACAGCAAAGTTCAGTGCTCCTGTTGTCAATGCTGACGCACGAAGCGGACCTGCCTTTGTAGGCAAGGACGGTGATTACTGGATATATTCCATGACCGTCGATATAAGAATAGAAATTTAACACAGAAAGGAAACCATAAAAATGCCAGAACAGATTTTACCTAAAGTAGCCAAGACAGAGCTTAACAGCGAAATCAAGGCTGAAATCAATACCACCCCTACGGGTGAAACCGCGACATACGCAGATATGCGCAATGCGTTTAAGAACATCGGCATGGCAATAAACGAAAACGTGTATACAGCAACTTATCTTGCTGACGGCGGCTTCGGCAGCTCGACAGTGGTAGGTGCCGCGCCTGCGATAACCGTAACAGGCGACTTTATCAAGGGTGACCCTGTTTGCGAGTATCTTGACACAATCCAGTACGAAATCGGCTCAAAGCGCGTAACAGATATCAAGCTGACACGCAACGGCAAGGTAATCAGTTGCCCCGTAACTCTGACCGGTATTGCTATATCCGGCGGCGAGAGTACGGCACCGAACGCAGTGTCGGTAACCATTGCATTTAACGGCAAGCCGAAGGTGGCACAGGAAGCGGTTAGCTCGTAATTTAATCAATTGACTTTTTGTTTTGATTGTGATAATATATATTTATCAGCAATGCTGAAAAACAAAACGAAAGGTATTATAAAAATGAAAGCGAAAGTTACATTATCAGCTTTGCTTATATCAGCTGCAACTCTTTTAACGGGATGTGGTGGCAGTCAGACAGCCGATATAAGTAGCAGCGCTCAGCCTGAGAATAGTATATCTCAAGCTGTAACAAGTGGCGTATCATCAGAACCCGAAAAGTCAAGCGATGAAAATGCAAGCAACAGTTCCGAAGCAAGCTCGCCGTATGAAAAGTATCTTCTACAAATGGTTGATGCGGTTGGCGGTGTTGATTACAGCTTTTCTCAATCAGACGCATCTGGAGACATTACTATTAAGGTATCGCTTAATGAGTCATTCGACAGAGAAAACGGCGGCTCTTCAAAATACATGGAACTGAAGAAAAACGCCAGCAGTATACAAGCTTCATATAACACATTAGGATTTCAAAGTGTGTTATACATAACTTTTTCGTACAACAGCGAAAAATATTTGTTTACCGGTTATCCAAACTTTACTTTTGACGAAAAGTTTGAAAACTGTTAAACCCAAAAATTCTAAATCAGAGCATATCCGCAGATGGATATGCTCTGTTTTTATTGCAGAAAGGACAAAGATGATATGGCATATCAGGTAACACGGAGCAAACGAATAACCGAAACCCTCGAGCTGACTGATGAGAAAGGTAACGTAGTCGAGAGTATCAATGTAAACCTTGACGCAGATGCCGTCTGCACAGCTTTCCGAAAGAAACAGACGGAAGTAATTGATGCGGAAAGACGTCTTAAAGAAATAAGAAAAAACGGCGGTGAAACAGATCTTGAATGCGCTTATGAGGCATATGGTAACGCTGTAATCGCAATATTCGAGCTGATATTCGGCGAAGACGGAACAAAAAGACTGCTTGACTTTTTTGAGGACAATTACATTGAAATGGGCATTCAGGTAGTTCCTTTCATAAATGCCGTTATTGTTCCGAAAATCAATGAAACGCTCCGTAATCGCAAGGCTCAGATCAGAGCACTACACAAGTACCGCTAATGAGTACATATTCATTGTCACAGCCATGCCCCCGCAGTATAGAAGTCGGGGGCATTTGTTATACATTAAATTTGAGTTTTGACCGTGTTTTATCGGCATTTGAGATACTCAGCAAAAACGAGCTTGATGACATAGATTTGTTTGATATTATCTTTGATTGGCTTGTAGTAGCTCCGAAAGTAAGAAAGCTTGCGGCAAGAGCCGAAGTTGTCAAAGAGATTTTTGACAAGCTTATCAATTTTGATAAAAATACCTCTGACACGGAAGCAGAAACGATAAGCTTTGCGCAGGACGCGCCGTATATATACGCGGCGTTCAGACAAGCATACGGCATTGATTTGTTCAAGGAACAGGGGAAGCTGCAATGGTGGGAGTTTATGGCTCTGCTGTCGGCGATACCGTCGGATACACGGCTGTGCGATATTATCGATATCCGCACCCGCAAAATCCCTGCATATACCGGCAAAAACCAAGAGCAGATAGATAGTCTGCTAAAGCTAAAATCGAAGTTTGCAATTACAAAGCCCGTCAATGCTACACAGGCGCAGGACGGCTGGGAGAAATTATTTAAAATCTTAGAGCAAAAAGCGGAAGAGAGGTGATTGATATATGGCTGAAAGTGACGGAAGGGTCGAATATGAAGTCCGGGCGGATTTAAGTAAGATAGACAGCGATATGGACGCGGCCAACAAGCAGATAACCAAATCTGCCGAAAAGGTCGCAAAGCAGCAGGAACAAATCACCGAGAAGTCACAGCAGAATATTAAGAAAACCGTCGAAAAGGCTAACGACAGCCTGGAACAGGACAACGAAAAGACTCAGAAGAATATCGCTCAAACGGTTGAAAAACAGAGCGATAAAATCGTAAAAACCGAAGAGAAAAACAAAAAAGCAATCACCAAGACCGCCAAAACCGAGAGCGAAAAGGTTGTAAAAAACCATAAAAAGGCTACCGAAGAAGTCGTAAATCAGACAGAAAAGGCAGCCAAAGAAATTGAAGGAAAGACCACCGGACTTGGCAGTAAGATTACTGCAGGCTTATCAACCGCCGGTAAAGGTCTCGCCGCAGGAATCGGCGCAGGTCTTGCTGCAGCAGGCACGGTAGCTGTAGCGGCAACAGGAAAAGCTATATCCGCAGCAAACGATCTTGATAAAGCAAATAATCAGCTGACTGCATCGCTCGGGCTTACTGCAGAAGAAGCAGAAAAATACGGTGACATCATCAAGAAAGTTTACGGTGATAATTATGGCGAAAGCTTTGATGATATATCCAACACGCTCGCTCTCATCAAGCAGCAGATGAAAGACGTCACAGACGACGAGCTTCAAAAGGTTATTGAAAGCGCATATCTTTTATCGGATACATACGATATAGATGTTTCTGAGGGTATCCGTGGAGCAAATGCTCTAATGAAGCAGTTTGGCATTACAGCCGAGGAAGCGTATAATCTCCTTGCTCAGGGTGCAGAAAAGGGCTTAAATCAGAACGGTGACATAGCCGATCAGCTTGCCGAGTACAGCACTTACTATGCTGATATGGGCTTTACTGCCGAAGAAACCATGTCTATGATGGCGGAAGGTGCGAAAAACGGCGCATTTCAGATTGATTTCCTGAATGACGCCTTTAAGGAGTTTTCCATAAGAGCAAAGGACGGCAGTCAGACTACCGCTGACGGTATGGCTTTACTCGGTCTTGATGCAACAAAGCTCGGCGAAGAATTTGCCGCAGGAGGTGACCGTGCTTATCAGGCATTCAAGCTTGTCAATGAAAAGCTTGCCGAATGTAAAAGTGATGTAGATCGCAACGCCGCAGGTGTTGCTTTGTACGGAACAAAGTGGGAAGACCTCGGAGAAGATGCCATTCTCGCTATGGCACACATGGGGAACAGCATTGACAAAACCCGTGATAAGCTCGGTGAGATGGAATCAGTTAAGTACAACAGCTTATCCGATATGTGCAACGGACTTTCCCGTACAATTGAACTGCTTCTGATTCCGCTCGGCGAACAGATTATTCCCGTACTTAAGGATATTATTGAGCTTATCGAACCGATTATTTCGGAGCTTCTGCCACAGATAATTGAGCAGGTTAAGCCGATACTTGACAGCGTTTCCGAGCTTATTCCGCCGCTCATTGAGCTGATTACCGGAATACTGCCACAGTTTATGGAATTGCTTAAGCCCATTCTCGAAAGCGTTACACGCATTATTCAGAAGCTTGTTCCGACATTGATTAAGCTTTTTGATAAGCTGTTACCGCCGATAATCAAGATTGTAGACACCTTGCTTCCGCCGCTTATTGAAGTGATCGAAGCATTACTGCCGGTGCTTGACATTGTAATTGAACTGCTTACTCCGATTCTGAAGCTTGTGGCAGAGCTTGCTGAACCTCTCGGTGCTGTTATTTCTGCAGTCGGAAAGTTACTTTCAGCTGTTATCGGTCTTATTGACGGGGCGTTAACCCCAATTAAGCCAATTCTCGAAATTCTTTCTGATGTGCTTAGCGACAGACTGGGATCTGCGCTGAATGTAGTAGCAGACCTTATTTCCGCTGTTGCAAATGTGTTTGCCGGCGTTCTCAACTTTCTATCCGGCGATATTATGGGCGGCTTTGAATCTTTCGGAAACGGTCTTGTTAATCTGTTTGACGGTGTATTAAGCACAATTGATTCTATTTTCGGTACTAATCTCACAAATTGGTACAATGAAGTCAAGGAGGCTTGCCAAAAAATCGGTGAGGAAATGTATGCTGCAACGCATCAGGGAGAAATCAGAGCGAATGAGCTGAGTACGAAATATAACGATTTGCAAAGCAATATGAATTCATATATCGTTAAAGAACTGCGAAGCGGCAAATCAGCCGATGAGGCATTATCAAATGCCAAAAACAAATTCCTTGATACAGCGGAAAAGAAAGAATATTTCAATTCTCAGTTAAAGGATTATGTCAATGAGGATAAGGTTAAAGAGTGGTATAACAACGTCAGAAGTAATAACGGGCTTTATTCTCAGGGTTATTCAGAGGAGGAAGGTAATTCTTCTTATAGCCAAAACATTGCTGAAGAAGAGGAGCGTAAAGGAAAAGCAGCTTTAGGATATACCGGTGCAGGGACAAATTATTCATATAGCAGTGCGGGAAAAGCATCGTATAAAGCACCTACATATTCTTATACGCCATCAACCTACAGTGCTTCTGACTATGCCTATGTACCGAAAGAAAAAGAAGAAAAGAAAACATCAAGTTCGTCAAGCACAAAGAAAACAAGCTCATCGGCAGCGTCTTCAGCGAATAAATCCCAGACCATCAGCATTACATCATATATCCCGACGGTATGGGACGATGCTGATACAGCCAATCAGAAACTAGCCGCAGGCATAGGCGCAAGCCGCGTCGGTAACAGCAAATCGGGTAAGCTTATCAGCGGACTGTCTGCGGCCACAGCGGTATCATCCGGCAAAGCCGAAAAAGCGGACGCCACGCTTAATGATGTTGTCGCAGAAATCAAAAAGCTTAAGACCGCGCAAGAAAAGATGCAGTATACCCTTGATGTAACGCTCAAAACCAACGAATATACGTTGGCGAAAGCAACGGTTAAGGGTATTAAGGCAATCAAAAAACAGACAGGCAAATCGCCGATATAGGAGGTGTTTAATTGGTACTAAAAATCGGAAATACCGATGTCAGTAAGATAGTGACATCGTATAAGAAAAGTCAGACCTGCAGAGGTCAGAGCGTGCAATACAGCCTTGACGGCACAGCGCACGTCGACAGACTTGGCGACTACAAGACCACAATAAACATCAGCTTCGGCATTATGCCGGTCTCGGCATGGGCTGATATATGTGCCTTGCTTAAGTCCGTCAGCATAGCTGTTGATGCGGACGGTAAAAGCTACACGATGCACCTCAGCGGTGAAATCCCCGAAGCATATTGCTATAAAGACCCTATCAAGGGTGATTGTGTGTCTGAAATGGAGGTAAGCTTAGAAGAGATATGATAAGTGTATCATCAGCATATAAGGCCGCCTCAAACAGCACTGCGCGGCAGATAAACGCAAGAATCGTAATAGGCACTGTCGAATACGATAATGACGACATCATATCAATAGACATCTCCGGCGGCAGCGGTTCGGGCGGCATGAGCATTGGTGCTACTATCGCCACGCGAATGGTAACCGTCATTAAGTGTATTACGCCGTCCACGATGACAGGTTATCAGATTGATGTGTATGCAGAAATTAACGCATCCGGTTATCAACAGCTTGGCAGATATTATATTACAAACGTAACACGGGATAACGGCTACACTACTATTGAGGCGTATGATAAGATGTACTGGCTCGACAAGCCGTGTAATTTTAACGGTAGTAAAAGCGGCACAATCGCCGCTCTTACATGGCCGGCTACACATCAGCAGATAATAGATTACATTGCGGCAATGAGAGGGTTTACAGCTAATGTCACCTGCGCCGCCTTCGCACCTGTTCCGGGGCGTCCGATATACAACAGCGAGGCTACCAGCGCAGAGGGCAAATACTACACATACCGAGAGATTATCTCATTTATCGCCGCTTCAAACGGCTGTAATGCACAGTTTAACAACATCGGCAGTCTTGTGTTTACGCGTCCCGGTACTGCTGTCGAGACTATCACAGACACTGACTGCGAGAGCTGCAGCATAGACCCGTCTGATGACGGATTTACTGTAGTCGGTATCCGCATGGTGACTGGTGCCGGCATTGATTTTTACATTGATGCCGATGAGAGCGATTACGACGAGAACACAGCCGGGGTGCTGAGCTGTGATAATCCACTGGCAACTGTCGAGATAGCCGAGTACGTCTGGAGTAAGCTGGGCGGATTTAAGTATTACGCAGCACAGGTCACCCGCCGCGGCAGAGGCTGGCTGATGCCCGACGATGTCATTAACGTTAAATATGATAACGTGACATATCCCGCGCTTGTCGGGGAGATAAGCTACAGTATATCAGCTAACAGTGGATTTACGGAAAGTATCACATCGACTGCAGAGAGCGAGGCAGAAAGCAGTAACAGAGCGCTGGATAGTGCTCACTCTGCGGAAGCTGCTAAAAACATAACAAACAATGTAAATGTAGACAAAGCGATTATCCTCACCCAAGAGGACGCACAGACGCTTGTACACAATTATGTGCAGACGGGTTACATAGCGGGTCAGCAGATAGGTTACAACTCCGCACCCGATGATATTATAGTGCAGGGGTATGCAGTACAACACTATCAGACGGCTACAGCACGTTATCAATCCGTATCGCTTAATAACGTATTTTATGGTGCAAGCGGTGATTATAGTGACGGAGTGATACACGATACAGTCAACATCTGGGCATTTGTATCAGTAAGTACTCAAAATTATGGTTATCTTAGCATAGATAACGATGTGGGATGGGGCTATTATTCATCGTCAAGTGCTCTTGTGCTTAACGATTACCGCAGATTTGTCGGTCTTAATATGTACTGGACAAGTATAGAGCCGCCAAGCGATGGTTATCCATTTGGATATGCTTTAGTTAATTTACATGGCGTTTATAAAGACCAAGGCGGAGATATGAGCACACACGGCGGATATAACAACCTCCGTTTGCCGTTTGCCTCAGCCGCCGAATACAACGCCGCTGTCGGTCTTACCAACACTCCGCTTGAGCTGATAAAATTAGAGGACTATCCTTATGTAGTCCCCGAAAGCAAGCTTGTAATTGATAATACAGTATCTAAAGGTAGTACAAATCCTATCTCCAATGCCGCTGTGGCTAATGCGCTCGATAACAAGGCGGACGCAGAGCATACTCACAGCTACGACGATTTGAGCGGCAAACCCAAAATCAACGGTATTGATGTAATAGGTGACAGGTCGGCGGCAGACTTGGAGCTGGCGGATAGAGAGCATACTCACACAGCCGCCGATATAACAGATATGCCCGACTGGGCAAAAGCTGAAAGCAAGCCTGTGTATACAGCGGAAGAAGTCGGAGCGGCAGAGAAGAACCATACACATAATATGTCGGATATTACGGATATGCCAGAATGGACGAAAACCGAGAATAAGCCTGCGTATACGGCAAGCGAGGTCGGAGCGGCAACAGCGGCAGATATTACTGCGGCGGTGAACGCTGTCGAGATTGGCGGAAGAAATCTGCTGTATGACAGCACCGGAAATCTTAAAAAAGGCTGGAGCGGTAACACTATAATAACGGTTGATGGCGGAATATCAGGAAATAGCCTTGCAATATCCAGAACCGGCTATTCCGGCAATGCACGATATTTTGGCACGAGCAAAAGATGGTTTCTGACGGATTTCGAGGTTGGCACAAGCTACACGCTTTCGGCGTGGATAAAGGTCAGAAGCGATGTCGAGCTTGACGCAAGCGGCTATGTAATGGCAAGATTCCGTTCCGCTGATAATACGAAGCTGCATATTTTACCGCTTACCGTCAACAACAAAACCAAAAAGGACGAGTGGCTCTACTATAAAAAAACGTGGACGATAAATGACAGCGACATAGCGAAGCTCGAATGCGTGGCTCTTGCGCTTGATAAAAACGGCATGATTGAGGCTTGCAACATCAAGCTCGAAAAAGGCACTAAGGCTACGGACTGGTCGCCTGCGGCCGAAGAGGACACGGAGCGTATCGCAAGCCTTGAGGCAAGAGTTGCGGCGCTTGAGGCTATGGCAGTATCGGGAGGTGAGGTATAATGTTGGATTTTGGCAGATGGATAGTCGAGGTTGCTGTGAACGGCGTTAAGAGCGGTAGCTTTGACAGGGCTTGGGCGGCTATGCAGCTTGGCAATCATTACAGCCGTGACAGGATAACGGCGGAGGATATTGCGAGGTTTGATACAGCGATTGATGAGTATGAGGCAGAGATGAAGGCAGAGCAGGAAGCAATCAGTAATGAACTGATTGAAATAACAGATGCCGAATAGGCGGAAAGGACGAAAAAATGAGCAAGATACAGATAATTATTGACAGCATAGCAGGTGCTGTCGGAGCGGTTTTAGGCTTTATGTATGGAGAAGTTACGGGGCTGTTCTGGGCGCTGATAGCGTTTATGGCGACCGATTACATCACCGGCGTTGTCGTAGCGGCTATTAACAAACAGTTATCCAGCGAGGTGGGCTTCAGAGGGCTTGCCAAAAAGCTGATGATCCTTGTGTTTGTGTCGCTTGGACACATAGCGGATATGTATGTTTTAGGCGGTACGCCTGTGGCTATGTCAGCGGTTATGCTTTTTTACATAGCGAATGAAGGACTGTCGATTATCGAAAATGCGGGCAATCTCGGACTGCCCGTGCCGAAGAAGCTGAAAGATATAATGGTTCAGCTGAAGAAGGAAAGCGAGGAAGAATAATATGTTAAAAGTTAAGGGCATTGACATCAGCAGGGCACAGGAGCAGTTCGATTTTACGGCGGCTGTGTCGGCAGGCGTGAAGTTTGTAATTATCCGTGCCGGCATACGAACGGATGAGGACACTTACTTCAGACGCAATATCGAGCAGTGCAGAAAGCTCGGTATAGACTTCGGCTGTTACTGGTATGTTACGGCGACAGACACAGCGGAGCTTGACAGGCAGATAAATGCGTGTGTCAAGGCGATAGGCGATGAAAAGCCGTCATATCCCGTGTTCTGCGACATGGAGGAACAGCGTCAGATAGACAACCTCACAAGCAAGGAAAGAACCAATATGGCGCTTGAGTTCTGCGACAGGCTGAATAAGGCAGGGCTTCCGTCGGGGGTGTATGCAAATCCTGCGTGGCTTGAAAGCTACTATCAGAAGGAACGTATTGTTGGAAAGCGTGATATATGGCTTGCACACTGGACCGAAAGCCCAGACAAACCGAGCAGATATGACTACGGGCAGAAAATGTGGCAGTGGGGTATTGACAATATCGCAGGCAAGGACGTTGACGGGAATATTTGCTTTGTAAATTATCCTGCGATAACGGCTAAGTGGTACAGGGAAAACTGCGGTGATAAGCCCAAAAAGCCCGTGAATGTATTTGACAAGGGTGATAGCGTGAGGGTGAAGCGTGGTGCAAGGTTCACGAACGGGGTAGAGCCGTATTCTTATGTATATGATACAATCTATACCGTTCAGCAGGTGCCG
>ERZ780079.357-NODE-357-length-20231-cov-3.4546_pt1 | contig 20231 bp, 18 predicted proteins | sample MGYA00511087_ERZ780079 | MGnify/ENA primary metagenome ERZ780079 (study PRJEB29588, sample SAMEA2142583) | human gut metagenome | biome: human gut; feature: human-associated habitat; material: faeces | place: Denmark | collected 2008/2010 ... | reverse complement strand
AAATCTTCAAGTCCCTGGATATCAGTAAGTACAATATAATCATCATCTGTCTCACCTGTAACAAGACCACATGAAATACCGGCTACCATTCTCTTAATAGGTACGCCTGCTGCCATCAGAGACATACAGGAAGCACATGTAGAGCCCATGGATGTAGATCCGTTAGATTCAAAAGTCTCAGATACGCTTCTGATTGCGTATGGGAATTCTTCTTCTGAAGGAAGTACAGGAACCAGTGCCTTCTCAGCCAGTGCACCATGTCCGATTTCTCTTCTTCCCGGTCCTCTGGAAGGCTTTGTCTCACCTACAGAATAGGAAGGGAAGTTATAATGATGCATATATCTCTTAGTTGTTTCATTCTCATCTAAACCATCAACCTTCTGTGCTTCTGATAAAGGAGCCAGAGTTGTTACGTTACAGATCTGTGTCTGTCCTCTTGTGAACATAGCAGAACCATGTACTCTTGGAATAATATCTACTTCTGCTGCAAGAGGTCTGATCTGTGTGATCTGACGTCCATCAGGACGCTTGTGATCCTTTAAGATCATCTTACGGACTGTCTTCTTCTGATACTGATATACAGCCTCACCAAGAATTGCAAGCCAGTCTTCGTTCTCTGCGAAAGCTTCTTCAAACTTCTCTGTGATCTGTCTGATATTCTCTTCACGAACCTGCTTCTCGTCTGTGAATACAGCAACTTCCATCTCTTCAGGAGTTACGATTTCTTTCATCTTTGCAAACATTTCTTCAGGGATTGCACAGGATTCATAAGCGTGCTTCTCTTTGCCAACTTCTGCAACCATCTTATTGATAAATCCAATAATTGTCTGGTTGATCTCATGGCACTTGTAGATAGCTTCGATCATCTTAGCTTCAGGAATCTCGTTTGCACCAGCTTCGATCATGATAACCTTAGTGCTTGTAGAAGCTACTGTAAGCTGTAAGTCACCGTTCTTCCACTGCTCCTGGCTTGGGTTTACAATGAATTCACCATCAACCATACCAAGCTGTGTTGTAGCACATGGTCCATCAAAAGGAATGTCTGAAATAGCTGTTGCAATAGCGGAACCCAGCATAGCAACCAATTCAGGACGGCACTGAGGATCAACGCTCATTACCATATTGTTCAATGTAACGTCATTTCTGTAATCCTTAGGGAACAGAGGACGCATAGGTCTGTCGATTACACGGCTGGTAAGGATTGCATTCTCGCTTGCCTTACCTTCTCTCTTGTTAAAGCCGCCAGGAATCTTGCCTACTGCATATAATTTCTCTTCATATTCTACGCTGAGAGGGAAGAAATCAATCCCGTCTCTTGGCTTGTCGGATGCTGTTGCCGTAGATAATACTGTTGTATCTCCATAATGCATAAATGCAGCACCATTAGCCTGTGCGGATACTCTTCCGATATCTACTGAAAGTGTACGTCCGCCTAATTCCATGCTGAAAGTCTTGAACTGTTTTTCTTTGTTCACACTGAAAGTTCCATTGTACATTTCGTTCATGTCATTCTCCTTTTCTCTTACTATTTGTGAGCTTCACCCACATTGGCAGTTCGTTGTCCATATGGACAGTTTCTGTTTTCGTGTGGCAGAAGAAGGAGCCGAAACTACTGAAAGGAACACGAGCGTTCATGTGCTTTTCAGCGGTCTCGAGCTATTTTCCTGCCACATCTTACTATATCTTCTGCTGATATAGTATGGGCGACATGTGCCCCGGAATAAAAACGGGCGGAATCTCTTCCGCCCTTTCTTATTGCCTAAATTATTTTCTAATTCCAAGCTTTTCAATCAGAGCACGATATCTTTCGATGTCAGTTTTCTTTAAGTAGTCAAGTAAACCACGTCTCTGACCTACCATCTTCAGAAGACCACGTCTTGAATGATGATCCTTCTGATTGTTCTTTAAATGCTCTGTCAACTCTGCGATTCTCTCTGTTAATACAGCGATCTGTACTTCAGGTGATCCTGTATCACCAGGTGTTCTTGCATACTGAGCGATGATTGCCTGTTTCTTTTCCTTAGAAATCATGTCTAAATCCTCCATTATTATAATATAATATCTGTAACCGCCAGGTACTAAGCCATGGGTCGGAGTATCCCGACACTGAGTACCGGCTCACAGTCAACGCTGCCGTCAACCATACCTTGTTATTTTAGCACACAAAGAATAACCGTGCAACATAATTTTCCAAAAAAAACGGTACTAATCTCACATTACAGATATCTTCTGACACCAGCCGGTGTTCTGTAATTCACACTTGAGATCTTGATTCCAGTCTTGGGACTGGATGCGTGGACAACCTGTCCGCCGCCAATATAGATTGCCACATGGTTGATCTTACCATTTTTTGCATAGAATACCAGATCGCCCGGCTGTGCATCGGCAAGACTTACCTTCGTTCCCATCTGTGCCTGGGAGGCAGCGTGGTGAGGCAGGCTGATACCATATTTTTTTAAGATACTCATGGTAAAACCAGAACAATCTGCACCGCTTGTAAGGCTCGTACCGCCCCATACATAAGGATTGCCAATGAACTGTTTCGCATACTGTACTAATGATACCTTGGCATCCGATACACCCTGTCCATAGAGAAGCTCTGTTATGGAGACTGCTTTCTCCAGACGTTCCTCTACATCCACATAATCTCCTGATACATAGGCTTCCTCATCATCCAGCAGGAATTTGATCCAGCCATTGTCCATCACATCTACCACTTCCAGTTCTTCTTCCTGCGGAATCAGTGTAATGACTGTGGAATCCGTATTCGGCTCTTCTCTGACTTTCAGTGTTTCTGTATTGACTACTGCAATCATGGAAGCCGCTTCTTTGCCCCTCTCTATTGCAGCATCTCCTGTATACAGATATTCTGTGTTGCAGTATCCTTCTACTTTTCCTGATTTAATATGTGCCCAGCCATTCTCTGTTGACAAGACTTCACATGCAGCGTCTTTGGTCAGTTTCCCTACTAACTTTGCATTTTCCGATGGCTCCTGTCTGATATTCAGGTTGTTGTCCACATGTGCAATTCCAAGATTCTGATAGCCCCAGTGCAGCGTCTCCTGTGTAGATACTGCCGCTGTGTCTGTAACGCTTCTTGCATTAAGTGCCACGTTCTCCTGTGTATCCTCATCCTTGTCATCATCTTTCATTGTTTCATCAAAAACAACGCTTACTCCTGCACTAAAAGGATTCTCGTCCTTTTTATTCTGAGTAGTTGTCTGTACCTGTTCGGTTTCCTGAACAGTTTTTATCTGATTATCAATGCTCTGATCGTAAGTATTCCATGCTGCATATGCTGTCAATGTCTGTGCATTTACAAGTACTGTGATTCCAAGTACCGCCAGCAGATGCGCATATCTTTTATTTTTCATTTTATAACCATACCTTTCAATAACCTGCAAACTCTAAACCGCAGACACAAAAACAGTCTGCTTCAACTTGTTACAAATATGTTACAAATTGTTACAGACTGATTATAGCATTGCTCTTTTTTTATGTCAACATTTGCAAAATAGAAGATATTTCCGTAGATTATATGCTCAGTCCATGATATTCACGTCCGGCAGCAATATCTGTCGCCATTTGCTTCTTCAATGCCTCTATGCCATGAAAGCGCATTTCCGGGCGTTTATAATGCACCAGATATACCTGTATATCCTGTCCATATACATCCTGGTCAAAATCATAGATAAATGTCTCTACGCCCATTACAGCTTCACCGCTGACTGTAGGCTTCGTTCCAATATTCGTAATTCCAAGATAAATCCTGCCATTCATCATTACATAAGAATAGTAAACGCCATTCGGCGGCAGAAGCTTCTCCGGTGGCGGCAGTATATTGACTGTAGGCATCCCAAGTCCTGTTCCAAGATGTCTGCCATGTACAATCGTTCCTCCCACATGATAGGGTTGTCCCAGAAGCTTCGTTACAAGCTCCATTTCACCCTGTTTTACTGCATCACGGACATAGGTAGAGCTGATTTCCCTGCCCTGATACTGCACTTTATCTATAACAATGACCTGATATCCATACTCTGCAGACTTCTGTTCCAGCAGTCTGTAATTGCCCATTCCCTTCTTGCCAAAAGACACATCTTCGCCAGCAACAATGCATTTTGCATGCAGCTGTTCTACCAGTACTTTACGGATATATGTCTCCGGTTCCATATCTGCAATCTCCTGATAAAAGGGATATTCTATCAGATAGTCCACACCTGCTTCTTCAAAAATATTCCTTTTCTCCTGAATCGTGGTCAGCTCCTGCTGTGCTTCTTTGCTGAAAAAGGCAGCCGGTGAAGGCACAAATGTAAATACTGCTGCTGCAAGTCCCTTCGCTTTCTGTTCTGTGACCATATGCAAAAGCTTCTGATGTCCCATATGAAAACCGTCGAACTTGCCAATTGCAACTGCTGTATCCTCTGTAAGCTCAAATTCTGTTGTCTTTTCAATAATTTTCATGATGTTAATCCTCACTCAGATCTGTCTACAGGAACATTTTATATGGTTTGAAACCATGTTCTTCTTCGCTAAATACATACACTCCTGTAAATGTACCATTGCTGGCATACACTCTGACCCATTCTCCATCTGCGAATCTTTTTCTGACTGCTCTTACCTGTCCAAAATATAATTTATTGCCATTCGACAGTGCCTTGTCTGCTTCAGGCAGTGCTGTTATGGCTTCATATTCTTCAAAAACTGCATCCGGCGCAATCACTCGTTCTTCCAGATGTCCTTCTCTTACCAGTTCTTCTACCTGTGATAATTTCAGTGCCTCTTCTATAGGAAAAGTACCTACTCTGGTTCTTACAAGAGATTCCATCAATGCGCCACATCCAAGCTTGTCTCCGATATCTGCACATAATGTCCTGATGTAGGTTCCTTTGGAGCATCCCACTGTAAAAGTAACATACGGCAAAGCAATTTCTTCTATACGAATATGATGAATCTCTACTATTCTGGGCTTTCGCTCAATCTCAACACCCTGTCTTGCCAGCTCATACAACTTCTTACCATTTACCTTGAGTGCAGAATACATAGGCGGTATCTGGTCGTATGTTCCTACAAAGCTCATAACCGCCTCTCTGACCTCTTCCTCGCTGGCTGTTACTTCCTTTTCAGTCAGTATAGTGCCGCTGGCATCCTGCGTATCAGAAGTCTTGCCTAACAGCATACGTGCCCGGTACTCCTTGGTCTTATCTGTAAGCATATCGCATAATTTGGTCGCATTACCAAAACATACCGGCAACACTCCTACCGCATCCGGGTCGAGAGTTCCGGTATGTCCTATTTTCTTCTGTTTCACAATTCCACGGAGCTTCGCCACCACATCATGAGAGGTGAAGCCCGCTTCCTTATATATATTAATAATTCCGTTAATCAATGTTCCTGTTCCTTATATAATATATCTATCCGATTTACATCTGTTTCTCAATCTGTTCTGAAAGATTATTTACTACATCATAGAAAGTACCATTTATTGTACAGCCGCAGCCACGCTTGTGTCCACCGCCGCCAAAATACTCTGCTACTTTGCTTACATCCACATAACTACAGGAACGAAGACTTACCTTGTACTGCAGCGTGGACGTCTCATACATAAAGATCGCACATTCCACACCCTTGATGATACGAAGCTGGCTTACGATACCTTCAAGATCTTTGCTGGTCACATCATAGAATTTCATGGTCTTCTGGTCAATGTAGCTGACTACACATTTGCCATCCATGAACAGAATACTCTCCAGTAAAGCTCTTCCCAGGATCTGATTCTGTACATAGGTCTTCTCATAGAAGGTCTTATCAATCAGAGTCGGAAAATCAAAACCATAGGAAATCAAATCTGCTGCTGTATGTAATGTCTTAGGTGATGTATTGGAATACTGGAAAATACCGGTATCATGAATCATACCGATATAGATTGCCTTGGCAATCTCCTCATCCAGATATTGTTTATCCAGAACATCATACACAAGCTCAGAAGCTGAACTTGCCTTGGGATCTATATAATTGACATCGCCACAACCATGTTCATTGCTGATATGGTGATCGATGTTGATTGTTTTCTTTGCTTTGTCAAAAATCTTCTCAGCTTCCCCAAGTCTGGTCTTCTCGCAATCCAGTGCGATAAATACATCAGGCTCTGCTTCCATCTGAAAAGTAGTATCTATCAGGTCAAAATCCTGAATACAGGAAAAAATGTCTGCCGGTTGTTCCAAAAAAATTCTGATATCAGCTTTCGGCATTGTCTTTTTCAGAAACAAATATGTTGCCATACAGGAACCGACACAGTCTCCATCGGGTCTGATATGACCGGATATTACAATATTAGCTGCTCCTTCACATTCCTTCAATAATTGGAACATATACACATCCTCTTCCTCTCTTAAATAATGCGGGGAAAGGACACTTCCCCGCACTGATTATCTAAAGGTTACTCCGCGTCATCATCTACATGCTTCTCATCATCTGCACGATTGACTTCATCGATCATTCTGGACATATTCACACCATATTCAATAGACTGATCAATAATAAAACGAATTTCAGGTGTATTTCTCAGATTGATCTTTCTTGCAAGCTGATTTCTGATATAGCCCTCTGCGCTCTTTAGACCGGCAAGTGTATCCTTCTGAGATTCTTCATTACCCAGAACAGAAATCCATGCCTTACAAGTCTTCAAGTCCGGTGCTACCTCTACAGCTACAACTGAGGTCATGGGGTTAATTCTCGGATCCTTGATCTCGCTTCTTATCACTTCAGCAAGGACACGCATAACTTCCCCATTCACACGGGTATTCTTAACACTGTTCTTTCTCATACTTATTACACCTTTCCGTAAGCTGCAATCAATATCTGCAGTTACTTCAGTTCAGGGCAGAAGTTCCTATCTTGGAACCTCTACCATAATATATGCTTCTACAATATCCAGCTCCTGCATAGCATCAAATCCGTCAAATACAAGACCACATTCAAATCCTGCCTTAACTTCCTTCACGTCATCCTTAAATCTCTTTAATGATGCCAGTTCACCTTCGTAGATCTGCTCGCCTTCTCTGGTAATTCTGATCTTGCATCCTCTCTGGAATACACCATCAAGAACATAAGAACCTGCGATATTACCTACTGCAGATGCCTTGAAGATCTGTCTTACTTCTGCATGGCCGATTACCTTCTCTTCAAATACAGGGTCTAACATACCCTTCATTGCAGCTTCAATATCTTCGATTGCCTGATAGATGACTCTGTACAGTCTTACGTCAACACCTTCACGCTCTGCTGTTGCCTTAGCCTGTGCATCTGGACGAACATTGAAGCCGATAATGATCGCATTGGATGCAGAAGCCAGAATAACATCAGATTCGTTAATAGCACCTACACCGCCATGGATGCATTTTACTACAACTTCTTCGTTGGAAAGCTTAACAAGACTCTGCTTAACTGCTTCCACACTACCCTGAACGTCAGCCTTGATGATCAGGTTGAGCTCTTTGAGATTACCAGCCTGAATCTGTGAGAACAGATCATCCAGAGACATCTTGCTCTTAGTTTCTTCAAGAAGCTTCTCTTTATTCTGTGCTACGAATGTTTCTGCATAATATTTTGCTTCCTTATCATTCTCATGTGCAAGGAAGATTTCACCTGCGTTTGGAACATCGCCAAGTCCAAGGATCTCTACAGGAGTAGAAGGACCTGCTTCCTTTACTCTTCTGCCCTTATCATCGATCATGGCACGTACTTTACCGCTGGCTGCTCCTGCAGATACGAAATCACCAACATGAAGTGTACCCTTCTGTACAAGAATTGTAGCTACAGGACCACGGCCCTTATCCAGCTCAGCTTCGATAACCAGACCTCTTGCCCGTCTGTTAGGGTTAGCCTTAAGCTCCAGAACTTCTGCAGTCAGAAGAATCATTTCCAGAAGGTTGTCAATACCTTCGCCTGATTTAGCAGATACAGGTACGAATACTGTACTTCCGCCCCAGTCTTCTGCGATCAGACCATATTCTGTCAATTCCTGCTTTACACGCTCTACATTAGCGCCCGGCTTATCAATCTTGTTTACTGCAACAATGATTTCGATACCTGCTGCCTTGGCATGATTGATAGCTTCTACAGTCTGTGGCATAACGCCATCATCTGCTGCAACTACAAGGATTGCAATATCTGTGGAATTTGCACCACGCATACGCATAGCTGTGAATGCTTCATGTCCAGGTGTATCCAGGAATGTGATCTTCTCACCGTTTACATTTACTGTGTAAGCACCGATATGCTGTGTGATACCGCCTGCTTCCTTATCTGTTACATTAGTCTTACGGATAGCATCCAGAAGAGAAGTCTTACCATGGTCAACGTGTCCCATTACGCAGATAACAGGAGGTCTCTTAACCATATCTTCTTCTTTTTCTTCATCCTCTTTCAGCAGCTCTTCGATAACGTCTACCTTAACTTCCTTCTCGCAGATGATATCATAATCAATTGCGATATTCTCAGCAGTTTCATAGGAAATCTCCTGATTTACAGTTACGATCTGTCCCTGCATGAAGAGCTTCTTAACGATAGCGGATGGCTGAATCTTCATCTTGTCAGCCAGTTCCTTGATTGTCAGAGTCTCAGGTAAAGTGATTACCTTGATCTGCTCTTCTACCTGCTCAACAGGCTTCTTCTCAGGCTTAATGAACTTACCAGGCTTATTCTTGCCCTTGATGTTCTGCATATCGCCATCTTCTTCATACATCAGATCCTTGCGGTTCTTCTTATCCTTCTCCTGGCTGATACGGCGCTTCTCTTCGTCTCTATGCTTCTCTGCGTCCTTAATCGGGCTGTCTGGAACAAAATTATTACTCTTCTGTCCTGGTCTGCCACCCTGCTTGCCGCCGAAGCCGCCTCTGTTGTTATCACGTCTGTCATCATCCTTGTTGAAACCGCCTCTGTTGCCGCCAAAGCCCTGTCCTGGTCTTGCATTCTGTCTGTTTGGATCAAAAGGTCTTCTGTTGCCGTCATTGTTACGCTGACCGCCGTCTCTTCTGTTACCGTCGAAGGAACGCTGCTGACCACCATCACGTCTGTTGCCATCAAAAGAACGCTGCTGACCGCCATCGCGTCTGTTGCCATTTCCGTCAAAAGAGCGCTGCTGACCACCATCACGTCTCTGATAGTTATTATTATCAGAACGTCTCTGGTTATCATACTGTCTTGATCCGTTATTATATCCCTGTCTTCTATCCTGATTTCTGTCTGAATTTCTATCCTGGGAACCACTCTGCAGTCTTGGAGCAGATGTCTGTGCGGCTCTGTTGTCCTGAGCAGGTGCTGCCTTAGGTGCTTCTGTAGCCTTAGGTGCTTCCACTGCTGTCTCAGCCTTAGGCTGTGGTGCAGGTGCTGCCTTTGGTGTCTCAGGTGCTGGAGCAGTTTCTACCGGCTTTACTGTTTCAGGCTTTGTCTCTGCCTTTACTGTTGTGTTCACCGGTTCTGCTGTCTTAACCGGAGTTTCAGCAGCCTTTGGTGCCTCTACAGGTTTTGCTGCTTCTTTTACAGGCTCTGCTGCTTTCGCTGCCTGTGCAGGCGCAGGTGCTGCCTTCTTCTCCTGATGTGCGGGTTTTCTTGGAATCTGTGCGCCCGGCATCTTGGAATTATGTGGGTTGCTTACAAAAATAATACTCTTCTTTTTCTTTACCGGTGCTTTTGCATCTGCTGGCTGTTCTTTCTTGTCAGCTTCAGCTGCCTTTGGTGTCTCCTCAGACTTAGCAGGTGCCTTTAAGGAGTTCTTTAAATCTTCTACCTGTCCGTCTTCTAATACGCTCATATGGCTCTTTACCTCTATCCCTTTATTTTTTAATGCTGTCAGGATATCCTTACTCTGTAAGCCCATCTCCTGCGCTAATTCATAAACTTTCATTTTTGCCATTTCTATCTCCATTCTCATTGCAAACTGGTTCCAGATATTTACCTAATGACTTAGCGAAGCCCTCATCTGTAATGGCAAGAGACGATCTCATATCTCTACCAATTGCACGTCCAAGTTCCTCTTTCGTACCGTAGATATACTGCTGTACTTCATAGAACTCACACGAGTTGGAAAACTTTTTTGTAGTGTTATCCGATGCATCCGATGCTATAATCACCAGCCAGGCACTGCCATCCTTGATGCTCTTATCGACTGCAAATTCTCCACTTACCACCTTGCCTGCCTTCATCGCCAGACCAAGCATGGAATATATTCTATCTTGCTTCAAGCGCCTCTATCTCCTTTGTCAGGCTATCATAAACCTCTTCGGGAATCGTCATTTTGAAAGATCTGTCTAATCCTTTGGTCTTCTTTGCCTTTTGCAGACATTCGGCATTACGGCACACGTAAGCGCCTCTGCCGTTCTTCTTGCCTGTGGTATCCAGCACAATGCCCTCATCCTCAGTCTTTAAGACTCTCAACATTTCTTTCTTGTTCTTCATTTCTCCACAGCCTACACACTGTCTTAAAGGAATCTTCTTACTCATTGCTTTCCTCTGTAACCTCTTCTGCTGTTTCGTCTGCTGCCTCAGTATCAACAGCTTCTGCTGTCTCCTCTGCCTCTGCAGCTTCACCGTCTTCGTATTCGTCCTCTTCGTAGTATACGTCGCCGTCTTCATCATACATATAGTCTTCGTAGCGGAAGCCTTCTGCATCCTTAGCCTGTGTCTCAGACTTAATATCAATCTTATATCCTGTCAGTCTTGCTGCAAGACGGGCATTCTGACCTTCCTTACCAATCGCAAGTGAAAGCTGGTAATCAGGAACAACTACCTTGGCTGTCTTCTCATCAGGATCTGCAAATACTGCTACGATCTTGGCAGGAGAAAGGGCATTCTGAATGAAGTTGCCAGGGTTCTCATCCCAGTTCACGATATCAATCTTCTCTCCACGAAGCTCTTCTACGATAGCGTTGACTCTTTCACCGTTCTTACCTACACATGCACCAACTGCATCTACGTTAGGATTATTGGTTCTGACTGCCATCTTGGTTCTGCTTCCTGCCTCACGGGCAATGCTCATGATCTCTACTGTACCGTCCTGAATCTCTGTTACTTCTGCTTCGAACAGTCTCTTAACCAGTTCAGGATGTGTTCTGCTGACTGTGATTCTAGGTCCTTTCGGTGTATTCTTTACTTCCAGAATGTATACCTTGATATGTTCTGTTGGGCGGAATACTTCGCCTTTTACCTGCTCAGCTTCTGTCAGGAGTGCATCTGCCTTACCAAGGTCAATGCTGATGTTCTTACCGGAGTAACGCTGTACGATACCGGTCATAACGTCCTTTTCCTTCTCAAAGAACTGATTGTAAATAACGCTTCTCTCTTCCTCGCGGATCTTCTGTAAGATAACATTCTTCGCATTCTGTGTTGCAATACGTCCAAATTCCTTGGACTCAATCTTTACGTTGATCTTCAGACCTACCTCTGCCTTCTTGTTGAGCTTCTTGGCATCGTCCAGACAGATCTGTAACAAATCATCTTCTACATCATCAGGTGTTGCTACGATTTCCTTAGTAGCATATACTAAATAATCACAGGTATTTCTGTCGATCTGTACTGTGATATTATCTGCTTTACCGAAATGGTTCTTGCAGGCTGTCATAAGAGAGTTCTCAATTGCCTCAAAAAGAGTCTCTTTACTGATCTCTTTCTCCTTTTCCAAAATATTCAGTGCTTCTAATAATTCTTTATTCATTTTTCCTTTACCCTCCTAAAGCTAAAAATCCAGCGTTAATCTGATAATTGCTATGTCAGATTTTGCAAAGACTAAATCTTTTTCTTCTGTCTGTATTGTAATGGTGTCCTTATCATAGCTTTTCAGGATACCTGTAAACTCTTTCTGCTTATCAATAGGCTTATAGGTTCTGACCTCTACTTCTTCTCCAAGGCTCTTCTCCAGATGGCGATCCTTCTTCAATGCCCTGCCAAGTCCGGGGCTGCTCACCTCCAGAATATAAGCATCTGAAATGAAGTCTTCTTCATCCAGCTTATCTGAGAAAGCACGGCTGACATTCTCGCAGTCGATGATACTGACTCCCTCCGGCTTATCAATGTAAGCTCTCAGGTACCAGTCGCTTCCTTCCTTTACATATTCCACATCGTACACTTCACAGCCATTCGCCGCAGCGATAGGCGTCAGCAGTTCTTCTGCCCGTGCTTCATAGGCATCTTTCTTCGCCATTGCTTCACCTGTCCTTTTCCTGTTGTTGCATGTCAGAATAAAAGAGTGGACTCGCAAGCCCACTCTTTATCATCAAGCACTATAAATCATAATTGCATTGTAACACCTTATAAAAGACAATGCAAGAGGTTTGGATAAAAATGTCTTATTTTTTCTTAACATAACATCTTTTCCTGAAAAATGAAATACCATAGCACAGAACCTGATCGTAATTATCCTCGAATTCTTTCGCATACATTCTGTCATCAATCTGGGCAAGTGCCTCTGTGCAATCCGGCTCTATTCTCTCCAGTGTTCTGGAATATTTGGCTTCAAATACAGCTACACGTCCATTGTGTGGATCTATGACAACAACATCACTACGTCCTTCTCCATGTTCCCTGTTGGACTCTACCATGTATCCTGCTCCTGCGAAAATACCAGCCAGAAAAGCATGATAAAAGTCTTCCCTGTAATCATGATAACTGATCGTCATGCGAAGGAGTGTGTTCATCTCCCTGGTCATAGCCTCACTGTCTCCATCCCATACCGCAGTAAAGAGAGCATGTCTGTTCCAACTTCTGGCACTATCAGAAAACCATGTCTGAACCGTAGTTTCAAATATCTCCTGAATCTCCGCATTGGGAATAGCTAACGCAGCCAGCCCTTCTGGTATCTTCTCTCCAATATCCTGTTCTCGCACCTGTGTCAAATAACCTGTCAGATATAGTATACTCCACAGATTATCCTCAGAAGCATGTAAATAATCATAAGTAAGATTCTCCTCTATTTTCTGGGTGATATAGCCACCAGACATGAGAATCTCAAGCTTACGTGTAATACTGCTGCCCGCATAATCAATGAAAGAACGAATAATTGCATTATCACTTGTATTCTTCCAATAGCTTGCCGGCTTGGCTTTATCGTCTCTCTGAAGATCACGCAAGTAATTCATAACATCCCATGGACAATACACATCAAATTCCCCAAAGTGATATCCATCGTACCATTTTCTGACATTCTCTGCCTGCTCTGCAGCCTGCATTACTTCTAAAAGGCTGTCTACATCCTTCTGTGTAAATCCAAAATATTCATTTAAATGAGAAGAGGTTATTGTATCTGAAACAAAATTATTGGTTCCTGTAAAAATGCTCTCTTTCGCAATCTTCAGACATCCTGTCAGTACAGCAAATTGAAGAGACGCATTGTCTTTGAGTGTCGTACTCATCAATGCCTTGATTACTTCCATCATCTGTGCATAATATCCATGACTGCTGGCTTTAGCAACAGGAACATCATATTCATCCAGCAAAAGAATAACCTGTCTGCCATAATGCTGTCTCATCGCTGTGATCAAAAGAGCCAGACTCTTCTTTATCTCTGTAACAGAGGCTCTGCCCTCTATGATCTGATGCATAATTTCCTTATCATACGCATTGATCTGAGCGCTGTCGAGCAGATACAGATGTTTCTTATACAAATCAGTGATCGTAGCCGACAACATTTCATATGCACTTTCAAACGTCAGTCCATCTACATCTTTAAATGATAGAAATATGGCAGGATATTGATTCTGCCAACGTCTGCAAAGCTCTGTGTCTTTACTGATCTCAAGTTCCTGAAACAATTCTCTGCTGTCTGTCCGAATATCAAAGAAGCTGGACAGCATGCTCATGCCAAGAGTCTTGCCAAAACGCCGTGGACGGGTAATCAATGTAACTGCTGTTGATTCACTCTTCAAAATCTCAGCTATCATTCCACTTTTATCTATATAATAATATCCTTTGCTGCGAATCTGTTCAAAGTCAGAAATTCCTACAGGAATATTCATGCGCATGTCTTCTCCTTATATATTATACGTTTGGTCTGTCATCCATTGCTGCTATCACCATTTTATCCATAAAAGCTTTAGAAGTAAACCCTTCATACACTTTTAATCCTTCTACAATACTTCTAATTCCTTTACTAATTTCACTTTCCGAGGATTACAATCCATATCCAATACAATATATGCCTTATCCCCATTCTTTGCAGACAACTCATATCTTTTCCACGCAGATTCCATTGATTTAAGCATTCCCCTTGGATCAGTATCGAAACCGGTATTTACAAATTGGATTGAATACTTTCCATGTTGCTCCTGAAAAGAAAGAAAATATTGCTTCTCTGTCTTATTTTTGCCTTCTCCAGTAAAAATCAATACAGGTCTTCTCTTACGTCTGACATCATTTCTCTTTTTCTTTTGAAAATTTCTGTCTGCCAATCAAAGCACCTCCCCTGCCTGGAGGAATGGGATTGCGCCATATCTTCCCATCAAATAGCCCTTCTCAATATTTTCTGTCTTTCGAACAGAAAATTCATCAAGAGAATACAAATCTGTTACACCACTTTTAGAATCTTTCTCTGTAAAATAGATTTGATCTCTTCTAAACATATCTAAAGAAAGGATTCCTGTTTCATGTGTTGTCACAATTAACTGTGCTCCATTCTTATTTACATCGGGATCTCTAAAAAGATTCATTATAAATTTTACAAGACTTGGATGCATGCTTTTATCTATTTCATCAAGAACAATTGTCTTTCCCTTTTCAAAGGCATCCTTCAATAAAGGACCATAAAAGAACAATAACTGTGTTCCAATGGATTCCTCTTGAAGTGTAAGTGAAAATTCTGTTTTCTCTCCATTCTCATCTACAACCGTATATCCTGTTGTAATTTCAACATCATAATGTTTACCTTCATTCGGTGGTATTATTTTACCCTGAACAACCATTTGAAATAGAAGTGCCGGTCCACCCATAACTTCTTTTGCATCTACTTCTATACTACTAATATTAATGTCCGCCTGCTTTAATAAGTTCTTCGTGAACTCAATATATTTTCTGTTTTCATCTGTTCGATACTTTTCAAAAGCAACTCCTCCCAATTCCATTACATCTGTAAAAGTATCAATGGATTCTGCTAACCATTCAAACGGACTCTTTGTACATTCTACATTCCATGTTGTTGCTGTTGCCAGGAACAACTTATTAGCAGTATTCATCTGATAGGCTGCCTCAAGTTTAACCTTATATGCTCTATTGAATTTAGGTTTTTCATTCTCATTTAAGTCAAATAGTAATGTTGGCTTCGATGTATTGTAGCAATATAAATATTCTTCAACGACTTTTTCAGTTGTTGCACTAAATCCATAAATGTATTTCCTACCATCTTTTGCAATAAAGGTAAATTCAAACGATGTAGGCTTATTTCTCGATTCAAAATCAAACTTAAACGGTGTCATAGGCAATTTATCAGTAACCTGCACATTATTTGAATTTCTTATCATTATTAATGCAACTGTAATTGCCTTAAAGAGACTACTTTTCCCAGAGGCATTTGCTCCATAAATTGCAACTGAATTAACTGCTTTATAGTCTCCTTTTGTAATAAGATTCTCAGGATGCTCGCTATCTTTTGATGGTTCAAGGCTTAGGTATACCTTATCTCTAATAGATAAAAAGTTTTCCACTGTAAATTGAACTAACATATGCTTGCCCCTCTCTCATTCATAATTGAGTCACAATATTATCATATGTTTTCTGTCCTTATTTTGCAACAATATTATTCGCATTTTTGCGTATTTTATTTATATATAGTAAAAATATTGTTTGTTGTTTACATTATTGGCTTATTTCATACAAGTACCCTTACTCCACCACTTCACTGATTCTCTTCCCTATCTGCCTTATCTTCTCTTCTGCATAATTTCTGTTCCTTAGTGTCTCCTGTAATGGATTCTCCCGGGCAAAACCAAGCATCCAGTCGAGGTCTGGCACTTCTTCCTGAAGGATTGCTCTGCACTGTGGGTTACGAATCAGCACCTGTAGATTATCCATGAGGCTTCGATGTACACCAATCGCACCATCTGTTTCATAGGTAATATCCAGTGTTTCACCCTGCAAAGTGAAAGTGCGGTTCTGTTTGTCTTTTGGCAATACCACATATGCTTCTCCCTGTGGTGGTACACTCACCATAAAATGCACATGATTTAAGTCCGGTGTCTCCCATGCAATACGGTATTCTCCTACCGGTGAGGGATATACTGCCTGGATGCTGCCAATACTGTAATTTATGTGGGGTATAATCTGTACTTTATGGAAGCCCGGTGCATCTTCTACAGGGTTCAGCCCAACCAGTCTCTTCCATATATAAGCAGCTACTGCTCCATACGCATAGTGATTGAGACTGTTCATGCCTGTGCTGGAGATATGTCCACTCTCATCCAGAGAATTCCAGCGTTCCCATACTGTAGTCGCTCCCAGATTCACTTCATGAAGCCAGCCAGGGTATTCTTCATTCAGCAATAATTTATCTGCAAGCTTCTCCTGTCCGTGGTCAGCCAGCTCTTCGCACAGAAGGGGTGTTCCAACAAAGCCTGTCTTTAGCTTATCATCTGCATTCTGTAGCAAAGTAAGAAGCTGCTGCAAGGCTCTGTCCTGACGGTTCAGCCCTTCATGCAGGGTAAGAAGTGCCGCAGTCTGTGTATTGATACAGCATCTGCCATTTGGTGAATAGTACTCTGCTACAATATCTGTTAAAATTTTATCAGCCAGTGTTTCATATTTGACGGCGATATCTTCTTTTCCAAGTAATCTGGCTGTATGTGCAGTAATCAGGGCACTCTTGCGGTAATAGGTATCTGCTATGAATCCCTCATCTGTGCCGCCTCTGACCTGTGAATCCCCTTCATATGGGCAATCCAACGCCAGCCAGTCTCCATAGTGGAACTGTCGTCTCCAGCCATGGTCTGTGCCATCTACTTTCGTAATGTAATCCACCCAGCCGCACATACTCTCGAAATGTTCCTGCAGAATCGTAATATCTCCGGTGTAGAGGTACATATTCCAGGGCATAATGGTCGTAGCGTCTCCCCAGGCTGTTGTGCCTTTGCCAGAGCATGTCACTGCCGGCACGAAATCCGGCGCACAACCGTCTGCATTCTTCTGTTCCTGCTCCATGTCATATAAGTATTTGCGGTAAAAGGCATAGGGCTGCGCCAAAAAGCACGCTGTCTCGGAGAATACCTGGGAATCGCCTGTCCATCCCATACGTTCATCACGCTGTGGACAATCTGTAGGCAAATCCACAAAGTTACTCTTCATTCCCCAGCTTACATTAGAGAGGAACTGATTGAGCTTGGCATGTCCTGTCATCAACTGACTGTTCATCGGCATATCAGAATAAAGGGCATGGACTGTGATATCTTTCGGATCAAAATTCTCGATTCCTTCTATTTTCAGATATCGGAAGCCATAAAAGGTGAAATGTGGTCTTACAATATGCTCTTCACCATCTGATGTATAGTAGAATTCTGCCTTGGCAGTACGCAGATTATCACGGTAGAAATGTCCGTCCTGCAGCACTTCGCCAGCTTGAATGTGCACTCTTTGTCCTTTGGGGATATGTACTCTGAGAGTGAAGATTCCTGCCAGATTCTGCCCGATATCCAGTATCGTCTCACCTGCATCATTTGGAACAAGGGCAGGGTGAAATTCTTCATGTGTTCTCACCGGAACACTGAGTCTGTCTATCAGCTGTCCTTTCAGTGGTGTAGCTATTGCAACTGCTTCCACTTCTCCCTGCGGTAAGGTATCATCCTGCCATTCTCCATCATAGATTCCTGAAAAGGTGATATTGCTTCGTCTGACCTGCCATGACTCATCTGTTGAAAGTACTTCTTTACTGCCATCTGCATATTCAATATGTAGTTCTGCCAGTACACGATAATCATTTCCATAAAATCCTACAGAAGAACCTTCAAAAGGTATTCTACTCTTGTACCAGCCATCTCCTGCCAGAATGGAAAGCTCCTTAGGACGAGACTGCATCATCTCTGTCACATCATAGGTCTGCGTCTGCACCCAGAGATGATACGCATTAAATCCCGGTGTCAACCAGTCAGCTCCTATCTTAACGCCATCCAGATATGCTTCGTACAATCCCAGCCCGCAGATATAGAGTCTGGCTTTGGTCACTTTCTTATCTGCGCCATCAGGAAGTGTATGATAGAATATCGGGTGTCTGTCATTTGCTCCTGTCGTTGTGATCCACTGCGCAGTCCATGGCTCCTGCATTTTACCAGTCTCAAAATAATTCACATCACTGGTGATGCTTTCCCCCTTCTCATTACGAACTGCTACCGTCCATTCATAACGAGTTCTGGGCTTTAATTCCACATCTAACGTTGTAGCAGCCATGTCAAGCTTCGCCCAACCGGTGTCTTTTACCACCTGTCCTGCACTGGATATCACAATCCTACTCTCCAGACTGCCCCGGCAATCTGCAATCCATGAGAAGGTAAGATGCCTGTACTGATATCCTATCGGATTCTCCATGTGGTTTACTTTGCACTGTGCTATCTTCATATTGCGTTTCCCCTTTCGTAAAATCACACTTGCAAGCAAGTATTTTTACTTCATTATATCATGAACTTCGTTCATGATCGTCATTCGCCGTTCGGGATGAGCATGCAAGCATGTTCCTCCTCACTAACGCTCATTATATCATTAAGTTCATCTATTTTTCCACATTGCAAATACTTTCCATGATTCTATCTACCTTAATCGTTACTGTTCACTCGTACCTCGTTCCAGCAACAATTTATGCACACAAAATCAATTGCATTGATTTTGGCGCATGCAAACTCGTGATTTTCATGCATAATCTGCATGAAAACACTTCGCGGCATACTACCTGTGTACAGTAACCCTTAATCATATAAGCATATGCTTCCGGATCTATTTTTCTCAAATATTTAACTGATATCAATTCCGGCTGTGTAAATTTATCATTCATATATTTTGTATAATCCTCAACTCGTTCAAATGGTTCATCTGCGAATAGACAAACTGCTATATATGCCACTTTCACTGCTCTTCCTACTGCAATTTCCGGACTATAGTTTTCAATATAAATATGACCTCTCAAATCCCTGATTCCTGCCACATATAAAGGATACTCTTCTGTATTATATTTTCCTCTTGAGACAATACAAAGTGCTGCTTCAAAAGTATCCCATAGGCAGTCCTTTGCTGTAACTTCTATTCCTCTGTAGGCAATTTCTGATTGTACAACTTTCTGGTATGTCTTCTTGACTTTTTCAAAATCTTTCAGTTCATCTATCAATGTGCTTATATCATACATTTGCTTCATTATTTCCATATCTTTTCCCACACCTAACAAAATTCCCGTTGTATGTGGTGCAAAAGCCGTTACATTCTATACTGGGAACTTTTACCTTTAGGAAATGTGTTTCCACCATAAGCATCTCATTTCGTATTTCACGCTCTACAATACATTCATAATGATTTTCCTCATAAAGTACATCCAGCAAAATATATAGTTCCTTTCCATTTACCGGAGAATTATAAATGAATTTGAAATGGCGCTTTTCGACATTATTTTTACCAATGCGTTTTTGTTCTTCATATGTCACAAAAGGAAATATCTTTGCAGCTTTTTCTATATATTCTTCCACATCCGTTCCCGGCTCTACAATAATATCAATATCTGTAGATAATCTTTGTGGATGCTCCAATAATAACATCAGGCATGTACCACCTTTAAAAATAAAAGGCATTCCCACCCTGACAATAGCTTCCAACAAGCCAAAAGCATATACGGTCCTTTCCTTTCAATAAGAATGGGATCTCTTTTGCTATTGTTCTGTAATTCTCTTATGTGCTTTTCTGTAAAGTTATCTCTTGTAAGCATTCATTTACCCCACTCTTAATTGTACATTTGTGTTTTTCTTTATGAATTCCCGTATTTTCTTTTCTGCTCCCCTACGCTTTGCATATCGAAACATACAGCTCTCATCTACTGCATATTTTGCGAAAGCTTCTTCATATATATTAGTCAGCTCCTTTTCACTGATACTGCTTAACAGAATAGGATTTGTTATTACGTCTACAAGAAGTTTCTCTATTCTCGTATTCCATTTTTCATTTTGCCCCATCGGTGCTTCTGAAACAAGTTTCCCAATTACAATCATTCCATCATACCAATACTGGTG
>ERZ780079.356-NODE-356-length-20254-cov-12.033_pt1 | contig 20254 bp, 25 predicted proteins | sample MGYA00511087_ERZ780079 | MGnify/ENA primary metagenome ERZ780079 (study PRJEB29588, sample SAMEA2142583) | human gut metagenome | biome: human gut; feature: human-associated habitat; material: faeces | place: Denmark | collected 2008/2010 ... | reverse complement strand
GCCCCTGGGCTCCATTGAACGCATCAATATTCTTTTCGCTGAGAATCTTCTCAAAAATCCGGTCTCCAAGTTGTTTTATTTTGGTGACAAGAAATCCGCCGTTTGTTTTCATACAAATGCTCCTATATAGTAGTTTATTAAATTATACTATATAGGAGCTTTATTGTCAAGAGTTTGTATGCCTTAATAGAGGTAAATTTCGATTTGTTGCTTCGTTTATGCTACAATTTGTTAATGAGATTTCTCGCTTTTTTACTTTTGTTGTATTTGAGCAAAAATAAAAAAAGCCGAAAAGCCTTGATTTTACCAGGCTTTTCAGCTGTGCATTTGGCACCCCCTGCGAGAATCGAACTCACAACTAACCCTTAGGAGTGACCTCGGGGTCGCTTTTTCGCGTGCCTTCCTGTACCTGAAAATCCCGTATTTTAAAGGATTTTTCGCACTTTGAGTGTTAAGTTGTGTTACGGAATTTCTGCTAATTTTACCCCGTTTTTGACCGCCTGATTAGAAGGGAATTAGCAAGGAGTTCGCATTAAGGGTGGCAGTTATATACCTAAAAAATACCGTCAAATTACTGTTGGTCACTCGGTTTGTTACCGAGTATTTTTTCTTTTGATGGCAAATCGGAATTTATCTTCTCTTCCTTTACAACTACCAATTTGTCGTTTAGTTTATTAATTCCAATCTGCACATAAAAATTTAGATTAAAAACACACTTAGCGGTTAAGCTGGTTTTATCTACAAATACTTGATAGACATTTTTAAAAAGCATCTCAAGCTTACTGCCGGAAAAAATTAAATCTCGACGCCCCACGGAATTATATCTTTACCTTTACCATTGGGCTTATCTCTCCATGTTGTGAATAGAAACTTATCAAAATTATAAAAATCAGTTTCTCTGTATGGATATTGGCGATCAAAGCTTCCGATATTTGTAATATATCCGGTATAAGTTGATCTTAATACGTAGTCCTTATATTTCAAGCTATTGTTTAGTTGCTTATACAAGAAATAATTGAAAGCATCATCAATTTTCATATGCTTAATCATCCCTGAATATTCACCAACATAATCAACGAACAACACTAAATTGATGGCACACAAAGCAAACATTTCATTGTCTACTCTGCGTGAATAATAAGCTATTCCGTCGTACTTCATCTTTTTACACGCCATCATTAACGATTGTGAAATGATATATTCTGACCTAAATGTTCTGTTTTCTTCTTTGATTACGTAACAAGTTGCAATCGTAAGAAGATACAATTTTAACCAACAGTGCACCCGCTCTTTTTCAAATTCATTCAAGCATCTAAAATCTCTTATAGAGATAGCCAAGTTGAAAATTTTCTGATTACCTTCTAATAATATTGGCGAAACATTAAAATCTATTTCTGCTGGACATCCCGTTTCTATCCAACATCCGTATGAAGAATTAGCTAAATACATACTTGGATTGCCAGGAATACTAAATCTATAATTTCCTGATTTAGATCTCATCGAATTAGGTATATGAAGCATATCTTTCGCTGTAAATGCCTTATTGGGAGTTCCTAATCTGCTTCGGAAGAATTGCAACTCATTGGTCTTAATTCCAGGAAAAGCATCACTATTAGTAACTGAATTAACTGCAAATGGGTCATCGCCTATCTCTTTTACTAATTCAAGAATAATGTTGTTACTTTCTGCTATATCAGCCTTGTAATACAAATCTATAGATTTAAGTATTTTTGCGCTAAAAATATCTATGATTTTCAAACTTTCATCATCAGCGTTAGCGTTTTTTGCCTGTTTCATTACTAAATTGTATTTCTTTTCTAAATCGATTCGATAATCTATATCTTTGTCTATTTTAAAGGGAGCATATAATTCTTCGCAAATGAAACCATTATTTAACCATGTTAATCTCATTTTGTGGTACCACCTTTTCATACTCATACTAACAGGCATATTTTGTATCCTTCTGAGTTTGATTTTTTATTTCTATAAATAACGATTTGCCGACTTGATTATATCACAAAATTACGAGAATTTCTATATAATTCAATAAAAAAGCGGCAAGACTTTTTTGAAATCTTGCCGTTTCGCTTAATTCTTAGTTTCCAACGCCGAGCAGAACCTTGAATTTCTGAAGGAACTCAGGGTTTTGAACCATATAGTTGAGCATTGCTTCTTCCGTAATTGCTTGCGGTTCTTGGACTGGCGGAGTTACCGGAGTAGGCTCTACGGTCGCTTCGCTGACCGCTGACGGTTTTTTCTGCTGATAGAAGGTTTCTTCAAACCTCTGAGCATTGAGCCGCCTGTCCTCGTCTAAGATGTGAGAATACACATCCGTAACCATTTTCACCTGTGCATGTCCTGAGTCGCCCTGCACGGATTTAATATCGCCACCGTTGAGTTTCAGTTTATAGGTGATACTTGAGTGCCTAAGGCTGTGGAAAACAACAGGCGGTAAGTCGTTTTCTCTTATGAGTTTCTGCAATGAACGGGTGATAATTTGGTGCTCTAACGGTCTGCCGTTGGCATTACAGAAAACAAGGTTGTAATCATAGAACTCATCTCCGAACAGTTCCTTGTATTCTTGAATTTCCTGATGGCGCACCTTGAGCATTTCTGCAACCGTTTTTGGTAAAAACACTTTACGGGTACTGGTCTTTGTCTTTGGCTCCTTGAGAACTAAAGCGGTATTGGTTCTTGCTACAAAAGCATGAAAATTGAACACGATGCCTTTCTCATTGAACTTTTCAAGGGCATCTCTGTTTACACGCTGAAGCTCCTTGTTGACGAAAACAAATGCCGTGCCGTTTGCTATACTTGCATTGGAAATCTTCACACAGTCCCAAGTTAAACCGAGCATTTCACCCATTCGCAAGGAACAAGAGAAGGAGAGGTTGATGGCAAGCTTCAAAATATCGTCATCGCAAAGTTCAAGAGCCTTAAACAAAGTCGGTGCATCCCATATATCACGGGTTTTGTGTTCTTCTTTAGGAAGTGTAGCATTGATACAAGGGTTCTTTGCCATCAGTTTCCACTTAACCGCCTGATTAAATGCACAGCGAAGAAGTTTGTGGATTTCTCGGACAATATGACAAGATAAATACTCGTTATTTGGCTTGCGGTTGTTTACCACCCTTGATTTGGCTTTAAGAAGGTTCTGATAATACTTCTCCATCACACGGGTGTTAAGGTCGGAAAGTTTCATATCCCCGATAATCGGGTTAATGTAATTGAATATCAGGCTTCTTCTTGCTTCATAAGTGGACATCGCCCAAGTGTTTACACCATAGATAGAGGTGTAATCTTCAAGCAGTTCTTTGACAGTTTTTGCTTCTTCGCGTGGCATAATTGGTGCATTACAAGTTACGAATCGAGTTAGATGATGTTCTCGTTTCGCTATTTTCTTGTTGCGAGTATCTACTTCTTTTTTCCTAGGCTCATCCATTCCGTCTCACATCCTTTCTCAACTTATACAAGATCCACACGAACTCCCACCAAGTTAGAACCGTATTCCTTCTCACAGTCTTACCCATAGTGTGGAAAAAGAGGTTTCTCCTTGAATCAATGAGAGCTTGTTTGAATTTTGGGTTTACTAACATAGAACGGTAGGCGTCCTCTAATAAAGAACGGTATGCCTTTGAGAATCTGTCCACTTTCTTGCCTTCCCAGTATAGGAATCTGTTCCAACTTTTTGCGCTACCATATACTTTAGCTTCTTTTGCCGTCATATACAACACTCGTTGTTGTTCGGCAGAATCCTCAAATTTCAATGACTGCAAAAAAGATTCCATACAGGGGATTTGTTTGTAGCCAGCAAAATCAAATTCGTTTGCCGCAAAATTTGACAAAACGTTCGCAGGATATTTGCCCTTTGAGTATATATTAATTAACATTCCTTCACACTTATATTGCAAATTTATCAGCTAATTCAAAGAGAATTTTCATTTGGATCATGTAGGCATCCTGGTCGAAAACATCCCTTGTGCTAAAAACAATAGAACGTTTTCCTTCAGCAAATCTTTGCCGGAGCAATTCATACATGATTTTCTGAGAACGCTCTTTGCCTGCCATCACCTCAAAATCAGTTACAAAAAGTATATCCGTATTATTAATTTTGGGAATGATTTTCTGCTCACGAGGTTCCTGAAGAACTTCTACTAGAAGAGCTGCAATCTCTTTTCGAGTTATAAAACAGCTACTGTTTGCTGTTTCAAGCAGGGCTTCGCAGAGTCGTTCCAGTTCTTTTTTGTCTTCTGAAAGTATAAATAATAAAGACTTATTTTCAATACCGCACAGGGATCTCTTGCATGCATCCAGTAGGCGCAATATACTTTTATCATAACTTCTCATACACGTACTCCTAAAAAAACAATCCACCTCACAGTATGATTCTGCAAGGTGGATTTTCTCGGCTATTTACTTGCTGCCGCCACCGCCACCGGACAAATTGCTGCTCCAGCCACCGGACTGATAATAGCCCTTGCCATCATAGCCACCCTCTCCGGAGCTGCGATAGACACCCTTGCTATCATAACCGCCTTCGCCAGGACTGCGATAGACACCATTGTAGTCATAGCCACCTTCACCAGGGCTGCGATAAATGCCTTTCGCATCGTAACCGCCCTCTCCGTCGCTTCTGTAAACGCCTTTGCCATCATAGTAACCCATAATCATTTCTCCTTTACATTAGTTTTTGATTTTTGAGATAATTCTTTCATGTTTGCTGTAAAACTTGTCTCTTGAAATAGTTAGAATGTGTAACGGAAAATACTCACCTCCATAGAATCGATACTCAGGTAAAACTGCAACATCCTCAAAGCCTCCCTTCAGATTATTTGCAATGCTGTTTTGGTTGTAATCGAAAACTGAGACAAAAATCCTTCTCAAGGGATATTTACTGAACAGATAATCAATCATCTTGATACCAGCAACCGCTCCTAATCCGTGATTCTGATACTCTTCGAAAAGACACAGTGTATATTTGCAGTGGGCATCATAGTTAAAGAACTCATATGAGAACGTGAAGCCAATTGTTTTGCCCTGAGTATCTTCAATCATAAAGAAATCGTGGTACTCATTATGTGCAAACTTATCTGAAATCCATCTTTCAAACATCGGGAGATTATGTACTTGAAAGCCGTGAGAAAAAAGAATCTGATTTTCTTCCTTCATCATGTAATCAAACAATGGAGCTAAGTCCTTTGCGTAATCAAAGCTTCTAAACTTCACTTGTAACATAACAACCTCCCGAGTACTTTCTTTGTTTTACACATTAATTATAAGGAATGAATTCTGTTAAAACAGCAGGTGGTAAAGTAATGAAAGTTGAAAAAATCAGAAGATATATTCCTGTAGAAACAGAACGAAATTAGATCTTTCTAACCATCCATCCCGTACACCAAGGAGTCAAATCATACTCCTTAAGCATCTGAGCGTGTCTTTCGAATACCTGGCTTCTCTTTAATTTGTGCATAATATTGTTAACGCACTCTTTCATATAAGAGTTTGCTTTCATTCTTTCAGGCCATTTACCATATAAAAAACATGCAATGCACCGGATATAAAGAACCACTCCAAGAAAATTATCTATCACACACTCGTCATCGTCGAACTTGCTATGAAACGTAATTGCCTCATTGTAGTTTTCGAATGCCTCTTGATAGTTGCCTTGAATAAAGAGTTCATCACCATTTTTCTTTTTTTCTATATAGTTGTCATAGAAATCCTTGTTTGCCCAGAACACACCATAGGAAAGTGCTTCACATTCATTTAGTAAATATAGTTCTTCGGTTCCTAGAGTCGATGCGCGTATTCTCAAGGAGTGCTCATTCAATCCGGGGATATCGATTATTTCAGCGATACCGTATAATAATGAAAATTCTCCGGGGAGTTCGGTCACAACAATTACTGGAATCTTTTTTCCTACTTCTCTCACGATTTCAAAGAACTCATCCAAAAATGAAAACTCCTTTGGAAAAGCACCTTTATCTTCAAGAATGATATATTCTGGATTATATTTTTTCATATATCGGACAGCCTTGCGTTCAGCATCTCTTTCTAACATTTTACCGTCGCGAGAAATCTGCTGTGCTAATTCAGAAAAACTTATTTTTGATATTGCAAAGTTTGCGTGAGCAACAAAAAATTCAACAAGCTGTCTAACTCGATTCATATTTACCGAGAACAATATTGCGACCTTGTTGTCCTCCTTTTTTTTGAGCTTTAACAGGGATTCATAGGCGTATCTAAAAGATACTTTCATATTATTTTTTACCTCCTGAAAAATATCTGGAACAAACGGCAATAGAACGTGAATGTTCCAGATAATTTCAAGTTCCCGTGTTCCGGTTATTCGTAGCTTTCTGTATTTTGGATCGGGATGATAGCATCCATAAATTTGAGTATGTAATTGCGAACCTCAGCATATCCATCTTTTGTACCAAAGGTTTTTGAAGTGATAGTAATGGTAAACTCGCCCTCTTCGATTGACTCGATTCCAATATTGGCATCTGTCTCTGCCCCAAGTGAGATGTCCTCAAACGTTTTGGTGAGTACACTTTTCTTCTTAACAATCCTCGCCGCCTGTTCCTCGGTAAAAGTATGTGTAAAGTTTCCTTTTACACTTGTTGCTTCATCGTGTCTCTCCAATTCAATATGTAACATTGCATTCTCCGGAGGATCCAAGAGAAAGTTTTCTCCTCCGAAATCAAATGTATCGATGTTCTTTAAAGCCTCTTCGCTAAAATAGTCTGCATAGATGCTCATGTTATCTTCTCCTTTACTTTCTTGCATTAGGTATTCATAGTAATCTTCGTCATTCTCATAATCGTCGTCGTCAAAAATACTTCCGAAAATAGGAAACATAAACGTGCCTAGAATGGCTAACCACGTGTTAGATTCATTTTTCTTGTCAAGCAGGTTGCTGAAAAAGAATAATGCAACGTGGAATAAGATGTCTATGCTTAGGGCTATAACGGTTTTGACAACTGAATAGCGCATAGAAATATAGTCAGAGGTTAGTGTTGCCACAAGAGCAAACACCAAAAACGCTATCATTCCTAAGAAATAGAACCTCAGCATATTCTTGTGGGCTATCGGGATAAGTAACAACGCAACTATTCGCACAATAAGAATCGCTGTAACAATTTCTGATAGTCTACCTATAAAACCACAACAGAAAACAGAAAATTCAGAGGCACCATCCGAAAACCAAAGAAGCATTGCCTGCACCAAATAGAGAACAAATATTCCTGCAACAAATACGCGTCCATTGATATGTCTCATTTTCCTCTCCATTATCGAGAAAATAAGGAGAGCAACAAATGGTGCAGCTAAAAATAGATCGTTAAGAACACTGAGTCTCCACCCGTATGTATGGTAAGTGGTGAATTCCCTAACCATAAGATTGTCGCAGAGGGCAAAAAGTACAAATGAGGCTAGAGCGATCGAGCTCAGGATGATTCTTAAATTACTAGTTTGATTAACTTTCTCCATGTTCTTCCTCCGTTTCTGCACGTAGAATCTGCTTTCTTTTTACGCGACTCAGGACTACTACTCCTGCGATCAGAACAATAAGGCATCCTGTTAGAATAATAACTGACCACACAGAAGAATTAAAATCTGAAGTGTAGCGATTGATGCAATTCCAGTCGAAATTGGTTATGTTGATAAACCTTTCAATGCTGCCGCTAAAGTAGATAGGAGTAGTTTCTGGGACTTCGTGAAATGCGCCCCAGTTCATGCGTTCAATAGACGACGGTACGTGAACCTCGCTCAAACATCCTTCCTCTGATGGATATTCAAAAGCTCCGTCAGCAATAATGGCAATTCCGTTAGGTATATAACAGTAAGTAACGTCATGCGCCACTTTGATTAAGTATCTGTCAGATTAAACAAGTAATCCGTTTTGGTAATTTGACACATTGGACACGTATCTTGTAAAGAGAAAAGCCGTATCATCTATTACCCTAATATTATCTCCAAGAGTAACTTTATTCAGTTTTTCACAAGATTCAAACAGACAATACTTTAACTCGTCTATGCCATCTCCAATCTCTACCTCCTTAAGATTAAGACAACAATTAAATGCATATTTCCCCAGGTAGTATACGTTATCGGGGATACTAATTGACTCGATTGAATTACAATAAGAAAATGCACTTGTATCGATGTATTCCAGTGTTTCAGGTAGAACCACATCAGAGAGGTTTTCGCATGTAGAGAAGGCTGAATTCCCTATAAATACGCATCCCTCAGGTATTTCGATGGATTCCATTTCAGTACACTACTCGAATGCATAAGTATTTATTTTCTTAATTGTGTACGGTAAGACAACCCTTCCTTGAATCATCTGTGGGCACTTTACCACTGAGGAGAGGTGATGATTATATAAGACACCATCGGATACCGCAAAATTCTCATTGTCCTCATGAACAGTGATTGTCTCTAATTTGTTACACATTCGAAAAGGTCCACGTCCAAGAGATTCAACCGATTCTCCAAGGCTGATGCTCACAAGCTCCTGACAATCCCAAAAGGCATTGTGACCGATGTACCTTAGTGTATCTGGGGTTGTAACCTCTGTAACCTTAGCATGTTCAAACGCGCAGTCCGCAATTGTTCTTATGCCATCCGGAACAGAGAAAACACCATTATATTCTTTATCAACGGCAATCAGCACGTGGTCTATGATTAAGGCATTGTTGGCCCAATTCATTTTATTGTTCATTAGGCTGGTTCCCGAGAATGCGTCCGCACCAATATACTCAACCGTATCAGGTAATTCTATGGCTGTGAGGTTCTCGCAATTCTCAAACGCACCGTCAGCTATAAGACGAGTGCCTGCCTTAATCTGATAGCTCTCTGAAATCACATTAGGATCAGCTTTAATTAATGTATCACCAATGTACAGAACTCCATCAGACCAATTATCAGCATCCTCATAAAGTTCTGTTTTCTCGAATGCTTGTTTTCCTATCCTCTGGATCTTGTCGTGAAGCTTAATCTGATAAAGATTTGTGCAAGAATAAAAAGCCTGATCGCCTAAACGAACAATATTCTCAGGTACAATAACCCTATATACTTCTTCATCATAACTATAGGAATCTGATATTCCCGTCACAGGGTACGCGGTCCCGTCATCATCAGGCAACGTAAGTACACCCTCTTTATCGGCTGCCAATGCCGACACAGTTACCATCGAAAGCATCAGTATGATGCAGATCAAAATAGAACACAATTTTTTCATGTACTGCTTTCTTTCTTTTATTATTGAGAATGGCCCGACCATCGTAACTGGTCGGGTCATATCCATTTAGCGGATGGTACAGTTCTTAGCATTCGAAATCTTCCACTTGTACGCGCTTCCAAGATTAGTGAAGTTGTTGCCCTGCGAAATGAAGTTATTTCCAGGGTTATCATAGTAACTCACGTAGATGCGGTAGGTGCGGTGATCGTCGCCAAGCTTGAAAGTGTCTCCACCCTTTGCAATCCAACTGGTGATATATCGGCCATTACCGTCACGCAGCGTGATTCGAACCTTGGCACCGATGTTCCACCAACCTATCATGTCATAGGTTTTAAACTTTACGGTAGCGTACTGCTTTCCCTTTTTGTTAATCAGCGACTGGCTGATATTTACTGTGCAATAAGACGAAGAAGAACTGGTCTTTGCACTGGTTGCTACAGATGCAGTCATAGTTGCCGCAGGGATCATCGAGAACACCATTACGAGAGTAAGTACGATAGTAAGAATTCTTTTTTCATAAGGATCACCTCTTTCTTTTTTGTTTTTTGTCTTTTGACATTGTCAATTATAGTCCTTCCAAATACAGAAGTAACTTCTGTTATAAGAAACGAAAGTTGAAAATCAAGACGAACTCATTTTTCTCATATGTGTCTGTATTTTTATGATTCGCTTATTTGCATCTGAATCAACATTATGTAATGGTGATATTGTTCTTCGGTCTGGTGTTTAATGAGAATAAACTTCTAAATAGCGCTTCAAGTAAAGACCATATCCAAGACTCACTGCATATTTATCTGCTATATAATCTTCGTACTTATTAGAAAACAGAGCCGATAGATTGCAAATACGGAGTATGCTTTTTAGACATACTTCACATACTCTTCTAATGAAGGTTGTTAAACGCTCACTCACAAATAAGGAGAGAATATTAAATCGAACGACTCCAATTATAAAGAGCAGAAGCACAAAGAGATAGATTCCTGCCAAAAATACGAAATGGTTTATTAGAAGAAGAAAGAAAAAACCAAGGAAGTTGACTATGGCAACATTCGCAAGGATAACGCTGCCATTCATTATATGTCCGTATTCATGCGCAAGCAGAGCATCCAATGCACGTGGCTCCATTTGGAATGCACCTTCTGTGATTCCAATTGTTTTCCAGTTAACCATCGTTGAGTGTGCATCATTGTTAGGAATGATAAGTACATCAATGCGAGGGGAATATTGGTGTTTCGATTTAACCTTATTCTGTATGCGTGACATGCATAGTTGAAGCTTTCTCTCATTCTCCAAGCGTCCCTCACAACTATAAGTGTTCAGCCTTTTTTTATTTATCAGTCCATGGAGCAAAAAGATGGAGAGTGCGGAGACAGCAGCCAATAGCCAACCACGTGTGAGGAAAGAAACAGATCAATAATAAGAAGAATTGTGGCTAAGATATAGCCAATTCCTAACACCATATCACCTTCGGTTTACAGCACTCATAATGTAGTTTTTATCACAGTGGCACACAAGGTTCTGGCCATGTTCTGTTATTACAGTTCTTCCATCGTCAAAACAGGTTACACCCCAATGAAAGAGAGGATCCTTCATACCAATGGCATCTGTAACGTCAATATAAAACCAACCACCCATAACATAGATCATATTCCAAGCGTGACCTTCATTGTTCTTGGTACCACAAATACATTTACAGGGGATTCCAAGTTCCTTAAATATTGCACATACTGCAAGTGAGAAACCCATACAAACGGCTCTTTTATTGACAAGAGCTCCGTATGATGTAAACTCTAAGCCTGTGCCAGATCCCAACTCGTATTCCCAATTGTTTACACAGAATTTAAGTACTTCATAGGCCTTTTTCCAATCTTCAATGCCAGCACTACGTGCTAGTGATACGATGCGGTTAATTTCCTTATTCCTTTGATTTTTTCTTTCTTTTGCGGTTCTGTAATCGCAACTGTACATCAGTCTGACGATAATACCCACATATTCAGATTCGGTGCGATCCAGCATGGATGGCTGCACTCCCGACACAAATGAATTTAGATGTTCGGGAGAAGCAACGATGCTCTTGATTGCAGATAATACCATCGCAGAATCTGATTTGCGGCAAACAAAGTATTCTTGCTTTCTATGAGCATCTGCAGCCTCTAACAGCATACTCTTTACCTGATATTCAGTATCAACAAGCTTAACAAATGACGGATATACATCGTTATATATTACAGTGACGGTGTAGTTGTTCCATAAGCCTAAGCAAATCACGCTTGATGCCATGGTTTCGACGCACAACAAGAGCTCCGGTTTCTCTGATACAATGCGACCGTAAACCTCTGCTATGTCTATATTCATCAGTGAGCTAACAAAGGAAATCTCCCTTTTTCTATTATGGTTTATTTCCTTGCATAGGTACGCGACCACGTCATTTAATGTTCTTAAAATCATTTCTTTGCTCCTTTACGGAATAAGAAAATAGTCAAGCAGAGCAAATAGCGTCATAAATCCAAGGTTCGTAAAAAGCACCTTTCTAATCTCTTCAGTATCAAATTTGCTCTTCTTAGTACATGCATTTGCAATTACGGCAATCACAAACAATGCAAGCATAACCATTGAAAAAACAAATGTGTATGCTGCTAATGCAGAAAACCCATTTTCCATAATTGTTTTTATCATTGTTTTAACCTCTCTTCCGTCATAACGTATTGTATCCGTTCCATTAGCTTATCGAATCGTTCCGAGAACGTATCGGAAATATGTATAGATTTAGATTGAACCTGGTGTTCAAAATCCCAAAGCTGATATTCCTTTGAAAACACACCGACAAGAATTGATGCAATAATAAGGAAACAAAGAGATGCATACTTTACAAAGAGTAGTGATTTATTAAAACCCCTTATTATTCTTCTTCTGAGAGTAGGATGATCAATTTCAACCCTTCTAGCGAGATGAATCGGTTCTTCGGATACCGTGAAATCCTGCACGACACATTGATTACGATATTTCCTCTCAAAGCATTCCTCACATACAAAGAGGACACTGTCCACATTGCGATTAGCGTACCTGATATAGTATCCTTTTTCTGTATAACATCTACAGCTTCTGTTGCTGCACTCTTTCTTTATGTCAAGTGTCGCTTTTTTCGCAATGTATTGACTCATACTATTGTCACTCCATACTCGTATTCAGGATAGTTTTTATCCCTCACAGAAATTTGAATCTCACTGCATCCTCCAATGATGACATATGGTATCACATTAACCATGTCACTGATCGTCTTGGTATCTAGCGCATTGAAATCGGGAGAACCGCTCGGGCTTGTTCTGTAGAGTCCGACAATGGAAATTCCTTTCTCCTGGGCTCTTTTTCGGATTTTCATAACATCATCCGGAGAAAAGAATGAAATAGTTCCCTTGCTGGAGGGTAAGCAGTTTAAGAAATCTGTTACGACCAATTTCTGCACGCCGTCAACAGTATCTCTCTTTCCGAGTAAATACCCAGCTTGGAATGTGGGTTTCTTTTCATTCGGTGCAATGAGGGATAATACGTTTCTATTGATCTCAATCATATTTCCACAAATATGATACTCATTAGCATAGTTTTGATAGCACTCATCACAGACGAAACGGGAAACATTATTATCCCTCAACTCATAACCTGTCTGCGTGTAACCGTGGCAGCAAGTGCATTCCTTTAATTCTGTTAAGACTTTAGGCATTCCAATTTTCATTTCTATTCTCCTTTATGTGAGGATGCGCGACATTCCTGACGCACACCCATATCCTTAGTTATCATCAAAGACGATTTCAACAAGATAATCGTTCTCATCGCCTTCAACCAGGTAAACGTGTTTAGGTGGAAGATCCTTTAGGGTTGAATCAACTCCAGAATTCATCGCAACCTCAAGCTTTGCGCAGGCGCCGATGCTTCTGTATGCCACCGGAATATTCAGGCTCCACTCCAGATTCAATCTGTAGCTCGGAACATCTTCTTTGAACATTTCATTGAGCTGTTCCCAGAGTTCATGCTTAGGCCTGTTTCGATCAAATGTCACGGTTGGAATATCTAACGAAGGAGAAAAAACAGAAAACAGTTCACTGTTTACCCCTGACGGAAGCAGACCGTACTTAAACGGTCTTAAGGCGACCTTATCCCTGATAAATCCATTACCAATGGCATTAAGGATGTATTTTGTAGTTACTGCATACTCCTTCATCTTGCCCAGAAGATACTTGAGCGCGATATCCATTGTCATACCGGCGATTTGTGAGGAGAAACCCATTACCTGTGCCTGAGTTTCCTCAGCAATATCGCTACAACTTCTATGCTCCTTCAGTTTTTCGCGATATCCGGTACCCCAGACGTATTCAAGGTCCACTGGCGCATCGGCCGGGAAAGCGATGATATTACCGGTAAAATCGCCGTCTACAATCCCCGTGCCGCAAGTAATATGAGGAACTTTATAAAGCTTGCATCCACGGTCAATGTACTGACGGACTGCTGCGCTATCCACAGGGGAAAGCACTATATCAAAATCCTTCAAAAAGCCCCACCCAAGATCGCAAATATCTGCATTAATGCCTGTGACCTTAATCGGGAAAGAACTTTTTTCAGCTACAGCTTTTGCAAGTTTAAGCGCCTTAGGTTTTCCGAGTGCATCTTCTCCCACCATACTGGAACGTGGAAGATTCCAATATTGATAAGCATCCATATCGACGATGACAAGATCGCTTATACCGCTGTTCATTGCGTATTCAGCAAGCAGATTTCCAATGGTTCCGGCACCTACAATCAGAACCTTTTTCCCTTTAAGTTCCGTAATAGAGTGAAGAAACCTTTTGTCAAACTCCTTTTGCTGCGTTTCGGAATAAAATCGCGAGGTGCAAAAGGTATGGATTTGACTTTTTCTCCCGTTAAGCACGGTCTCTTTTTTTGTATGCTCAATTGTTTTTCGAAAAGTGGTTTCATCCAGACCGTCATTTATGATACGGACATTGCATTCGTGAAACTTGTGATTGCTGTCCTTATATCTAACAGCCCATCGCCCCGTTCTAGGAGAAACGACCATATACAAGTAATTAAATCTTCCATCTACTTGCGTATACTCATCCTGTCCAGAAAAAAACGCATCAAATTGCGCATGAGAATGCACATCTCCAACCCAATGATAATCCTTGTAATTCTTTCGAATGTATGTGCCACATCTCGATTTGAAATCTATATCAAATTCAAAACCGGCTGCAGTACCACACTGATCCTCGTAATAAACATCTTCAACCAAGACAGTGTATTTCCGTGTTTTTTCATCCTGAGAGAAGTTGCCTATAAGTGTTCCTCCGCACTCGTGATAAGGATCTCTGTGAATCATGCAACTGATTTTATTAATTGCTTTCCTTGTAATTAATACATCCGCAGACTGTGAATCCCATACCATGATTTCCTTATTAGCGTTCATATACGTACCTCCTTAACCGACACTTGTTAGAATGGTGATCTTATTGCACCATCTCTTGCTCACGTAGTTTTCAAGCTTTCTGCGATCCTTGATAATGGGTTTGCACTTCAAACTGTCGAGAACGCGCTTCTGCTGCTTCTGTGCGTTGGACAACGCCTCCATTTTGACTCCCATAATTCCGGATGCACACAAGCCAACTGTTACCGAATCCTTTGTTACATTGAGCAAAGAAAGTGTCTCGATGATGTTTGCAATAAAATCTGTAGGACGCTCTCTGGAACTGCCATCCCAACACGGATGACCATCATTGTAAATGTGTGGGTGTGCAAGCTGAGTTCCCATCTGCTCCTGATAGTATTTGCACTGTGCCTGCTGGATAGGTGTGAAATACACGTTGCCTCTTCTTACATAGAATGTCGAACGGGGAAACTGAACGAAAACCTTTCCTTTTTGTCTCTGGGCATACAAAGGATACCCGTCAAATTCCATAATGACGTTGTTGCCGTCAGAACTGTATCTGGTGTTAGCTATGATACCATTACCCATAACATCGACAATAATGCCTGCGGCAATCTTTGCTAAATCCATAGAATAATCTCTCATTAATACATCTCCTTAAATTATTTTTCTATCAGATTTGATGGATTTCACTAATATTATGAAATTGCATATTACTCTTGATGTAGTAGCAAGCGAAATGAAGGTTGAAAAAAAGCATCCCACACTCATCTGAATGCAGGATGCTATAGGGGAAGCTTAGCAGGCCAAGATCGCAGGGATCGACATGATAAGCCAAGCACTGCCGACAACAGAACCAGCAGACAGCAATCCAGCTGCAAACAAACGCCCGGTAGCTTCAACATTAGAAACTTCTTTGATCTCGAACATTGTCATATCCTCCTTGTTAGATTTAGAGCGAGGTGGTTGCTTGCCTTAGCAAGCAACAGCACCCCAGAGAAGGGCTACAGAGGCCCAAGTGCCAAGACAGCTGATAACGGAACCCCAGAGAGAACCGGTAGCTTCTACTTTGGATACTTCCTTGATCTCGAACATACTCTTCATCTCCTTTCTTGATTGTGACTCTATTATAGGGGATTATCTCTTCCTTGTAGTCTCACGTGGAAGAAATCAAAGTTGCGATTTTCATCGCTGCCAGGGATTAACCCCCGGCAACGATGCTACTGACGCTTACCACAAAGGTAGGCACCTGTCCTTCAGCCTCGATCTTGGAGAGTTCTTCCTTGATGGCAGGCTGATTGCAAAGGGGCTCCTTCCAGTTGGCGCGGATGCTATCGCCTTCGACATTGATGAGCTCAAATGCACTCTTCGCTTCATCAACGTTGCCTTCCATCAGCTGATCGATGGCCTTCTGGTTGGAGAAGATCTGACTCGCTGCAGTCGCATCGTCCTCATAGAACTTGCGAATGATACCCATAGGGCTGTCGCTGGTGTCGATCTCTCTGTTCATGGTTACGCCGGTTACGGTTTCAATAGTTGCTTTCATCTTCTTTTCTCCTTTTCATGATTAGATTTGATTTATTTTTAGGGATTAACTCATCAAGCGGCCATTGCAGGAACATTCACAACAAAAACAGGAGACTGTCCTTTTCTTTTGAGATTTGTGATTATTTTCATAATGACTGGTTGGTCTTGTAGTGATACATACCAATCTACATTAATAGGTTCACCTTCACCGTTTAGCAGCAAGAAGATACTTCGGTGCTCATCAACATGACCTTCCATCATCTGGTTAATTTCACGTTGAGTCTGGAAAAATCGGCCGGCACCATTTGCATCATCCTTATAAAACTTTTGAATTATTTCGATAGGGCTGTCACAAGTGTCGATTTCTCTATTCGTAGCTTCGCCGAGCAAGGATTCAATTGTTGCATTCATTTTTGTTTTTCCTTTTCAAAATCGGTTTTACTAACATCTCAGCTTACTGCCCTCACTCTTGCAATAACTAAAAGCTGAGTGTTTCTTGTTTTGTTTACATGATAAGTATATCGTTTTTTGGGAGCTGTGTATCCACTGTTACAGGAACTCATAGTTGAAATCATTTAGACTTGGAAAAAATCCTGTGTCCAAAATAGTTCATCACGCACACAAAAAGTGTAACTGCACTATGTACTCCAAACAGCATAATGAGGGAGGACACAAGGGCTGCCGGGGTGCTTAAATCAACTGTACCGATATACCGAACAAGCAACCCGATGGAGAATATGGTAGCGTTTATGAAGGTGCATCTCACCACATCCTGACTCGTTCTGTATACAAGGAATGGGATTGCCATTGTAGCTATAAGCGCAACAGGAATAAACCATCCTATCTGTGTTCCTGCGACAGCCAAGGAAATCATCAAAATGATATTTAACATGAGGGTTTGCCAGGTGGCATTCTGTTTGTTAGTCATTAAACCGCCTTTATCCGAGATTTTCTTTTGAAACACATGCTCTTCATCTGTAATGATGTTCTTACAAAGAATCTTATCGGTATACTTGGGCTTACCATATCCTGTAAGAATTTTGAATGCCTCGATAGCGAGTTCATCAGAGATGTGATAAAGCATCACACCAAGACTCGGCGCAGTACCAAATACCTTTTCAGCAACATTGCCCTTGATGTCCATCAAATCGCTCCAGACGTAGGAACTCTGACCAGGAATATAGCTCGGCCCAATCAGAACATTCTCACGCATGGTGATACCTGCGATGTATGTCAACGCGTGATTTCGCGCAACATTGTCAAGCCACACAGGAAACTCTGCCGGAGAATCAAGTGCCTTGATAATCAAGGAATAGTTGTCACTCAAACAGATTTTCTCAAGTTCTTCTTCAGATGATATCTTTGCGTGAACCGTTTCGATAACAATATCCTTGTTTATAGCTTCCAGTTTACGCTTGAGAACATCAGTTTTTGTTTTTCCTTCGTCGTTTGCATCGAAGAGCAGTTGCCTGTTAAGGTTGCTGATCTCCACCGTGTCAAAGTCTACGAGGGTAATTTTGTTAACACCCAATGTAGCCATATGCCACGCCATATGCGTACCAATTCCTCCGCATCCAAGGATAAGGATCTTTTTGTCAGAAAGGTTGGCACGTGCGTTAGGCATATTGTGAGTCAGGAAAAAAGCATTTGTTCGGGAATAAAGGGAATTTGTGTCAATTACTCCAGGAACCAGACAATCTATCCTCATCAGCTCATCAACAAAAGATTTGTCAAAGGTTCCGCACAACTCATCATACGGATAGAACTCTCCACGATGCATATTCTCAAGAACCTGGAGCTGCACACCATTGGGTTTGAGCTGAACTGGGTTCACGTGGTCGGAGAGAATAAAGTTGAATGTATCGTCTGCTTTTACAACCAGAGCGAATGGATTTAATGTTAGCTTCATTTTCTTACCTCCTAATACTTAAAAGAAGAATGGGATAACTGTATTGAGCATGATGAAGGGGACGTAGGATACAGATAAAACAGCATACACACAGTAAGTAATGTGCATAAGCATGGCACTATCGTTTTTTACTGTCTCCTTAAATGCAACCTTTGCCTCCTTATTTCGGCTAACAGTGATTATGAAGAGATTAACGATGTGTCCGATCGCGTTTTCCCTTAATTTAGGTTCATCCAGTATGGTTTCCATTACGTAATAACCATCGAACTTAATAAGTACCATAGTATTCATAAAAATAGTTCCCAGGTTTACAATGATAAGTGCGAGGCAGTACATCCCAACAACCGGGGAGGCGCAAAGGGCCATGACCAAGTAACATACGCCGATTAACCCAATGTTTACAAGCGTACCTGAAAGTAGAACAACCAAACGTTTCCCTTTGCTTTTTAACAAGTTTATACCAGTAATATTCGTGTAGGCACAGGGAACAAGAAAGTAAAGCATGACACCAATTTCTGGAACATTTACTCCATATCGTCTGGCGGTGATCATGTGGCCGAACTCATGCAATGCCAAGCATACAAGAGAAAGAAGCGCAATTACTACAATATCCACAAGATTAATGGTAGAAAAAGCGGGAAGTGATGCTTCCATATACAGCACCGGATCCGGATTGAGTAGTCGCATTGCAAAAAAAGCTATCAGAAACAAGACCGGAGCGCCAACACATATCATATAGTGAAGCACCTTTGTTACAGCCGCATTCTCTGCAAAGAAACTATTTGGATTGAACAGACGCAATTTAATCTTAAAAGGGTTAAATCTGTTCTTTTTCTTCTCGAAAAGGCCTATTTCCGCAAACGCATTTGCCAGCTTCTTAATTTCTTCCGCTGTATAGAAGGGGCATTTATTATGAATGTCCTCCACAGTATTTGCTCCATTCATAAGCTGAAAAACCTGAGACTCTTTATCGCCTAATACAAATGTCTTTCCCGTATTTTTGTTGAAAATATTGAGTTTATCATCCTCATAAGGATAAGCTTCAATATGCGAACCAATAAGATATTTTTCCATTTTTATATCTCCTTTGCTTTTGATATCCTAATTATAAAATTTTCTCTATCGCAATACATCACAATAGAAGGAATCCAAAGTTGAAGAAAAATCAAATTAAATAAAAAAATCGTCCCGCACCCAGTCATAAAACTAAGCACGAGACGATTGAGGTGGACCGATTAGCAACAAACTGCTGCGGCCCAGGTGCCAAGGCAGCCGATTGCCGAACCCCAAAGGGAACCGGTAGCTTCTACCTTGGATACTTCCATGATCTCAAACATTCTCTTCATCTCCTTTCAGATTCAAACTTATTAATGCGGTTAACAGGCAAGAGCCAAAATCAAGAGCTTCGCTCCGGCCATGCAAGCACCGACGCCGACAACGCCGCTTGCCCACATACCAAAAGCATTGGCAGTTGCATCAACGTTAGAAACTTCTTTGATCTCGAACATTGTCATATCCTCCTTGTTAGATTTAGAGCGAGGTGGTTGCTTGCCTTAGCAAGCAACAGCACCCCAGAGAAGGGCTACAGAGGCCCAAGTGCCAAGACAGCTGATAACGGAACCCCAGAGAGAACCGGTAGCTTCTACTTTGGATACTTCCTTGATCTCGAACATACTCTTCATCTCCTTTCTTGATTGTGACTCTATTATAGGGGATTATCTCTTCCTTGTAGTCTCACGTGGAAGAAATCAAAGTTGCGATTTTCATCGCTGCCAGGGATTAACCCCCGGCAACGATGCTACTGACGCTTACCACAAAGGTAGGCACCTGTCCTTCAGCCTCGATCTTGGAGAGTTCTTCCTTGATGGCAGGCTGATTGCAAAGGGGCTCCTTCCAGTTGGCGCGGATGCTATCGCCTTCGACATTGATGAGCTCAAATGCACTCTTCGCTTCATCAACGTTGCCTTCCATCAGCTGATCGATGGCCTTCTGGTTGGAGAAGATCTGACTCGCTGCAGTCGCATCGTCCTCATAGAACTTGCGAATGATACCCATAGGGCTGTCGCTGGTGTCGATCTCTCTGTTCATGGTTACGCCGGTTACGGTTTCAATAGTTGCTTTCATCTTCTTTTCTCCTTTTCATGATTAGATTTGATTTATT
>ERZ780079.297-NODE-297-length-22985-cov-11.3173_pt1 | contig 22985 bp, 18 predicted proteins | sample MGYA00511087_ERZ780079 | MGnify/ENA primary metagenome ERZ780079 (study PRJEB29588, sample SAMEA2142583) | human gut metagenome | biome: human gut; feature: human-associated habitat; material: faeces | place: Denmark | collected 2008/2010 ... | reverse complement strand
GCTATGAATTTTTCTATTGCGTTCCCCTGACTTCGGAATAGTGGCAGGGCTGGCTATCCTTGTTTTGCTTTGTGCTTCTCTACCGTACATGAGCATTGCTTGCCGGGTTGTCCGCTCCGTATCCCTCCAAAAGATTGACGCCGCCCCATACGCAAAGCGCGCCGCCGAGGCCAACAACGATGGTCTGTAAAGTATCAACTGCACTATTGAAAAATTCCATAAATATACCTCCATAAATTCAGATTGTGATGGTGTTTTGGTACAAAAAAAGCCGCCGTACATAGCGGCAGACTCACAATCCGCAGACGGCCCGGAGTTACTGGCCGTCCCGCCATTCCAGCACAGCCAGCGAAAAAATCTCGCCCCATGCTTCACACAGTCTGCGGTCTATTTCCCTTGCAAGTTCTTCGGCTTCCCCGTCCGTGGGCGGGGTATCATGTTCCGCGATCCACTGGCACAGAACCGCAGCGGAAATGATCGCCCGGTAGATTTCCTGCTCATACTTGAAATAATCCGCAAATGTCCATTCGTCCGAGTGTCCCATCGGTCACGCTCCTTTCTCTATGGCCGCTTTATTCTGCGGCAAAATCTTCATCCGACAGCTCAATGTCGTAGAGGTCAAAGGGTTCGTCCTTCGTTACCACGCGCCGCTTTTTCCGGCGCAGGGACGACAGGTAGCTATCCACATCAAAGGTGTTCTTTTTGTCAGCGTCCGAGAGGTATTGATAGCGGGGGTGGCGGGTGATGTCGTATTTCTCACTGAAAAACGGCCTCACGCCGCGCACCTGCAAAATACACTTGCCTCCGTCCATCGTTGCAATTTCGTCTTGGCTCATCAGCTCCTTTCCGAGTTTTTGGTAGTTCAGTCCGTGGGAGGTCTGCGCGCCCCGGTTCTCGCTCTGGTTGTAGCTGTCAATGGTTTCTTTGCCCAGCACCTCCGCGATCTCCTTGGCGTTTTTGCCTCTGCCACTAAGGAACAGCGTACAGTCGCAGTTGTCGGAAATGATTTCCGCCGCGTCCTTGTAAATGGCCTTTAGCTGCGACTGGCTCTGCAAAATAATAGAAGCCGAGATTTCCCGGCTTCGGATGGTAGCGATCAGCTTATCAAAGTTTGGAATCTGGCCGATGTTGGCGAACTCGTCCAGAATCAGCCGCACATGGACGGGCAGCCGCCCGCCGTATTTGTCATCGGCCCGGTCACACAAAAGGTTGATAAGCTGGCTTTGCACCATTGCCAGAATGAAATTAAAGGTCGTGTCCGTGTCCGACATAATCAGGAACAGGGCTGTTTTTTTGTCCCCGATGGTGTCAAGTTCCAGTTCGTCGTCCTCCATCAGCTCCCGCACCTCCCGGATGTCAAAGGGCGCTAATCTGGCTCCGCAGCTTATCAAGATGGAGCTGCGGGTCTTGCCCGCCGACAGCAGGAATTTACGGTACTGGCGCACCGCAAAGTGTTCCGGGTCTTTTTCTTCCAGCCGTTCAAACATCTGGTCTACCGGGGATTGAAATTCCGGGTCGTCCTCGCGGGCTTCGCTGGCGTTTATCATTTCAAGCAGCGTGGTGAAATTCATTTCATCGTCCGGCGCTTCGTACCAGATATAGCCAATGAGGGCCGAATACAGCAGGCGTTCCGATTTGATCCAAAAATCCTCGGCGCTTTTTTCGCCCTCGCCCTTGGTGTTGCAGATCAGCGTGTTTACCAGCTTCAAAATGTCCTTTTCCGAATGGATGTAGCGAAACGGGTTGTAGCGCATACTCTTGGAAAAGTTAATGGTATTCAGCACTTTTACCCGGTAGCCGCACCGCACAAGGAGCTGGCCCACCTCGCCAATCAGACTTCCTTTCGGGTCAGTAATCACGAATGAGGTCGGGTAGTCCTTGGACACGCACTGCATGAGGTTGGGCTTCACAAAGAACCGGGTCTTGCCGCTGCCGGAACCGCCGATCACCAGCACATTTTTGTTCCGGGCGGTCTTGGGGTCTTTGGGCCGGTTGTTCATGGTGAGGCGTTCCGTCTGGGTCAGGAGAATGTTGTTGTCAAACACCGGGTCGATGTACGGGGCTATATCTTTGGGGCCTCCCCAACGGGCGCTGCCGTACTCAACGCCCCGGCGGTATTTCTTGGCGTTCTTGCTCTTGCAGTACACCATCAACCGCAATGCCACCGCACCGGCCACGCCCACCGCCAGATCGAACAGGTGGAAGCTGGGGGCGGCGCTTTCAAAGGCAAGGGAAAAGCCGTCCGCAAGGTGCAGCAGCTTTTCCGACAAGTCCGCCCCAGCCGCCAGCCGGTAGGTCTGTCCCAGCTTGCCGAACAGGTAAACAAACAGCAGGTAGGGCAGGTTGGCGATTATCAGTTTTTTCATTTCCGGCTTCATCGTGACAGCCCCCTTTCCTTGATTTTCTCCTTGGCCTGCTGGCTGCTTCTGGCCGCTGCCTTTTCTTTCAGGACGGCAAGGGTCTTTCGGATGGAGGGGCGTTCCTGCTGTTGGAGCTTCTTGGCTGTAAACTCCTTAAACGCCTGTTCCAGATTGTCCGCCTGCTTGGATTTGAAGATCACGATATACCGGGGCGGATGGGTAGTGCGGTCTTTCCGCAGGGTAAAATCAATGTCGTATTTCTTGGCGCAGGGCTTAAATAAGCCAATGTTGGCGTCGGTGATCTCAATGTTGGACAGGGCGGAACCGTCCTTTTTGAGCTGCCGTAAGCTCTGCTGGCCGTGATGGGCCTTGCCCGTCCCTTTCTGCCGGGCGGCCAGATATTTTCGGATGGCCGCTTGCAGCACTTGGGCGGTGAGCTTGCCCGTCTTAACCGCTAACGCTATGGTTTTCTGGTCTACTTCTTCCTGCAACTGCTATCCCTCCTTTGGAAAGTCAGCAGGCAGGCGGATGGCTTAAATCCGCACCCGCAGGCCAGAGAGGTCGTCGGCATGGATTCCCACCAGATACCAGTTCTCGGCCATTTCAATGCGGGTCGGCCTCCATCTGCCGCCCACCATCACATCAAAAGTTTCTCCGCAGTGCAGGCCGCCGTAATAGTCCGCAAGGTCAAAGCGGATGTCGTAGCGGTCTGTCTGCTCGTCAAAAATCAAAGCACCCTGTTTCATAGGGTCGTCCTCCTTTCTCGTCGTCACAAGCTCCATATCGCTTGTTTCCACGCAAGCGTGAAAAGCTCGCTCATTTCGCTGTTCTTCCTCTCCCCACAAAATCAACGATTTTGCGGGGTTCCCCAACTGCCTGTGTTCATGTCATGGGCCACCAGCGCCGTGTAATAGCCGTTGATGGTGCTTGGGGCGTTGAACAGAACCGCCAACAGGTATTTTTTGATGTTCCGTATTTCCGTGGTGTTTTTGCTGATACAGTCAAAGACAAACTCAATGTGAGAACTGTTCAGCTTCATCAGCTTGGATTTCACCAGCTCGGCGGGGTAATCGTCCCCGGCAATGCGGATAGTCTTTCGGGCGCTGCATACGGTTTCCACCAGCAAGTCCACAATCTCGTCCAGCATATCCCGGTCAATCCCTTTGGCATACTGGCAAAGGTGTTCATACTCGATGTTGTCCTTGATGATCTCCCGATAAATCTCTACGGCGCTCTGTGATTTCGCTCCTGTTCCTTTCCGTTCCGGCGGCGCAGCCGCTTCTTCCCCCAAAGGAGAGGGAGGGGAAAGGATAGGAATGGAATCGGTATTTGATCCATCTGTAATTGATTTCTCTTTACTTGATCTATCTTTATTTAATTGCGTTGGTTTTTCCTGCGTAGGCTTTTCCTGCGTTGGATTATCCAATGTTGGATTTTCCAATGTAGGTAAATCCGGCACAGGCTGGGGCTGTTCGTAAATGATGTAATCCGCCCCGCGCAGGCGGCCTTGGCTGTCACGCTCACGGGAACGCACGATATAGCCCGCCTGTTCCAGCTCCCGGACAGCCGCCCGGATCGCGTCGATCTGCTCCCGGTTGATAAGGGACAAGCCTTTCAGCGTAAAGTCCCAATCCTCCGGCAAGGACAGCATTTGCGACAGCAGGCCCTTGGCTTTCAGGGACAAGTCCTTATTCCGCAGGTGGTGGTTGGACATCACCGTGTAGCCCCGGTTTTTCTCCACTCGAAAAACTGCCATTTCGTCGTCCACTCCTTTCACTTGAAATTTCACCGCGCCGTCAAGGGCGGTGAGCTTGCCCGGCTGGTAGGGACATTCCTCATACACACAAAACTGGTACTTCCAGTGCGGGCGGTAGAAACGGCAGGTGCCGCAGTCCTCCGGCGCTCCGGCCTCGCCGCTGTCAAAATGATCTGCGCCCGGCCTCGTCTGCATGAGCTGTTCAAAGGCCCGGTCGCTGCCGGAAGTAAAGTACATAGGCGGTCGCCTCCTTTCTTGGTTTTGGGCGCAAAAAAAGCGGCGTCCTGATCTCCCCAAAGGGGAAAAGAGAACGCCGCCGTCTGTGGTGTCGTATTCAATTTTCGATGTGTCACTATTTGGGCGGGGGCTTCACGGGAGGCAGAAGCGTGTCAAAGCTCAATCCGAAAGTAGTAAATCGGTAGTAAATTCAGTTCTTATATCCCGTGAAATGCCCGTATTTCCGGGCTTTTTGGAGATAATCAGAGTTGTTGCTTAAACAATTAGAGCAACGAAAATTACTTTCAAAGCATGAAAAATAAGATTTTTATAATTGACGTAAGTAGGTGATTGAAGTGATACCACCAGACAATTACATCATATTTTTAAAATTTTCGGAACAAAGGTGGATAGATTCTCTTGTAAATGGAAACTTTAGTTTTTCATGCGTGGGGAAATTTATCCAACAAGCACAAGCAACTGGCGATACAGTGCAGGGAGATAGTTTTAAAGGTTATTTTGCTCGATTGAAAAAAGATGATAAACGTTTGACTATAATGCGTTCCAGATTAAAGGACGATTTGGAGGAAAGTAATGATGGAAATTATGTTCTATTAAGAAGAAAAAGTGCCTTAACTGTTCCGATTTTTTGCATTTATGGATACCAGTGCATTGATGCAGTAAATGAAGCACCTTCTTCAGGAAAAACAAGAATAAGGCATAACTTTGATGCGCGTTTGTTTGATGCGTTTGCAAACAAGTGGAATTCATCTATAGTGGCAGATGACAGAAGAGCAACATACGTTATTCTTCAAGCCAGAGCATTTGCTAATCGCATCGCGGAAATGCGAGATAAAGAATTGAAGAATATGTTAAAAAAGCAAAGAAGGGAGAGAAAAGCTCTTGCTAATCGTGTCCTTGCAGATAGAATACAGTATGATATTGATGAACGAGGTGAGTTCTTTATCAATCCGACAGACAACTACCCGGAATTGCTACACAAACGTTGTGAGTATGCATATCAGTACGAGACAAGAATTTATTTTCCTGACATACATCTTTCCCATATTTTTGATAGAAAATCGGTTGCGGTTAGCGCATTTGATAAATCAGAGTATAGAATTGATCATATGCCAATGAGGATGAATATAACAGCCGATGTTGTTAGATGGAAGAAAAAGGATGAATAAACCCATGTTCATCAAGTGCAAAATGTGCGGCGGCGACCTTTATCCCGCCGAAAATGCAACTACCTGCGAGTGTACGAAATCCAAAACAAAAGTCTCCTAACCGTCACCACAACGCCACCCTTTTGTGCTACAATACCCCCTGTCCGCTCTTCATCGGACACAAACTACTTCATGCGACAATCAGGAGCACATTCCCTCTGCTCCCCACTATCATCATCCGCAGCACGAAAGTTCACCACCTCAAAAGCACTGCCATTCCCCGTCCCCTCAATTGTATACAACCAAGCAAGCCCGCCGACCGCCTGTACAAATCACAGGCAGCCGACGGGCTTGCTTTCTTGCTTTATGCTATTTCCGGATTCACCTGCGCCATCTGCTTGCGCCTTTTCATCCGGAAATAGTATTATTTCGCTTGATACACCATTTCCGCCTGCTTCTGCGCAATCAGGCACAGTTCCGCCGCCTTGAAGGCGTGCGCCTGCGTCATTGCGTTTTCCGTGCGGTTCAGGCTGTCCAGAATCAAATCACCGAAGAACGGGTAGCCCGTCAAGCCGGTTGCGTTGATGTACTGCTCGCCCTGGTCGTTGACGAGGAACACATGGTTGCCGCCGTTGCGCTCCGTGCCGACATCCACATACTTGCGGATTTCAATGTACCCCTTCGTGCCGATGATGATGGTGCGCCCGTCGCCCCACGTCCGCAGGCCGTCCGGCGTGAACCAGTCCACGCGGAAGTAGAACGTCGTGCCGTTCGCACCGTTGATGGCGCAGTCGCCGAAGTCGTCCAGCTCCGGGTACTGCGGATGCGCGTAGTTGGCAATGCGGCTGCGGGAGACTGTGCCGTCATCCTCGCCCGCATAGAACAGGTACTGCTCGATTTGGTGGCTGCCGATATCGCAGAGGATGCCGCCGTACTTCTCCTTTTCAAAGAACCACTGCGGCCGCCCTGCCGCGCCCAGCCGATGCGGCCCGAAGCCCTCCACATGGATGACCTTGCCGATGGCACCCTGCTCAATCAGGTTGCCCGCCAGCACCGCGCCTTCCACATGCAGCCGCTCGCCGTAATAGACCATGTACTTCTTGCCCGTCTGCGCCACCATCTTCTTGGCGCTGTCCAGCTGCTCCAAGGTGGTGAAGGGCGCTTTGTCGGTGAAGTAGTCCTTGCCCGCCTGCATGGCGCGCAGCCCCAGCGCACAGCGCTCGTTTGTAATCGCCGCGCCGCAGACCATGTTCGTTTCTTTGTCGTTAAGCAGTTCTTCCTCGCTCCGGGCGACTTTCACCTGCGGGTACGCCTTTACGAACGCTTCCACCTTCTTCGGGTCGGGGTCGTAGACGTACTTCAGCGTGCCGCCCGCCTCCAGCAGACCGTTTGTCATGCCGTAGATGTGCCCGTGGTCAAGGTGCGCGGCAGAAAAGATAAATTCACCCGGCTTCACGACGGGCTGCGCCTTGCCTTTGGGCGCATAATTCATGCCGTCTGATACTTTCATCGTGATGACCTCCCATTATTTCTGCTGATAATCGCTGCCGAGCGTAATCGTGCCGTCAAGCGACGCGGCAGACGTAGTTTTCTCGTAGAAATGCGGCACGGCGCGCATCATGCCTTCCACCGTGTAGAACGGGTCGTCCTTTTGCAGCGGCAGCGTGACCGTCTGCTTTGTTGCGCCTGACTTGTAGACGGCTGTAATCAGCTCAATCGTCCGGCGGCCATCCTCGCCGCCAATCGCGGGCAGGGTGTCGTTCTCCAGCGCGGAGAGGACGTTTTCCAATTCGCCCGCGTGCCCCTCGTAGGGAAGCTGCGGCTGCGCATCCACAAAATCGCGGATTTTCTGCTCCAATTCGGTGTTTTCAATCGGGAAGCCGTTCGGTTTGGAGATGGACGCGTACACGCTGAACGGCGCGGCGACTTTCGCCTTCTCGCACTGGAAGACCAGCTCCTGCTCTTCGCCGTGATGCACGACGGAGGCTGTCAGCTGCGCCAGCGCGCCCGGATATTGCAGCACGGACAGCGACAAATCCTCCACCTCGGCGTTGTCGTGCGCGACGTTCGCCATCACGCTCGTCACGGCCTGCGGAAGACCCATCATCCAGCACAGCATGTCAATATGGTGGACGGCGTGGTTCAGCGTGCAGCCGCCGCCCTCCTTCTCCCATGTGCCGCGCCACCACAGGTCGTAGTAGCAGTGACCGCGCCACCAGGCCGATGTGACCGATGCGCACAGCACTTTGCCCGCAAGCCCGCTGTCGAGCAGCTTTTTCAGGTTGCTGATGGGCTGGCGGAAGCGGTTCTGGGCGATAATCGCGAGTTTCTTGCCGCTTTCATCGCGGGCGCGGAGCATTTCGTCGCACTCTTCCAGCGATGCCGCCATCGGCTTTTCGCAGACGACGTTCTTGCCCGAACGCAGGCTGTTGATGGAAATGCTGGCGTGGACGTACGGCGGCGTGCAGACGTCCACCAAGTCAATATCCTTGCGTGAAAGGATTTTCTGGTGGTCGTCGTAGACCTCCGCTTCGGTCAGGTGATAATCCTCCTTCATCTTCTGCGCCTTTTCCGGCACAATGTCCACCAGCGCCACAATCTTGCAGCGCTCCGGGAAGCGCAGGTAGGCTTCCACATGGGCGTGGGAAATGTTGCCCGTACCCACAATGGCAATCCGAATCATGGCATTCGCTCCTTCTTCAATACTCAACGCTGCGTGATGCGTTATCTGCATGATAGCACATTGACATCAAGATTTCTATGCGAATCCTGTTTTCAATTCGGCGGATTTGGCAGATTGTCGTCCTAATCAGACAAAACAGCAATTAGTGTCCGCCGCTGCGCTGCTTGCGGTAGGCGTTCGGAGCCATGCCCGTCATCCGCCGGAAGCTGCGCAGAAAGCCGGAATAATCGCCGAACCCGCTGCGGTCGGCTACTTCACTCAGGCTCATGTCCGTCAGCAGATTCTCCTTCGCCAGCTGCACGCGGCGGTAGAGAATGTATTCGTAGACGCTGCGCCCGGCGTAGCTTGTAAACTCGTGCGAAAGGTACGATACGCTGATGGCGAAGCGGCGCGCAATGTCTTCCAATTTTAGCGGTTCGGTGAAGTGGTCGTTGATGTATTGCAGCACATCGAAAATCACATCGTTGACAACGCTTGGCTGGATAGGAGCGGTTGTTCCCTGTACGGCTTGGCAGACCATGACCATGAAGTCGATGATGCGCCCATAATTGCGGAACTGCACCATCTCGTCCGGCATGTCCTGCTGCGCGGAGATGTCTATCAGCAGCTGTTTGCACGCCAGCGCATCCGCTTGCGGCAGTTCATAGTAGAATTTTCCGGACTGCAGGCGGCTGTCGAAGTAACGCTGGAGGTCAATCTGCCCGAAGCCAAGCTTTCGCAGCGTTTCCGGGCGCAGATACAGGAAGCCGCGCTCGTAGTGCTGCAGCGAACTGCCGCCCACCAGCCCGTGCATCCGGAACGGCGGCATGATAATCAGCTGATTGTTTTGCAGCGGAAACACGCTGCCGTCCACATAGTAGACCTTGCCACCTTGATAGTGGATGTAAAATTCGTAGAAATCGTGGCAATGCAGTCCGCTGATGGTGTGGTGCTCCGCTACGGCATAGCACGCTTCGTACTCCGCGTTCTCGCGCCCCATCGCGTTGTAGCCGTTGATCGTCTCCGCAAATTTCATCGTTTCAGCTCCTTTCTGGGTTCGGATATTTTGATTATACAGCAGGATTCACATATTTTCAAGCAGGATTTACATTGATTGTGCAACTTGTGTCGGCTATAATCAAAGCAACGATACGGAAACGGAGCGTGACGTTCCCGTAACAGGCTGCCTCGTGCAGCGTCTCCAGTGGTTTCCCGTTGGCAGCGCCGGTCAAATGTCGGCTGATGCTGCTGAAAAAGCAGGTGTTTTGCATTGGTTCTGCTTTGCTTTCCGCAAAGGAGGCTTGTTTTTGAATACCCTACGGAAACCACAATTTATCAGAAATGGAGGTTTTTGCTTATGACGAATCCTGCGAAAGCCGCTGCATCGGTGCATCCGCGCCGCAAGCGCAAGAAACACTGGCTTCAGCGCGACTGGCGGCTGTACCTGATGCTGCTGATTCCAATTGTCTGGTACATTCTGTTCTGCTACAAGCCGATGGCGGGGCTTCAAATTGCTTTCCAGAAGTACAACATGTTCAATCCCGCCAAGAGCAAGTGGATTTGGCTGGACAACTTCAAGTTCGTTTTCGGCATGAGCGACTTTGGCATCGCGCTGAAGAACACACTGATTCTCAACGGGCTGGACTTGCTCTTCGGCTTCCCCGTCCCGATTATCCTTGCCATCCTGCTCAACGAAATGCGAACGCCCATGCTCAAGAAGTTTTCGCAGACGATGCTGTACCTGCCGCATTTCCTCTCGTGGGTCATCATCGGCGGCATGGTGCTGCAGATTTTTGCGCCGACGTCGGGCGTCATCAACTCCACGCTTCTGCGCTGGGGCTGGATTTCCGAGAACATTCCTTTCCTGACGGATGGCCCGACGTGGACGTTCACCTATGTGCTGGTCGGCGTGTGGCAGTCGATGGGCTGGGGCACGATTCTCTACCTTGCGGCGATTACCGGCCTGGACATGAACCTCTTTGAAGCGGCGCGCATTGACGGCGCGAACAAGCTCCAGCAGATTTGGCATGTCACCTTGCCCGGCATCCGTTCCACCATCGTCGTTCTGCTGATTATGAACATCGGGCGTATGATGTCCATCGGCTTTGACCGCCCGTTTATCATCGGCAATACCAAGGTCAAGGACTACTGCGACGTCATTTCCACCTTCGTTTACCGCGCCGGCATTACCAACAGCCAGTTCGCCCGCGCAACCGCCATTGGTCTGTTCCAGTCCATCGTGGGCTTGGTGCTGATTACGGGCGCAAACACCGTTTCCCGCCTGTTCGACGAACAGAGTATTTGGTAAGAGGGGAGGATTTGTCATGACTGCGATTTCCACACAGGCGCATATTTGCCCTGAGAAGAAAAAGAAACTCGGTGTAGGGCAGATTATCCTCATCATCGTGATGATGCTCTTCGTGCTGATCTGCACGCTGCCGTTCATCAACGTCATTGCCATGTCAATGTCCTCCAAGTCTGCGATTCTGCGCGGCGCAGTGTCGTTCTGGCCGGTGGAATTCAACGTCGATGCCTACAAGCTCATCGTCAGCGACAATTCGATGTGGCACAGCCTGCTCTATACCATCGAACTGACGGTAATTTACACCGTGCTGGCGATGGTAATGACGATTCTGGTGGCGTTTCCGCTGTCCATGCGTCGCCTCAAGGGGCAGCGCGTCATCATGTTCTTCATCGTCTTTACCATGTACTTCTCCGGCGGCACGATTCCGATTTACCTGAACGTGAAGGAATTCGGAATGCTTGACAGCATGTGGTCGCTGATTATTCCGGGGCTGATTTCCACGTTCAACGTCATCATCCTGAAGAATTTCTTTTCTTCCCTGCCGTATGAGCTGGTGGAGGCGGCGTCGATTGACGGTGCGACGGATTTCCAAGTCCTCACCCGCATCTTCCTGCCGCTGAGCTTCTCCTCGCTGGCGACGCTTTCCCTCTTCTACGCGGTCGGCAAATGGAACAGCTTTAACGACGCGCTGTACTACATCACCTCGCGTGACCTCCAGCCCTTGCAGCTCAAGCTGTACAACCTCATCAAGGGCAGCCAGTCGGTGGAAGTCGCCGTCGCGGAGGGCAGCTCGAATGACCTGAGCACCAACGTGTCCGAATCCATTCAGTCCGCAACCATCATTTTCGCGACGCTCCCCATCCTGATTGTGTACCCGTTTGTGCAGCGCTACTTCGTGGCGGGTGTTACGATGGGCGCAGTCAAGGGCTAATACTAATTCTCATCTAAACCATGACATTCGCACAGCATCTTTTTCGCCCGGCTTTGCTTCGTTCCGCTCGCGCGTACCTCCAGTACGCCTCGCTTCACTCAGCTTTGCCGGAACGAAAAATCTGCTATGCTCGATGCCATGTTTTAGAATCGAATTAGTATCATCATCCCACATTCCCATTGGAACGGGCGGCAAAAGCCGTTCAAGATAGAAAGGAGTACCCCTATGAAAAAGTTTCTGGCTCTGGTTTGCACGCTGTGCCTGCTGCTGACGGCGCTTCCGCTGACGGCACTGGCGGCGGATGACGATTGGGTAACGCTCAACGTCGAAATGTATGACCGCTCCATCGCAGGCTTCAACGTGGAGGACTGCTGGCAGCTGCACTACATTCAGGAGAACTTTGGTGATCCGAACCACATCAAGGTTAACTGGATTCCCGTTTCCCGCTGGGAGGAAGGCACGATTCTTTCCACCCGTCTGGCGGGCGGCACCGCGCCGGATATCTGCATGACTTACGGCACGGATTTGGTGCAGCAGTACATCGACATGGGCGGCATTATGCCGCTGGATGACCTGCTGGCGGAATACGGTCAGGAACTGACGGCATTCCTCGGCGACGAAGTGCTGCAGTACGGTCAGTACGACGTGGGCGACGGCAAAGAGCAGTATTACCTGCCTGCGCGCCGCATCGTCGTCGCGACGCAGAGCATGTTCATCCGCAAGGACTGGCTGGAAAAGCTGAACATGGAAGTTCCCACGAACGTGGAAGAGCTGTATGCCTACCTGAAGGCAGCGAAGGAGCAGAAGCTGGGCGGCGACAACACCATTCCGTATTCCTCCGACCTGTACGCGGCTGACCCCTTCTACGGCTGGATTTACCAGATGGATGCGTTCCTTGATTACAGCCAGATTACCGAAGAAGACTGGGTGGCGAACTTCAAGTTCCATTACATGCTGCCCGGCGCGAAGGAAGCGCTGCGCTGGATGAACAAGTTCTTCAATGAGGGTCTGGTTTCCGATTACTTCGGCATTGAGAACTCCAAGCAGACCGACAGCGACCGCGTGAACGGCTATGACGGCTTCTGGGTCGGCAACTGGGACGCGCCGTGGCGCATGGAAAAGTCCTACGCGCAGGATCTGGCGAAGAATGTCCCCGGCGCAAGCTGGATTGCGTGCGACCCCTTCAAGCCCGAAGACGGCACGACCCCGCACGAAACCTACACCGCCGCTGGTCAGGCGATTTTCATCCCCGCGTCTGTGGATGAAAAGGTTGCGGTTGCCGCGATTAAGTACCTGAACTGGATGTGCAAGCCGGAATCCCTGTACGCGCTCCAGAACGGCGAAAAGGGCTACAACTACACCACCGTCAACGAAAACAACATTCCGACCGACCTGAAGAACATCAACGACACCGACGACGCGCACAAGATGCACGCGACCGACGGCGCGCCGATCTGCAACGGCTTCTACTACGGTTCTGACGAACTGAACTACGCCGCGACCGCTATGGGCTTCCCCGGCTACGAAGATGTTGTGGCGGACAGCCTTGTGATTTCCAATGACGGTGCTTACGAACCCGTCAGCTTCACCCGCACCATCCAGTCCCGCATTGACTACGGCACGACCATCGTTTCCAAGGAAGCGGAACTGCTGGTTCAGGTTGTGACCTGCAAGCCGGAAGATTTCGACGCAACGTGGGATAAGTACATCAACGAAATTCTTTCCGCCGGCGGTCAGCAGATTATCGACGAACAGCGCGAAGCGTATCAGGAAGGCGCATACCGCGGCTTCTATCCGATGGCGCAGAAGTAATAAGCGCACGCAAACTTCACAAAAAGGGGGCTGCGTCTTGGACGCAGTCCCTTTTTTCGGAATAACCCCCCTGATATTTCTGTTTTTCCCTGATTGAAATTGACAAAGAGTCTGCTAGGCTCTATGATGGGAGTGTTTCGGTATGCTTCGACTTGGAATCATCGGTGCGGGCGGCATTGCCAGCCTGCACACACACAACATCCTGAGCGGCAAATGCCCGGAAGTGCAGCTGACCGCCATGGCAGACCGCAAGGAAAGCCGCCGAGAGTGGATTCGCGCAACCGTGCCGGACGCCGCGGTTTTCTGCGAGGGCAGCGATTTGATTGCGTCCGATACCTGCGACGCAGTGCTGATTGCAACGCCGCACTATCAGCATCCGACGCTGGCGATTGAGGCGTTCCGCCATGGAAAGCATGTCCTGTGCGAAAAGCCGGCGGGCGTGTACACCTTGCAGGTGCGGGACATGATCGCGGAGGCGGATAAGCATCCCGAACTGACCTTCGGCATGATGTTCAACCAGCGCACGAACTGCGTCTACCGCAAGGCGAAGGCGCTGATTGACAGCGGCGCGCTGGGTGAAATCAAGCGCATGATCTGGGGTGTGACGGACTGGTATCGCACGCAAAGCTACTACGATGCCGGGGCGTGGCGCGCAACGTGGGATGGCGAGGGCGGCGGTGTGCTGCTCAATCAATGCCCGCATCAGCTGGATTTGCTGCAATGGCTCTGTGGGCTGCCCGTGCGGGTGCGCGCCGCCTGCCATGAGGGGAAATGGCACGACATCGAGGTGGAGGACGACGTGACCGCTTATCTGGAATTTGCAAACGGCGCAACGGGCACGTTCATTGCATCCACGGGGGACGCGCTGGGCGAAAACCGGCTGGAAATCATCGGAACGCGCGCGCGGATTCGCATCGAGAACGACCAATTGACGCTGGATACGCTCAGCGTGGATGAGCGCGACTGGTGCCCCGTGTGCAAAGAGCCGTTCGGCGTACCGGATATTCAGCACGAAATCGTGCAGACGGACGGCGAAAATCCGCAGCACGCGGGCGTGTTGAACGCCTTCGCAGCGCACATCCTGCACGGTACGCCGCTTGTTGCCGACGGGCGCGAGGGTATCCGCGGGCTGATGCTGTCCAACGCCATGCACCTTTCTTCGTGGACGAATCAGACCGTTTCGCTGCCTATTGACGAAGAACTGTTCTTGAAGCTGCTGAATGAAAAACGCAGGACATCCCGCCACAAGGACGAAGTGGATGCTGCCATCGACGTTTCCGGCAGCTTTGGAAGCACGAGAAAGTAACCTATTCCAAGGAGGAAATCAGCGTGGAGAAGATTCGCCTCGGTATTATCGGCATTGGCAACATGGGCTCGGAGCACTGCCGGCTCATCCTGTCCGGGCAAACGCCGGAAATTGCGCTGACCTGCGTTGCTGATCCGCGCCAAGACCGCCGTGACTGGGCGCAGCAGACGCTCCCCGCCGGAACGGGCATCTATGCCGACGGCATGTCGCTCATCCGCGCCCATGCGTGCGACGCCGTGCTGATTGCCACGCCGCACGAGCTGCATCCGCCGCTTGCGGAGGCGGCGCTTCGGGCAGGACTGCATGTCCTGAGCGAGAAGCCCGCGGGTGTTTACACGGCGCAGCTGCACCCGGTCATCGCCGCCGCACAGGAGACGGGCAGGACGTATGCGCTCATGTTCAACCAGCGCACGAACTGCGTCTACCGCCGCCTGAAAGCGCTGATGGATTCCGGCGAGTTAGGCGCGCTGAAGCGTGTGACGTGGGTGGTGACGGACTGGTATCGTTCACAGGCGTATTACGATTCCGGGGCTTGGCGCGCAACGTGGACGGGCGAGGGCGGCGGCGTGCTGCTCAACCAATGCCCGCATCAGCTGGATTTGCTGCAATGGCTCTGCGGACTGCCGACAACGGTGCGCGCGTTCTGCCACGAGGGCAAATGGCACGACATTGAGGTGGAGGACGACGTGACCGCCTATTTGGAATTTCCGGGCGGCGCGACGGGCGTTTTTATCGCCTCCACCGGGGAGCTGCCCGGCACGAATCGGCTGGAAATCGCCTGTGACCGCGGCAAAGTCGTCTGCGAAAACGGTCAGCTGACCTTGTGGCGCTTGCCGCAGAGCGAATCCGCCTATTACCGCCGAAGCGCATCCGCATACCCCCATGCTGAGGTGCAGGTGGAGATTTTGCCGCTGGACGGGGAGAATCCGCAGCACGTCGGTGTGCTGAACGCTTTTGCGGCGCATATCCTGCACGGCACGCCGCTGGTGGCGGACGGCGCGGAGGGTATCCGCGCGCTGATGCTGTCCAACGCCATGCACCTTTCCTCGTGGACAGGCAAGCCCGTGCACCTGCCGATTGACGAGGGCGAATTTGTGCGGCTTCTGGCGGAAAAGCGCCTGCATTCAAGGAAAAAGCAGGTGAAAGAGGTCACGTTCGCGACGGATCACAGCGGGACGGGAAGGGCAAAATAGGATAGGACGAAAACTCCGGCGCACCATTGAGAAAATGGGGGAGCGCCGGAGTTTTGGCGTGCGCTTTTATCCGCCGAATTGCTTTCCGAAGCAGCCTGTGCTATACTATTCCTTGGAATCAGGAAAGCAAGTTTTGCGGGCGGCGCGTGCTATCCGTATCAGCATACAGAAAGGAACGAACGGCATGATTACGGGGGAACTGAAGAACAAGATTGACGGGCTGTGGGAAATCTTCTGGACGGGCGGGCTGACGAACCCGCTGGACGTGATTGAGCAGATGACGTACCTGATGTTCATCCACGATCTGGATGACAGCGACAACATCAAGGCGAAGGAATGCGCGATGCTGGGGCTGCCGTACACGAGCATCTTCCAAGGCAGCGTGCAGATTGGCGACCGCACCATCGACGGCGCGCAGCTTAAATGGAGCGTTTTCCGCGATTTCCCGGCGGGAAAGATGTACAGCGTGGTGCAGGAGTTTGTGTTCCCGTTCATCAAGGGGCTGCACGGCGACAAGAACAGCGCGTACTCGAAGTACATGGGCGACGCGATTTTCAAGGTGCCGACGCCGCTGATGCTGGACAAAATCGTCAGCGCGATGGATGTCATCTACGAGCAGATGGCGCACCTGCAAAGCGCGGACACCCGCGGCGACGTATACGAATATCTGCTGAGCAAGCTGGCGACGGCGGGAGTCAACGGGCAGTTCCGCACACCGCGCCATATCATCCGCATGATGGTGGACATGATGGCACCGCGCGCGGACGAAATCATCTGCGACCCAGCGTGCGGCACATCCGGCTTTCTGGTGGCGGCGAGCGAGTACCTGAAAGCAAACCGCAAGCAGGAAGTCCTCTTCAATCGGCAGAACAAGGCGCACTATATGAACAGCATGTTCCACGGCTACGACATGGACCGCACCATGCTGCGCATCGGCGCGATGAACATGATGACCCACGGCGTGGATAACCCGTGCATCGAGTACCGCGACAGCCTGTCCGACCAGAACACCGACCGCGGCCGCTACACGCTGATTCTGGCGAATCCGCCGTTCAAGGGGTCGCTGGATTACGACATCGTCAGCGCCGACCTGCTGAAAGTCTGCAAGACGAAAAAGACGGAGCTGCTGTTCCTCGCCCTGTTCGTGAAGATGCTGAAAGTCGGCGGGCGCTGCGCGTGCATCGTGCCGGACGGCGTGCTGTTCGGCTCATCGGCGGCGCACAAGGCGATTCGGCAGGAAATCATCGACAACAACCGTCTGGAAGCGGTGATTTCGATGCCCAGCGGCGTGTTCAAGCCCTATGCGGGCGTATCCACCGCGATTTTGATTTTCACCAAGACCGTGCATGGCGGCACGGACAAGGTGTGGTTCTACGACATGCAGGCGGACGGCCTCACCCTCGACGACAAGCGCACGCCCACCCCCGACAACGACATTCCCGACATTGTGGCGCGCTTCCACGCCCTCGAAGCGGAGGAAACCCGCCAGCGCACGGACAAGAGCTTCTTTGTGCCGAAGGAAGAAATTGCCGCAAACGGCTACGACCTGAGCATCAACAAGTACAAAAAGACCGAATATCAGGCAGTGGAGTACCCCTCGACGCAGGAGATTATGGCGCAGATTGATGCGGATATGGCACGGCTGGGGGAGGTATTGGAGGAATTGAGGGGGATGATGGGATGATGATTGCATTTTCTGCCGTTTTTGCTGATGTAACAAAGCAGGGTACAAAATTGCAGACTTCAGAATACCTTGCAAGTGGCAAATATCCAATTATTGACCAAGGGCAAGATGATATTGCAGGATATACCGACCGTGAAGATGGCTTATTTACAGATGTTCCTGCAATCATATTTGGCGACCATACCAGAATTGTAAAGTATGTTGATATGCCGTTTTTTCTCGGTGCAGACGGTGTAAAAGTGCTAAAAGCAACGATTCCGGATGTGGATTATCGTTATTTATATTATGCTGTATCGGCTGTAAAAATACCGAACACGGGATATAATCGGCATTTCAAATGGCTGAAAGAGGCGCAAATTTCTCTTCCTGACCTTTCCACACAGCGGCGGATTGCCGACACGCTTGACAAGGTGTCGGAGGGAATTGGGCTGTGCGGGAGGATGATGGATGAACTTGACTTGATGGTCAAGGCGAAGTTTGGGGAGATGTTTGGGGATGCGCATAATAACAGTGCTTTTCCGTATAAGAATATTGGAGATTTAACGACGGTAACAAGCGGTGGAACACCTGACAGAGAAAACAATTTGTACTGGGATGATGGGAATATCCGCTGGGTAAAAACAACAGAACTTCAAAATTGCACTATTTGTGATACAGAAGAGAAAATAACAAAATTGGGACTTGAAAATTCCTCTGCTAAACTTGTGCCAGCCGGGTCAGTGCTAATCGCTATGTATGGTCAAGGAAAGACACGCGGTATGACCGCTTATCTTGAAAATGAATCTGCGACAAATCAAGCATGTGCTTGCATTCTCCCTTCGTCAAAAATCAACCAGAAATATCTATGGAAATATTTGATGTTATCGTATGACAAGCTGCGGTCTATGGCAAAGGGCGGAAACCAACCAAACCTAAACATCGGAATAATCAAGAATTTCCCTGTCCTTTATCCGCCAATAGAACTTCAAAATCAATATGTTGAGTTTGTTATATATATTGACAAATCCATCTTGACAATAAAGGGGATTCTTGCTAAAATGGAGGAGATGAAGCTCGCGCTGATGCAGAAATGCTTTAAGGAGGGTAAGCATGGTGAGTGAGTACACCGCATATATTGATGAAGCTGGTGACTTGGGTGTTGCAAAAGGAACAAAATGGTTTGTTCTGACTGCTGTACTTGTTAAGAAGGATCAGGAAAGTGAAATTAGAGCAAAAATGCGCTTGATTAGGGATAAACTGAATATAAGTGAAATTCATTTTCGTAAAATTTCTGATTTCAAAAAGAAAGCGTTTGTTATTCGCTCGTTAGAAGAACATGAATTTACATATATGAACATTCTTGTTGATACGCAATTATTCGATAAAACAAAAATCCCAAACGCAATAATCGCATATAACTATATTTGTAAGTTTCTGCTTCAGCGCATATCTTCATTTTTAGAGGAAAATCATGTAATAGGTGATGTTGTTTTATCAGCCAGAGGAACTTCAAGAGATGGCGAGCTTATTCAATATATACAAGAAAAATTACTGCCATATCCCAATAACAGAATTTCACAGGCTGTATTTAATAATATTTCTGCAAAAACATCAGTTTCTTGGGATATGCTACAATTGGCAGACGTGTGCGCAACATCTATGTTCTTAACATATGAACCTAATGAGTACGGTTTTACGATTCCGTGTTTTTCTTCAGTTTTGAAGAATCACCTATATCACAAAAATGGGAAAATTAAAAACAACGGATTAACTTTTTTTACTCCACAAATGGAGCCGAATTCGACAGATATTAAAAAGTCCAGAATTTGTTTGTATAAGTAAAAAGAAAGAACCACCCGGCACGACTACCACACGCTATGCGTGCTGGTGAATCACCCTCGTGTGCTCCGGCGAGATTCTTTCCACTTATAGTATACCCGATAGAAACTAAAATGTCAATAGAAAAACGAACTAATATTCGTTTTTTTTACAAAAATGCTGACAAATTTGCTTCTGCGTTGATTCATTTTCCTACTATTTTGAAAGCGAGGTGACTCTCATGTCCAATTTCTCCCCCTACCTCTCCATCCCGTCCTTCGCCGCGTTCGCCCCAATCGCCGAATCCGCGGAGAAAATCCTGTCCATCGATCCCGCGGCGTGCGTCCTCAACTGCCGCCGGGCGATTGAGGCGGCGGTCAAGTGGATGTATGCGGTGGACGGGTCGCTGGTCATGCCGTGGGATGATAAGCTCGTCACCCTCATCAATACCGAGGAGTTCCGCGGCATCGTGGATGAGCAGCTGATTTTTCGCTTGGATTTCATCCGCCGCATGGGGAATAACGCCGCGCACGGCGGCAAGGTCATCACCCGCGAACAGGCGGTGCTGTGTCTGCAAAACCTGTTCGTTTTTTTCGATTTTCTGGCGTACTGCTACGGCGAAAATTACACCGAACACACCTTCAATCCCGCTTTGCTGGCGGAGCAGAGCGCACAGCCGACCCCGCCCGCGGTGGACGAGGACGCCGCGCGCAAGCTGGGTGCGCTCATCAAAGAGAATGCTGCACTCAAGGAACAGCTGACGCAGCGCCGCGAAGAGCAGCATCAGACGTATGTGCCGAAGCCGCTGGAAATTTCCGAATACAAGACGCGAAAACTGTATATTGATGCAATGCTGCAGGATGCCGGCTGGGTTGAGGGAAAGAATTGGCTGAACGAGGTCAAGCTGCCCGGTATGCCGAACAAGAGCGAGACGGGCTATGCGGATTATGTCTTGTACGGCGACGATGGCAAGGCGCTGGCGATTGTGGAGGCGAAGCGCTCCTGCGTGGATCCGGCGGTGGGGCGGCAGCAGGCGAAACTGTATGCGGATATTATCGAGAAGCAGCAGGGGCGGCGTCCAGTAATCTTCTTAACCAACGGGTTTGAAACGAAAATCGACGACGGGCAGTATCCGGAGCGCAAGTGCGCCGCTATCTGGTCAAAGCGCGATTTGGAGAAGTGGTTCAACCTGCTGCGGATGCGCACGCATTTGGACAATATTGTGGTGGACGAGAACATCGCCGGACGGTACTATCAGGAGAACGCAATCAAGGCTGTTTGCAACACTTTTGATGCGCGCAACCGCCGCAAAGCACTGCTGGTAATGGCGACAGGTTCGGGCAAAACGCGCACGGTGATTGCGCTGTGCAAGGTGCTGCTGGAACACGGCTGGGTGAAGAATATCCTGTTTCTGGCAGATAGAAACTCGCTGGTCACGCAGGCGAAACGCAGCTTCGTGAACCTGCTGCCGGAACTTTCGGTTACGAATCTCTGCGAAGAGCGGGACAATACCACGGCGCACTGCGTCTTCTCGACCTACCAGACGATGATGAACTGCATCGACGCCATTGAGGATGCGGAAGGCAAGCTGTTCACGGTCGGGCACTTTGATTTGGTCATCTGCGACGAGGCGCACCGCTCTATCTACAACAAATATCGCGACATTTTTACCTACTTTGATGCGCCCTTGGTTGGTTTGACGGCGACGCCGAAGGATGAAATCGACAAGAATACTTATGCACTTTTTGATTTGGGCAACGGTGCGCCGACGTATGGCTATGAATTAGCGCAGGCAGTCAAAGACGGCTATCTGTGCGACTTCGTATCGGTAGAAACGACGCTGAAGTTCATTCAGCAGGGCATTGTATACGACGAATTGACCGACGAGGAGAAAGAGGAATACGAGGCGAAATTTGCGGATGAAAACGGCGATGTGCCGGAATGCGTGATGCCATCCGCGTTAAACGAATGGGTATTTAATGAGGATACCATTCGCAAGGTGCTGAATATGCTGATGACCGACGGGCTGAAAATTGACTACGGCAGCAAAATCGGAAAGAGCATCATTTTCGCCAAGAATCACACGCACGCGGAGAAAATCTTGGAGATTTTCAACCGCGAATATCCGCATTTGTACGGCTATGCGAAGGTCATCGACAACTACATGACTTATGCGCAGAGCGCTATCGACGAGTTTTCCGACCCGCAGAAACTGCCGCAGATTGCTATTTCGGTGGATATGCTCGATACGGGCATCGACGTGCCGGACGTGTTAAACCTTGTGTTCTTCAAGAAGGTGATGAGCAAGGCAAAATTCTGGCAGATGATTGGCCGCGGCACACGCCTCTGTCCCGGGTTGATTGACGGCAAAGACAAGGACAAGTTCTATATTTTCGACTTCTGTGGAAACTTCGAGTTTTTCCGCATGAGCAAAGGCAATGCCACTGCCAGCGCACTCTCGCTTCAAGGGGCGCTTTTTTCGTTGAAGGCACAAATGGCGTTTAAATTGCAGGACGCAGTGTACAAAACTGACGAATTGTCCGCATTCCGTCAAACTTTGGTGGATGACATGGTGCGCAAAGTATCGGAATTGAACCAGGACAACTTCGCCGTCAAACAGCACCTGAAGTTTGTTGAATTATATACAAAACCAAACCGCTATCAGTCGCTGAGCTACGAGGACACGCTGATGATGCAGCAGGAGTTAGCGCCTCTGCTTTTGCCGGAGCCGGATGACCCGAAGGCGCTGCGTTTTGATGCGCTGTTGTACGGCATGGAACTGGCGCATCTCGCGGGGCTGCCGTACAATCGCGCGCATCATGACTTGCTGAAAAAGGCAGATGCGCTCAGCAAAATCGCCAATGTGCCGGAAATCGCGGCACAATCGGCACTGCTGGAAAAAATACTGCATACCGATTATGTGGAAAATACGGGAGTGGATGAATTGGAGAAAATCCGCAAAGCCCTGCGTGATTTGATGAAATACATCACAAACGAGCAATCCGCTTACGAAACAGGCTTTGGTGATGAAATCCTTTCTATTGAATGGAAACAGTCGGAATTGGAAAACGACGACTTGCAAAATTACAAAATGCGGGCTGAGTTTTACGTCCGCCAGCATCAGAATGAATTGGCGATTGCGAAACTCAAGATGAATGTTCCGCTGACGGACAGCGACATCACCCAGCTGGAGGAAATTCTCTGGAGCGAAGTCGGAACAAAGCAGGATTACGAAGCCGAGTACGGAAAGAAGCCGCTGGGCGAGTTCATCCGCGAAATCGTCGGGCTGGATATGAATGCCGCAAAAGAAGCATTTTCCGCTTATTTGACCAATGTAAATCTGGACAGCCGGCAAATCTACTTTGTGAATCAAATTGTGGAGTACATTGTGCATAACGGCATGATGAAGGATATGTCGATTCTACAGGAAGCACCATTCATCGATCAGGGCAGCATCATCGAGGTGTTTACGGATTTGTCAGTGTGGAAGGGGATTAAGGGCGTGATTGACACAATCAACGCCAACGCCTGCGGTGCATAAGCCGCCAATGGCCATCAAGAACTGCGGCTGTGCCGCTGACAGATATGGAAGCCGAGAAAATCAAGTAAATCACAATTGAATATCACCCTTTTCCGACCTGTGCCTGCACCCGCGGGCGCGGGTCTTTTCTGTGTGCGCCCGGCATGAGCAACAACTAAGTGGGGAGAGACCACAACGCGCTCGGCAGTAGGAAGCGTTAGCCGAAGGCAAGGGTGTCCATCGTGAGGTGGAATCTGAAGGAAGCCGGATGTCA
>ERZ780079.293-NODE-293-length-23123-cov-8.77618_pt1 | contig 23123 bp, 7 predicted proteins | sample MGYA00511087_ERZ780079 | MGnify/ENA primary metagenome ERZ780079 (study PRJEB29588, sample SAMEA2142583) | human gut metagenome | biome: human gut; feature: human-associated habitat; material: faeces | place: Denmark | collected 2008/2010 ... | reverse complement strand
CTTTTTTTCAAATTATTTTCTTTATATTTTAAAAATAATGTTATTTTGTTATACTTTAAATAAGAAAGTTTTACTTATTGAATTTTCTTTCTTTTTATTAAAGGAGTGCTCATGCAACGAGTAAAAAAAGCTATTATTCCAGCTGCTGGTCTTGGAACCCGTTTTTTACCAGCTACAAAATCAATGCCGAAAGAAATGCTTCCGATTGTTGATACACCGACGATTCAATTTATAGTTGAAGAGGCGGTTAAGTCTGGGATTGAAGAAATTTTAATTATTACTAATTCTAATAAACACTCGATGGAAAATTATTTCGATACGAATTATGAATTAGAAATGAGATTAAAAGAAAGCGGGAAAAATGATCTTGTTGACCTTATTAAACAGGTAGCTTCTTTAGCTAATATTTATTATGTTAGACAAAAAGAACCTAAGGGATTAGGACATGCTATATCTTGTGCTCGTTCTTTTGTCAACAATGAACCTTTTGCTATATTGTTGGGGGATGATATGGTTACCAGTGAAGGAAAGCCTGCTTTACTTCAATTAGTTGATGCTTATAATAGTAAAAATTGTTCTATTTTAGGAGTACAAGAGGTTCCACATACTGACGTTAATAAATATGGTATTGTTACACCTTCACGCGATGTTGCTGATGGTAAGAAAATATTTAAAGTTGTCGATATCAATGAAAAACCAGATATTGATAAAGCTGAAAGCGATTATGCTGTTTTAGGACGCTATATTTTAACACCGGAAATTTTTGAAATTTTAGGAAAAACTGCTCCTGGTAAAAACGGGGAAATTCAACTTACTGATGCTATCAAAGAATTGATGGTTCATAAACCTGTTTATGCTTGTGATTTCGAAGGAACAAGATATGATGTAGGTGATAAGTTTGGATATGTTAGAGCTACTATCGATTATGCTTTAAAAAGACCAGATATGAGCGCTAAGATTAAAAATTATATAAAAGAATTAGCAAAAACTTTTTAAAATGTTATTTTTATTTACAAATTAAAAAAAACAAGGGGTATAATATTATTGGATTTTGGAGGAAATATGAAAGAAATCAAGAAATCATTCTTGTCGGTTGATGGTAATACTGCAGCCGCATTAGCTAGCTACACATTTACAGAAGTAGCTGCTATTTATCCTATTACACCGTCATCTCCTATGGCGGAACTTGTTGACGTTTATTCTTCTCAAGGAAAGAAAAACGCTTTTGGAAATTGTGTTAAAGTTGTTGAATTACAAAGTGAAGGTGGTGCCTCTGGTGCTGTTCATGGTGCATTGCAAGCAGGAAGCTTAGCAACTACTTATACAGCCAGCCAAGGTTTACTCCTTATGATTCCAAATATTTACAAATGGGTTGGTGAATGCATTCCAGCAGTAGTTCATGTTGCTGCTCGTTCTTTAGCAAGCCGTTCACTTTCTATTTTTGGTGACCATCAAGATATTTATGCTTGTCGTCAGACTGGTGCTGCTATGCTTTGCTCACACTCAGTTCAAGAAATTGCTGATTTATCACCTATGGCTCATTTATTAGCAATAAATTCTTCTTCACCTGTTATCGACTTCTTTGATGGTTTCCGTACATCACATGAAATTCAAAATGTTGAATTTGTCGATGATGAAAATTGGAAGGAACTTCTCGATTTAGAAAAAGTTGAAGAATTCCGTAAGAGAGCTTTAAATCCTCATGGTCACGCTGTCACTCGTGGTGGCGCTGAAAATGATGATATCTGCTTCCAAGGTCGTGAAGCTCAAAATGTTCACGAAGCAAATATTGTTACTGAAGCTGAAAAATTATTCAAACAAGTCAGTGAATTAACAGGTAGAACTTATGCTCCATTTGTTTATTATGGCGCAAAAGATGCAACTAAGGTTATCATTGCTATGGGTTCTGTTACAGAAACAGCTCATGAAGTAATTGATGATTTAATGGCTAAAGGTGAAAAAGTCGGTATGGTTAAAGTTCATTTATATCGTCCTTTCTCTGCCAAACATTTAATTGCTGCTATTCCTTCTACTGTTACAAAGATTGCAGTTTTAGATAGAACTAAAGAACCAGGTTCTTTAGGCGAACCTTTATATTTGGATGTCGTTGCTGCCCTTGAACAAGAAAAGCGTCATGTTGATGTTCTTGTTGGTGGTCGTTATGGTATTTCTAGTAAAGATACTCAACCTAACCAAATCAAAGCAGTTTATGATTTCCTTGATAGTGAAAAACCATTTACTGGATTTACAATTGGTATCAATGATGATGTAACTCATTTATCTTTACCAGTTGATTCTGAATATCATGTAAATAATACTTACACATCTTGCTTATTCTATGGTTTAGGCAGTGATGGTACAGTTTCTGCAAATAAGTCTTCCATTAAGATTATTGGTGATGCAACTCATCAATATGCTCAAGCTTATTTTGCTTATGACTCTAGAAAAGCTGGTGGTGTTACAAGAAGTCACCTCCGTTTTGGTAAAGATCCTATTCGTTCAACATATTATATTGAACATGCAGATTTCATCTCCTGTTCTATGGATTCTTATATCTTGAAATATAATATGGTTAAGAATTTGAAGAAGGGTGGTACTTTCTTATTAAATACTGATATGACAGATGAAGAACTTATTCATTCAATGCCAAACCGCATGAAGAAATTATTAGCTTTAAAGAATGCTAAGTTCTATGTTATTGATGCTAATAAGATTGCTGCTGAAATCGGTATGGGTCGTCATACCAATACTACTTTACAAGCTTCATTCTTCTTCTTGAATCAAAATATCATGCCATATTCTGAAGCTCAAGAATGGATGAAGAAATTTGCCAAGAAGTCTTATTCTAAAAAAGGTGATGACGTTGTTCAAATGAACTACAAAGCCATCGATGCCGGTGCTGAAGGTCTTCGTGAAGTTAAAGTTGATCCAAGTTGGGCAGATTTAACAGTAAATGCTGTCAAAGAATCTACTGGTGATGATTACTTCGATTCTTATGTTGATGTTGTCGGTTCACTTGATGGTTATGATTTACCAGTCAGTAAATTCACTGAATATGAATTGCTTGATGGTACAATGCAAAACAATATTACATTTAAAGAAAAAAGAGCAACAGCTGACAGAGTTCCATTATGGCACAAAGAAAATTGTATTCAATGTAATCAATGTGCATTTGTCTGTCCACATGCTACAATTCGTCCATTTGTTTTAAATGATGAACAAATTGCTAAACTCCCTGAAGATGAACGTGAAGATGTTTTAAATTTGATGGGTGGTCCTAATACAAAAGGTCTTAAATTCCGTATTCAAGTCAGTCCAATGAACTGCGTTGGTTGTGGTATCTGCTTTGTTCAATGCCCAGGTAAAGGCGGAAAGAAAGCCTTGGAAATGGTTGAAGCTAAGACTCAATATCACCACGAAAAAGCTGCTGATATTCTCTATAAAGAAACTGAATCTAGAACAGATTTATTTCCATTAAATACAGTTAAGGGTGCTGCTTTCTTACCAGCTTATCAAGAAGTTTCTGGCGCTTGTGCTGGTTGTGGTGAAACTCCATATTATCGTTTGGTTTCACAATTATTTGGAAAAGATATGTTAGTTGCTAATGCAACTGGTTGTTCTTCTATTTATAATGGTTCAACTCCACTTACTCCATTTGTCACCGATAAAAATGGTGAAGGTGTTGCTTGGGCTAACTCTTTATTCGAAGATAATGCTGAATTTGGTTTTGGTATGAGAGTTGCTGTTGACTTCCGCTTAACTCAAATTGTTGAAATTCTTGAAGCTAATAAAGCTGAATGCGAAGAAGAACTTGTTTCCTTAATCAATGACTATGAAGAACATATCAAAGATAGAAAACATGTTAGAACAATACTTCCTGCATTGATTTCTGCTATTGAAAATTCTAAATGTGAAGGCATCAAGAAAGTTCTTGAATTCAAGAAAGACTTACTTGATAAATCTGTTTGGATTGTTGGTGGTGATGGTTGGGCTTATGATATTGGTTATGGTGGTCTTGATCATGTTCTCGCCAATGAAGAAGATGTCAATGTTATGGTTCTTGATACTGAAGTATATTCAAATACTGGTGGTCAAGCTTCTAAATCTACACAAACAGGTGCTATTGCTAAGTTTGCTGCTTCTGGTAAAAAGACAGCTAAAAAGAATCTCGCTTTAATGGCTATGGCTTATGGTCATGTCTATGTTGCTCAAGTTTCTTTAGGCGCTAACCCAATGCAAGCTTTGAAGGCTTTCCAAGAAGCTGAAAGCTACAATGGTCCATCTCTTATCATCTGCTATTCTCCTTGCCAAGAACATGGTATTAAAGGTGGCTTATCCAATGCTCAAATCATTGAAAAGAAAGCTGTCGAATGTGGTTATTTCCCAATCTTCCGTTATGATCCACGCCGTGAAGAAAAAGGTGAAAATCCATTACAAATGGATTGCAAAGAACCTAACTTTGATTTATTCCGTGACTTCGTTATGGAACAAACAAGATTCTCTCAACTTCCAAAGGTCAATCCAGATCACGCTGAAGAATTGCTTGCTAAATCACAAAAATATGCTGAAAAGCGTTATCATACCATTTTAAAAATGGGTAATTAATTAAGTTAGTACTATAAAAAAGAAAAAGTTGAACAATTATTTGTTCAACTTTTTTTATGGAAAAAATGTTGTTTGTAAAGGGCTTTCATTTTGATTTTTGTTGACAAACAATAAAAAAATTATGATAATAATTTTAATTGTTAGACATTTAAGAAAGGGGATATTTTTTTAACAAGGACATTATATTTATATAGAAAGGCTTTTATGCAAAAAAAAATAACTTTTGGTGTTTTATTTTTAGCTTTTTCAGCTATTTTATTTACATCTTGTAATAATCAAACAACTAATTCTTCAAGTTCTTCATCAAGTTCTTCTTCTAGTATTTCTACTTCACTTCCTTCTTCCAGCAGTTCGAGTTCTTCTATCCCAAGTTCTTCTTCGATCAAGAACGAGATTTCTATTTCGGTTTCTGGACCTAAGGCTGTTAGATACGGCAATACGATAGAATTAACCGTTAATGTTACTGGTACTGAGAACAAAACGGTTATTTGGAAAAAATCTTCTGATTTAATTTCTATCAGCAATAATATTGTTTCTGTCACTCGTCAAGTTGAAGAAGACACTGAAGTAACTATAACTGTTCAACCAGTTGCTGATCTTTCAAAAGAATATTCTTTTGTTATCACTGTTTTAGCCCCTGAACCTGATCCTGTTTTAACTCAAGGTATGTTAGATGTATTAAAGACAGACAAAATTGAATTTAATGGTACAACTACAATTGATCTTTACTCTATAGCTTCTGATAAATATTATAGTACGACAATTGTCGAAAGCTATACAAACATGAAGGATAATTTCTGGTCAGCTGCTTATGCAAATTCTACAACTGGTAAAACAGAATATTTAATTTATGAGAACTATCAAGGCAATGCTTGCCAAGTAGGGCTATCTTTGATGAATGAAGAGAGCTATACTCCGATAACCGATGATAATGGGTTACCAGTAAAATGGGAAGATGCTAATTTGTATAATCCTTTAACTTCTTTATCTGTTGAAAATTTTACTTACAATAAAGAAAGTGGATTATTTGACTACAATGGAACAAATGAAAAATTATTAAGTCAATTATCTTCTAGTTGTACTCCTTATGAATTTGATGCTGTTAAATTTTCTTTAAGGGTTGAATATAATCAAATCACTTCTATTGTTCTTGTAACTGGTGAAGATTATCGTGTTCAAACAGGATATAAAGCTATTCAAACATTGGAGGCTTATTTCAATACAGGAGATCTTGTTAAATATCCTTATATAAATAAATATACTTTAGAAGAAGAACATAAAACTTTACAGAATGCTCTTGAAAAAATGAAGAGTTTGGAAAGTTATACAACAACAGTTCAAATTTTAACTTCTTTAGCAACTTCTTCCGCTGTTACTTATAGCGGCTATCAAGAAACTATTACTAAAGATGCTATGTATTATCAAGATTTGATTTTTGATAATCAAGGTAATGTAACGGGTCTATCTGATACCGGTACTTATGGTTATAAAAAGATAAATGATAATTTATATAATTCTTTTGGAAGTGATGCTAATAACAAGCATTATGCAACTAGAGAATTTGTTGGAAGCATTGATGATGCTAAACCATCATTTGCTTTCTCCCCAGCTATTTTCAATCCTGGATATAAGTATTATCAAGATTCTAAAACTACAGTATATTTTTCTTACGATGCTATGAGTAAAGTTGCTGAAACTTTCTATAAGGCTCCAGGAAATGAACTTTGCTTATATGGAATGTTTGCAACAAGAGGATATACTTCTAGCACTTCTTCCTTTACTCCTTATGTTGTAATTAATGATGAAGGATATATAACTCAATCATATTTCTATAGTGATTTAGGTCTTATTAAAGGCTTATTTGTTATCAATTATGGCAATTTTAATACTGCTTCTATTCCTGATGATTGTGATTTAAGTTTTGATAATCGCGTTGCTCCAACTAGTTGGAAAGATGTTACAACACTTTATTATCCTGATGAAGGAGAATCAGGTGTTGAATATCCGACTGATGAGATTATGACCACATATTTAGGAGATGAAAATGCTAGTTCAATAGTCCCTTATTTCCCTGAAGCTTTAGGCGATTGCTATGGTCTTAGTTCGACAAGTATTTATCAATTACCAAATTCTAATCGTGCTGTTAAAGCTATTCAAGTTTACTTAGACGTTCCACTTGATTCAAATTATAGTATTGATTCTTCTCTTCTTGCTTTAAAGCTTTATTTCATTGAAAAAGGCTTTGTCAATGATGGAAAAGGCGGATATACCAAAGATGGATATACTTTGGTTCCAGTCGACAGTGATTTGGACTTATTCGTATATATTTATAAAAACCCAACCAACAATTAATTTATCGGAGATATTAAATGAAAAAAATCACAAAATTATTATTAATCCCTGCACTCTTAGGTGTTACTTTAGCTAGCTGCAATAATAACAATTCTTCTAGTTCTTCATCAAGTTCTTCTTCTAGTTCTACTCATTCTTCCTCTTCAGTCACTTCTTCCTCTTCTTCATCATCTTCTACTTCTTCTACACTTTCTATTAAAGTCAGCATAACTTTAACTGCTGAAAAAACAGTTATCGATACTGGATCTGAGGATAAAGTTATAACTGTTGTTGCTGAAGTTACTACTTCTGGCACAGATGATAAATCTTTGCTCTGGACTACAAATAGTGATCTTATCACTGTTGAAAATGGTGTTGTTACCTATGTTGGTACTACTGAATTAGTTTTTGATCAATTTGTCAGTGTCACTGCTACTTCTTTAGCTGATACCAATGTATTTGCTTCAATTACTATCACTTTAAAGGCTCCGACAAAACAAGGTCAAGTTGGTGAGTTAACTTCACAGATGATCGAAGAAATTGGTAATTCTTCCATTACAGTAAATGGTGAATTAGTTGATTTTTATAAAGATTTCACTTTAGATAAAACCACTAATAACACTTATTACATGGTTACAAAAATGGAAGAAAATGCTTGGGCAGGCGAATATTGGATCAGAAAAAATAATAAAGATGGCGCCCACCAAGTCAATACTTATAAAAAAGGGGTTGTCGATGGTTTAACTGATGAAGAAGGTAATACCGGACATGCATTAGATAAAATTTATATTAATAAAGATAATGTTGCTACAAGAGAATCAGATATGAATACATTTGGTTCTTATAATTTATGGGAACAAAATCATCTTTGGAATCACTTAGGAAATTTAGATATTAATAAGTTTACTTATAATTCTAAAACAGGTGCTTATGATTATTATATCGATCCAACTGATATGGATAATTTATATTTACCAACATATTTAAGCTATAGTTTAACTCCACTTTTATCAGATACACTTTTGGAAATCAGCTTATATGTTGAAGATGGTCATGTAACAAGATTAACTGGCTCAACAGAAGTTTTGTATTATGGCTCAACAGATGGTACAGCTGAAACTGCTTCTGCTGCTAGTTGGACAACAATTGATTTAACCTTTGCTGATATTGGTACAACAGTTGTTACTGATCCTACACCATATGCTGCAACGAAATATACAGAAGTTTTAGCTAAGGCTCTTGAACAAATGAAGGGTATCACCAACTATACATTTGATTCTGTTGATACTTCGACATATTCTGCTTCTTCTAGCGAAAACAGTTATGATCAATCAAGAAATTCTTTGAAGAAAAAAGTCCTTCCAACTTCTTCCGCTACTGGTCCTGCTGGTCTTCATGGTCAAGTAACAGAAGATGCTGTGTTACTCAGAAGAAGCACTTATTATTCTGGTGGTTATTTTGATAATCCATATGGTTTATCTTATACAGGATATAAGCAAAATGATGATAATACTTATGATGAATTTGAATATAGCGCATCAAGTAAAGGCCTTGTAGGCAAGAAAAAATATGAAGGAAATATTTCTTCTAAACTTCCTGGATTTAACTTTGCTCCAGAAGTATTCGGTTTCCCTACAGTTACTGAAAATGAATTTGAAAGTACTTATACTTTCACTCTTCGTGATTCTGTTATCAATGCTGCAGTAGCTAAAGAAATTTCAAGCTATAGCAATGCCTCTAGCGCTAGCCAAGATGTTGAAACACAACTTTCTATCACTGTTGATTCTGAAGGAAATCTTTTAAATACTGTTTATCCTTATAACATCAGTGGAAATTATATTGGCTATGTTAAAACAACATATTCAGAAATTGGCACAACTAAATTAGATGAAGATTTATTTGATAACTATTCTCCGCGTGTTTTACCAGAAACATGGGATGAAGTAAGTGCTCGTTATGAAACCGCTTATGGTACTGGCTATACTACAGGAACAGTAGCTGATGCTTTAAATTATTTCTATGGTGCTGATAGTTCGAAGTTCCCTACCCCAAGTCAATTCCGTTCAGCTTTTGGGGATTCAATGTCTGTTTCTAGAGATTTAGATTACACAAAAGATGGTGTTGGATGTTTCTCATTTAATATTACAGCTTCTGAAGATTTGTTAAATGGTGTTCGCCGTTTAACCGATGATAATTTCAATTATCTCATGGATAAATTTGCTGAAGCTAGTGGATATGTTAAATTAATAGATTCAAAACACACACAAACTTCTAATAGCAATAATCGCAATGTTACATTTATGGATAAAGATAGCAAGATTATGATTCGTTTCAATAATATTGGATTTAAGACAATATATGTATATTGCTATCTTCCAGGAACTTGGGAGATTGCCTAAGTTATATTTTTAGGAAATGGCTTTAGCCATTTCCTTTCTAATAAAACAGAAAGGAAAAAATTATGAGAAAAAAAATAAATAAGAAGAAACTTGTTTTACTTTCTTTGCCAATTGTTACGGCTACTTTAGCTCTTGCTTCTTGTAATAATAAGCAACCATCATCTTCTTCCACCTCTTCATCATCTTCTACTTCTAAACCTTCCACCTCTTCTTCAAGCTCCTCTTCCACTTCTTCTTCAGTTTTACCTGATGTTGAAAGTGTTGTAATTACAGGAAGTGGTGAAAATATTGTCTCTCGTAAGCAAAGTTTACAATTAACAGCTACTGTTGTTGGTAGTACTGAAGATAAATCTGTTACTTGGACTTCTTCTAGCGATAAAGTTTTAGTTTCTGCTGATGGCTTAGTTGAAGTCAAAGATGTTCAAATTGCAGATTCAGTAGCAGTTATTACTGCAACAAGTAATGCTGATTCTTCTAAAAAAGCTGAACTTTCCATCACTATTAAAGCATCAGAAATTGTCATTGGAAAAACTGATACTTCTGTAGAGATTAAAGATAGAGAAGTAGTAGATTTTGATTTTAAGACCTTGTTTAGTTTAACAGTAGATGGCGATAGTTTCCCTGTAACTGATGATATGCTTGATTATAGCGATGTCCAAGAAAAAGAAGGATATTACACTGTTTTATGCTCTTATGGTGGACAAAATGCTTTTTTAACTATTCATGTTTCTAAAACAGTCTATGTTGTTACAAGCTCTGTTGAAAATGTCACTTTAAAAGTTAAAGAAGTTGCTGATTATAATTTTAAAGATTTATTTGTCGTTTCTATCGATGGTGAAAAAACTGATATTTCTGATGAAATGGTAACAAGTGATGTTAAAGCTGAAGTCGGAACATATTCTTACACAGTAACTCTTGGTGACACAAGCAAGACTATTGTAGTTGAAGTTATTGAAGATCATGTAATTGATGTTGTTAATAGCTATAAAACTAAAACTATTACTTTGAGTGAAGTTGAAAATTTTGATGCGACAGAATTATTTAGCTTGACAGTTGATGGCGTAGCTAAAAAAGTTACAGCTAATATGATTGATGTTTCTGGTTTAAAAGCTGAAGAAGGAAAATATCTTGTTACTTTAACTTATAAAGAAGATTCTACAGTCGTTACTTCTTCTGTTGAGGTTGTAGTAGTCGCAGATCATGAATTGGCCTTAAGTGGAAAAAATGTAACTATTTATCCAAATTCTGAAAGACTTGATGTAACATCATTATTCTCTTTGAAAATTGATGGCGTTGAACATAATGAATTGATTTCTCTTTTAGATATAACTGGTTCAATTGATTATTCTCGCTTAGGTGAAAATACACTTACTTTAAATTATGGTGGAAAAACTGCAACTGCTGTTGTTACTATTGCTACCGGAGCTCATCTTGAAGTTACAAAAAGTGATGTCATCATCATTAAAAAAGGAACTTCAATGGATGAATATTCATTTAATAATGATGTAATTTTAATTTCTAATGGTCAACGTTTTGTTGTTGCAAATCGTTATATTGATACTTCAAAGGTTGATTTCTCTGCTGCAGGTAGTTATGAAGTTGTAGTCAAAGTTCCTTATACTCAAGGAAGCACTACTGAAGATGTTACTTTGGTTTTGACTTATGTTGTCCGTCAAAATATTTTTGATATCCGTATCAATCAAGAAGTTATTGATGGTACTAAAGATTTAAGCGATAATGATATTTTAAGTGCTATTACTGTTACAGTTAATAATATTAAACAAAGCTTATATACCGATAAAGATCAAGTCACAAATAATTTGACTACCTATGTTGAAATTGATAAATCAAAAGTTGATTTTTCAAAATCAGGAATATATCCTGTTACCTTAAAAGTATATATTGATGGTAAAGACAGCGAGAATCCAACTGAAGTTTTACTTAGTATCAATGTTGTTTCAAATGTTACTCTTTCTGTTGATAATAGCGCTAAAAACTATGTCTTTGAAGGAGATGTCTTTGATCCAACAACTTTGTTTACAATTAAAGAAGGAGAAGAAAGTGTTTTTGTTACCCGCGATATGATCGAAGGTAAGGTCGATGTTTTCACTCCTGGTTGTTATACTTTAAAGCTTATTTATAAAGGCGAACAAATTGAAAAGAATGTGTTTGTAGTTTCAAAAGATTTCCTTGGAACTTATAAGACTAATATGCGTGGTACAACTACTACAGATACATCTGGTGATGATGAAGATGAAGCTACATCAACTACCACAACAATTAATAGAACATTTGTTTTTGATGGAAATGCAAGCGATGACGTGACTTCTATTTCTGCTGTTGATGAAAATACTCTATTGATCAGATACTTATCTAATGATTTCTATTTCACACAAGAAAATGGTATTGCTGTTCTTCTTCCAGTCAATAGATTGAATATGAAGTTCAATGAAAACAATAGACAATATATCTTTGCCAAAACGGATGTTTATACACTCCTTGGAAAATTGACATTCAACACATCTTCTGAGTATGTCGTTGATAATTCTTCTCCTTGTACATCAATCGATGTTTTAGTTTTAAGAAATGCAGCTGGAGAAAAAGTTTATTATGGTTTAGTTACTGAACTTGCTGAACATACTTCTGCCGATTTCTATTATAGACATTCTTTCGGCAAGGTAACATTCTCTGAAGACTTCGACTTGTCTGTCGGATCTAAAGGAACTGTTAAAGTCAATGATTACAGCATGTATGTTGTGATGAATGATGCGGTTACCGGTAAAAGAACTGATAAAGAAACTACAACTAAAAAATATACTGGAACTTATCAAGGAACAGTAGATAATAAACAAGCTAGCTTAGAAATTACAGCTTCTAATGGTGTATCTTTATATGTTGATGGAAAAGAAGTTGCTGATCTTTCTATAAGTAATATTAATTCTTTAAAATTTGGCGGTTATGATTATGTAAATGATAAGCTATTCATCTATGATACTAACAATTATGAATTTGCTTATAAGATTAATTTAAATACTGCTGATAATACATTTACAGTCGATGAAAAAGATGGATATCAAGGATTATTTGTCAAAGATAATTTAAAGGTTTTCTTAGATGGATATGGAACAGGTATTGTAAAAGCTTCCTCTTCTTATGCAGATGCAGTAAATATTAATTATGTTTATAAATCTGGTTTGATTGAAGTAACTTATGTCAATGTCCGTCCTTCATTTAAATATGGTTCTAGAATGAGCTTATTCATGGATTCATATAAAAATAGTGTTGTTATTGCTGATTCTGATTATTTACCATATGTAAAAATGGAACTTGAATCTCAATATGTCAGCCAAGGCGCTAAAGTTTCAATAAGCGATTATGAAATCAATATGCTTCCAATTAAAGAAGATGCTATTGATGAATTGATCTCTAAGTTTACTATCACAACAGCTGAAGGTACAGTTAAAAATGTCGATGATTATCTTGATTACTCTTTGGTTGATTTCACAAAGGCAGGTTTCTATCTTGTCAGCTTGACAATGGATATCAATGGAAATCCAGTTGTTAAGTATTATACTTTTGAAGTATTAGCACCACTTTATGAGAACAATCCAGTTGTTGGTGAATATATCAATGCTTCAAGTTCTAGCTATACTCTTAGTATTGATAAATTTGGTACAGCTACTTTTAAATATAGTTCGAGTTCATATACCGGAAAAGTTAATATCAATGCTGATTATACTTTTGAAACTGTTTTAACAAAAGTTGGTGGAACAGCTACTGTTACTGTTTCAGGAAGCATGACAGTTGAAGGTGCTTTAGTTATTAAATTATCTGGTGATAAATCACACGATCAAAGATTGTACTTAGATCAAAATGCTGTAACTACAGGAAATAGTCGTACAACTATTATTAAATCCTTTACAAGAAATGGTGTTACAACATACATTTATTGCACATCAGAAACTGATTTAGGTGAAATTGCGGAAGTTAAATTCTTAAATGATAAAACTACATTAGAAAAAGGTGCAATTCTTGAAGTTACTTCTGCTAACCATCATGCTATTGTTAGAGTTGAAAATCTAGGTAATAACTATAGCGGTTTAACTCTTGCTGGAGATGAAAGAGGCTCATATTCTAATGGTAATGATAGTTTGACATTGGATGGTTTTGGCTTAACTTCTTCAACAAGAGGTGTTGCTACTCTCGGTAGTACTTCTTATGATTATTATGTTTCTACAACTGGTTCTAACCTTATTGTTTTATGCAATAGTGGTACTTCAACTGTCAGTGGATATGTTGTTATTGATAAAGAAGCAAATACTTATACTTCTTTAGAAAAGAAATTTGAAAGTCTCGCATATGGTAAGGTTTCTTATTCTAGTGTTGATACCAGTACAACCAGCGATCATTATTTAAGTATTGATGAATATGGTGTTGGTACCTATTACTATGGCAGCACTAAATATGTCGGAAATATAACATCTGTTGATGCTTTAGGAAATATGGTCTTTGAAGGAAGATATGTTTCTTATAGCACTAAAAAGACAATTACTGTTACTTTGACTAAATTAGGAGATTACATCTATCAAACTTCAGTTGTTACTGTGAGTGGAACATCTACCTCTTCTCCAGTTACAAGCTATATCATTCCAACATCTGCTAAGCGTGAAAGTTATTTAGGATATGAAAATGCTAATTATTTAACTCATTATGTTTTAAATGATAAAGATATTTTCTTGTTCTTTAAGACTTCATCTGCTTCTCCATTAGCTTGTAAAGTTACATTATTAAATGATCTTCTTTATACTGAAAAAGGCGCTTTGATCAAAGTTACAAACTTAGATGAAAGTGAAGTATATATCAGTAAAGCGATGATTACTAAATCAACTTCTAATACAAGAATAGGTTATTTGCCAGCAAGTGCTTTGGCTGGAACTTATACTTGTGGTGATACTACATTTACAATTGATGGCTTTGCTAGTATCAAAGCGAATACAACAGGTGTAATTACCATGAATGATGTTGTTGGAACTTATGAGATGATAACTGAAAAAGTAATTAGAGCTACAGTTGGTGAAAATACATATGTTTATACATTGGAAAGCAATAATGTTGCTACTGCTGTTTCTGATACAAGTTATCAAGGAACGCTTCTTGGAACCTTCTCTTGGTTATCAAGCAGTAGTGCTGTTCATGCCTTCACTGTTGATAAATATGGAATTATCAAATGTGAAATAGGTTCTACCACTTATATCGGTATGTTGCCAAGTGGATATTCTGAGGGTGAATTAACTGTTACATTAACTGAAGTTGGTAGTGCTTATGGTTCTACAAAGAAACTCGTTGTTGATATATTAAGCGATGATATTTTGACTATCAATGAAGGCTCTAGTTCCTACTTTTATATCAAAGAAGGAACAACTGGAAAGCTTTATGCTAATGTTTCTTCTTCTAGTACTATCATTTATGAAGTTACAAAAGGCTCGGATAAATTCTACTTATATGCTCCAAGTGATGGAAAAGTAACTTCTGCTATCTCTACTCTTGTCAAGCAAAGTGATTCTAAAGTTGAATTAGGTGAAGTTGGAGCTATATTTGCGATAAATTATGGAAATGAATCTTTAGTTTTTAAATTAGCTTCTGCTGGAAAACTTGTTGTTGCTAATATGGATGAAAGAAAGACTTTGACAAATTCTGAAGGCAAAACATTGTTTGTTGATGGCTTTACAACTAGTGAAACTTCTCGTGGAAATGCAACATTAGATGGTGAAAGTTATACTTATTACTTCAATCCTTTCTATGAAAATGTCATCACATTATATGAAGGAAATGATCCAACATATTATGTTTCTGTTAATGGTGATAAATATGAATTGATCGGTGCTACAATTGATCAAGAAAAATTTGCTGCTGGAACATATTATTCAGCTAATTCCACTTCTACAACAAATGTTATTGTTATCAATGAATATGGCTTTGGTAAACTCAATGGTGCTACAGGTCGCTTTGTTGTCGACCCTGATGATGCAACTGGTTCAACATTGATCTTTACTGGTAAAACAAATGTCAATTATTCATTTAAAACAACAAAGATTACTATAGTTGCTGATGGTGTATATGCCCTTTCTGGTGAAAATAAAGGATATTACTATAATGGTACAGAAGCTGTTATGGCTGGTAAGAGTTGGAAAGATTTGGTCTTTAAGATTACAACTTATAAAGGCGAAGTAGTCTATGTTCTTTCTAAATCAAATAGCTATAATCCAACTGATTTAATCGGTGTTGTCACTGTTACTGGTGACTTTAATGTTGTCGGTGGTATCTTTACTGTTAAAGTTGGTGAAGGACAAACATTAAGTGATGGCAAAGCGACAAGCTTTACTGCTAAATTTAATCGTTCTCATGGTTATGATGGTTATGTTTTAGGCGATGGTTATGATGGAACTTATACTAATGGTTCATCTTCGATTATCTTAAATGGCTTTGGTGGTGCAAATGTCAATGGTAAAGAAGGAACATATGTTATAAGTGGTACAACTTTAACTATTACTATCGATAGTACTGAATATGTTTATACCATCGATAAAGAAAATAAAACCTATGAAGATGAAGAAATAGAAGAAGGCGATGTCCTTGCTGGTAAAACCTATGTCGGTGAGTATAACGCTGTTGATTGGGATACTTATGATGAGTTGCCTGCGACAGTAACCTTAGCTTTTGATGGCAAAGGCAATGTTAAAATGACATTTGTTTGTCCAACTTATGAAGGAAACTATCATCCAGAATATCTTGGCACTGGCACTTATGTAATCGATAACAATGAAATTACTATTAAAAGTGGAACAGCTACAATTGTTCTTTCGATGAATTCAGATGGAACTCTCTCTTGTTCTGAAGCTACTTATGAAGATGAGTATGCCTTCGGTAATTTTGCAAGAGGAGAAGTAGATTTCGAATTGCAATAATAAAAATTAGAGGATGAATAGAAACCGAAGTCAGGTTTCCATCCTCTTTTTTGATGTTATAAATTCTTATACATAGTATTTATAAAAACAGATAAACTAAGGGAAAGTATGATAAAATGTAGGATGCTGGAGGTGAAGGATGAACGATAAAATAATAATTAAAGGTGCTAGGGTTAATAACTTAAAAAATGTAAGCTTGACAATCCCAAAGGACAAACTTGTTGTATTTACTGGAGTTTCTGGTTCAGGAAAATCCACTTTAGCTTTTGATACAATTTACGCTGAAGGTCAAAGAAGATATGTAGAATCTTTATCTTCCTATGCTCGTATGTTTTTAGGAAATACAGAAAAACCTGATGTTGATTCTATCGATGGTTTATCACCTTCTATTGCTATCGATCAAAAAACTGTTTCAAATAATCCGCGTTCTACTGTTGGTACTGTAACAGAAATTTATGATTATCTCCGTCTTTTGTATGCTAGAATTGGTGTAGCATATTGTCCTACTCATCATCTTCCTATCAAAGGACTTTCTTTGAGTCAAATGGCGAATAAAGTTTTATCTTTTCCTAAAGGAACTTCTATTTATATTATGGCTCCTATCATCCGCAATGAAAAAGGTACTCATTTTGATACCTTAAAAAAATATATTGACTTGGGCTTAAGAAGAATAAAAATTGATAAAAATACGATTCAAAAATATACTGTTCCTCCACTTCTAGAAAAAAATCAAAAACACACTATTTCTATTGCTATCGACCATATTATTTTAGGCGATGATGAAGAAAAAGAAGAATTGAGCAGAATTAATGATTCTTTAAGAGTTGCTTTAAATAATGCTAATGGTTATGTAGAAATTGTTCCTGAAAATGAAAAAGGAATACTTTTAAGTGAACATCAAAGCTGCCCAGAGTGCGGATTTACTACTCCAACTTTAGAGCCTCGTTTATTCTCATTTAACAATCCTTTAGGATGTTGCAGTGAGTGCAATGGCTTAGGTGTTAAAATCGAAGCTGATCCTGATTTAATTATTCCTGATCCTTCTTTATCAATAAATGATGGTGCTATTCCTTTCATTTATAAGAAAAATGATTCAGCAATGGAAGTGGCTGACTTTGATATACTTTGTGAAAAGTATGGCATCGATAAGGATGTTCCAGTAAATCAGTTAACTTCAAAACAGATAAATGCCATTTTATATGGACCTGAAGAAGATATAGATTATTTCTTTAAAACAAAAACAGGATCATCTTTGCATCGTGTTATCAATGAAGGTGTAAAAACAAAAATAGATAGATTATATTTGAGCACAAATTCAACATGGATGAAAAAATATTACCATGGATTTATGTCTGAAAAAACATGTACAAAATGTCATGGAGCGAGATTAAATGAACAGGTTTTAGCTGTTAGAATTGGTGGATTAAATATTGATGAAATATGCCATTTGTCATTTAGAAAAATGTTGGATTTTTTAAACAATTTAAGTTTGACACCTAATGAACAAAAAATATCTGAATTAGTTATTAAAGAGATAAAAAATCGTTTGAATTTCCTTATTAATGTCGGACTTGATTATTTGACATTAGCTCGTTCTGCTTCGACATTATCTGGTGGTGAAGCGCAAAGAATACGTTTGGCTACACAAATTGGTAGCAAATTATCTGGAGTATTATATGTACTAGATGAACCTTCAATAGGTCTTCATCAAAGGGATAATGATCGTTTGATTCAAACATTAAAAGATATGCGAGATTTAGGCAATTCAATGCTTGTAGTTGAGCATGATGAAGATACTATTAGAGCAGCTGACTTTATAGTAGATGTTGGTCCTAATGCTGGTGATCAAGGTGGAGAAATCGTTGGAACTGGGTCAGTGCAAGACATTATCAATTCACCAAGATCAATATCTGGCCTTTATTTATCAGGAAAAGAAAAAATAGAAATACCAGACATTAGAAGACCAGGATATCAAAAGATGACTATTGTCAATGCAAGATGTCATAATTTAAAAAATGTTACTGTTTCTATTCCTACTGGAGCTTTTACTTGTGTTACCGGCGTTTCTGGATCTGGTAAATCTTCTTTAATAACTGAAGTTTTATATAAAAAAGTTCGACAAGAATTAGGCCTTTCAGTTTCTGATATCGGCGAATGCGATGAAGTTAAAGGACTTAAACACATAGATAAAGTAATTAATATTTCTCAAGATCCTATTGGACAAAACTCACGAAGCAATCCGGCAACATATATTAAAGTTTTTGATGATATCAGAACTTTATTTGCTTCGACACGTGAAGCAAAAATGCATGGATTTGATTCTTCATATTTTTCTTTTAATTTAAATAAAGGTCGTTGCGAAGCTTGTCAAGGTGAAGGTGTTAAACGTATTTCAATGTCTTTTTTACCTGATGTTTATGTTGAATGTGAAGTTTGCCATGGAAAGCGTTATAGCGAAGATGTATTGGAAGTTACATATAAAGATAAAAATATCTTTGATGTTTTGGACATGAGAGTTGATGAGGCCTTATCGTTTTTCTCTAATATCCCTAGCATAGCTAAAAAATTACAAACTTTGCATAATGTTGGATTAGGGTATATTAAACTTGGACAAAGTAGTACTACACTTTCTGGCGGTGAAGCTCAAAGAATTAAGCTTGCCTATGAACTTCAAAGATCAGCTACAGGAAATACTTTGTATATTATGGATGAACCGACAACAGGATTGCATATTGATGATATTAAAAAGTTGATGAATGTTATTCAACAAATCGTCAATGCGGGAAATACAGTTGTTGTAATAGAACACAACCTTGATCTTATTAAGTGTGCTGACTATATTGTTGATTTGGGGCCTGAAGGTGGTGAAAATGGTGGACAAGTTGTTGCTACTGGCACCCCTGAAGAAGTGGCTGAAAATCCAAATTCTTACACAGGACAATATTTAAAAAAGATGTTGACTAGAAATTAAATAATCGCTATAAAAAAATACCCAGTGGAATAAACATTTGATAAAATGCTTATTCACTGGGTTTTATTATGTTACTATTTTGATAGTAAAGTTTTATATTTTTCTACTTTCATGACAGCAAAAGTAAATTATTTGATTTTGTTTTGCGAGATTTTGCAATACTTTTTTTGCAATTTGCAAGTTATCTTTATCAAGATAGACAAAAGGATCATCGAGAATAATTGATGGTTTCTCTTTTTTATACATGTTGTCAATTAAGGCGAATCTTAAAGAAACTTCAAGAATTGATAAAAGACCTTGAGATAAATGTTGATAACTTTTTAATTCACCTTGGATATCAAATGATATATTCAAATTGAAATCCATTGAAGTTCCCTTCTTTAAAATTGAATCAAAATCTTGAATATAGGTAGTATATGAAGAGTATATAGGAGTAATGAAACGATTTTTTAAATTGTTTTCTGCAGTTGTAAAAAAGAATATTGTTTTTTCAATTATCTCAATACGATGTTTGATATTTTGAATTTTATTATGGGTATCTTGAATTGTATTTTTAATATCTGGAAGAGTTAGTAATTCATTTTCGTTTTCTGTGATTGCTTTTTCTAAATTTTTAATTTTCAATAAAATAGCATCTTTTTCCAAGTCTAATTTTTCAATAGATATTTCACTTTTTTGAGGCTTTTCTAATAGTTTATTTTTTTCTTTATAAGTTTTTGCTTGTTCAATTTTTTCTTCTAGATTTTTTTTGTCGTTTTTTAGTGTGTTACTATTTGAAGATAAATTTTTTAAATAAGAACCTATATCTTCGAAAATATGATATTTTGTTTTAAATTGATCAATTGTATTTTGAGAGGTATTTAAAATAGCAGAATATTCTTCTTTTTTCCTTACATATTCTAAATAACGAGAATTAATTGAGTTATATTCTTTACAATTATCATAAATATTTTCTAATTCTAAGGAATTATTGAACGAATGTTCTTTTAAAGGGGAAAGTATAGAATTAATATCTTTTATCAAATTAATTTTTTCTTCTTCGAAAGATTTTTTAGCTTCTATATATTTCTTTTCTTTTTCTTGAAGTTCATAAAGGCTATTTATTTCAGATTTGCATTTTTCTAGAGCTTCGTAATAATTTTCTGAGTAAATACTATAGTTAGAAAAGAAAGAAGAAATCTCTTTTTGTAATGCGAGATAAATTGCATCATCGATTGTTTTTTTCTTTGAAAGATATTTTTGAAAATTATCTTTGCTACTAATTAAAATTTGCAAGGCCTTTTGATAATCTTCTTCAAAGATTATATATTTATTAAAGGTTTCTTTTATTGATTTTCCTAATTCAAGATTCTCTTCTTTTATGAGTTTTTTTTCTTTGTTTTCTAAGGGTGTTGATTGTTTTTTTAATAGCAGGAAAATTGATATTCCGGATAAAATGATTCCAACGACATTTCCAGCAATTCCTAAAATAAGATTATTTAAAATGAAACTTGTGATTCCTCCAGCAATTAATAAGATTCCAATAACCACTAATATTACAGCAACTAATTTTAAATTTTGTTTTCCTTTTGTTTCTGCTAGTTGTTCATTTAAAGAATTAATATGGTCATTATTTTGTTTATATTTATCGATATTATTCTTTAATGTTTCTATTTCATTTTCTGATGGAAGAGTATCTTTATAAAACATTCGCGAATATTCGGATATTTGTGATTCTGGATATTCTTGCTCTAAGTTACTTTTTTCTAATGAAATTTTATCGAGCTCTTTAATTTTGTTTGATATTTCTTCAAATTTTACGGAACTTGGAATTTTGTTAGCATACTTTTTTTCTAAATTATCCAGTTTTTCTTTATCTGGAAAAATAGAATTAGAAGAGATTTTATTTTCAATGTTTTTGTATTTTTCTTTCAACGAAAGAAGTTCGTTTAAACTTTTTTCATCAAGATTTTCAACATATTTTGTCTGATAAAAATTAAGTTTTTCAAAATCATTTTGATTGAAATTTAATGCTTTTAGACTAGCTTCATTTTTCGTAACATTAGTTATTTCATTTTCGATTGATGAAATTTCTTCTAGTGAAGGAAGACCATAAGGATAAAGAGATATAATTTTTTCTTGGGTGTTTTTTAAATCTTCTATTTCTTTAAGATAAGTTTCATATGTTTCCCATTCTTTTAATTTTAAATCGATTTCTCTTTGTTTTTTTATTTTATCTTCTAAATCTGTTTTTTTCTTTCTTTCTTCATCTAATGATGTATAGAGTTCATCCATTTTGCCTTGGATTAATAAAAGTGATTGCTCTTGTTTTTGTGCATCGTGAAGATTGTTAATTTCTTGTTGAAGTTCTCCTTTTTTATTTGATCGAGTATTAGTATATTTCTTTAATAATTCTTCGAGTTCTTTGATGTTTTTTTCGTAATTATTATCATCGTTTGTATCATCGATTAAATTGTTTAATTTTTTGTTTATTGAAGAAGTGGTCTTTGTTTCTAAGCTTAATGAATTTATAAAAATTGTTCTTTCAAAAGCTTCTTTATCAATTCCAAAAAAGAATTCTCCAACATCTGTTATTGAAGTCTCTTCTTCATGTGTTTCTTGATTGAATATTTTAAGTGTATCTTTAGTAGAAGAAGTTTTATCAAAATATCTTTCAATTCTATATTCTTTATCGAAGGCATTAAGAATTAAATATCCGCCAAATTTTCCATTAGAAAAAGGATAATAATGAAGGCGATCCCCAAAATTTTTGTCTGTTTTTTTGGTGCTTTCAAGACCATAAAACATCGCTTTTATAAAAGCGGCTAGCGTTGTTTTTCCTGCACCATTATTTTCATAGATACAGGTTAAATTATCGTTGAACGCATAGTCTTTATTTTGTAATTGTCCAAAGTTTTCAATGTGACATGATATTAATTTCATATCAGTTTATCTCCTCACCATTAAAAAGGTTCATAGCTAAATTGTATATTTCTTCTTTGTCTTCTTTACTAGTATTTTTGTCTTCGTCGACTATTTTAAAAAATTCACTTTTTAAAGAGACACCTTTTTTAAGATTTTCAATATCTATTTTTTCATGAAGAAAAATTTTAGTTTCAAAGTAGAAGAATTTATTGCTATATAATGAGTGTAACCTCTCTTCAAGATTATCATAGTTATAATTGATATCTCCTTTTAGTATTAGGCGGAAAATGTTGTCTTTATCTATTAGGTTTATTTCATTTTCAATCTTTTTTAGAGCTGCAACTTCTGATGTTGTATCGCTTAAATTGATCTCTTGTTCGATAACTTCTCTATTTGTTAATTGATGAAAGTTATATTTTTTTGTTTCAGTATCTATAACTACAAAACCTTTAGGACCAAGTTCATCAAAACCTCTTCCTTCTAAACATCCAGGATAAATGGCTATTCCTTTTTCATCTAATGCCATTTCGCTATATTTATGTATATGTCCTAGTGCTAGATAATCGATATTTTTATCTTTTAATTTAGGCAAAGAAATTAATTTTTTGTTTGAACTAGCAGAATTTATAATTTGACCATGCATCATGACAATATTAAATTTATTAGCATTTAAAGTAAGAGATTTATAAATATAATCTTCTATATCGCCGTTAATTTCTATACCAGTTATAGTAACATTATCTATTTCATATGTTGTCCATATTTCTTTGAATGTTTTTAAATTGTTGAGTTCTACATTCAGCGAAGCTTCTATATCATGATTGCCTTTAAGATAATAAAAAGTAATAGAAGGATGAGCCTCTATTTGGTTATAGAAAAAAGACTTAATGTTTAATGAAGGTCTATTACTATCGAATATATCTCCTGATAGAATAATATGATTGATAT
>ERZ780079.291-NODE-291-length-23172-cov-3.08509_pt1 | contig 23172 bp, 19 predicted proteins | sample MGYA00511087_ERZ780079 | MGnify/ENA primary metagenome ERZ780079 (study PRJEB29588, sample SAMEA2142583) | human gut metagenome | biome: human gut; feature: human-associated habitat; material: faeces | place: Denmark | collected 2008/2010 ... | reverse complement strand
GAGATTGAAAGAATTTTCAATGTCCTGTGGAATGGAGGTTTAATATGGAGACTAAGATTCTCTTAGAAAATGGAACAAATGAACTGGAAGTGCTTGAATTTATTGTAGACGGTAATTCATATGGTATTAACGTTGCAAAGATCAGGGAAATCATTACGTATCAGCCTGTTACACCAGTGCCTAATGCACATCCGAGTGTAGAAGGTATTTTTATGCCAAGAGATACAATGATTACAGCAATTGATCTTCGTAACTGTTTACAGAGAGGACAGCCCCAGCCAGGCGGTCTTTTTATCATTACAAGCTTTAACAAGCTTGATATCGCATTTCATGTAGATTCTGTAGTGGGAATCCACAGAGTATCCTGGGTAGATATCATTAAGCCGGGTGCAACAGTAAGCACAACAGAAGATGGCATTTCTACAGGTATTATCAAGATTGACGGACGTCTGATCATTATTTTGGATTTTGAGAAGATTATTTCAGATATTAATCCTGAAACAGGTCTGAAGGTAACAGAGATTGAAGCATTAGGCGTAAGAAGTGAAAATGAAGTACCTATTCTGATCGCTGAAGACTCTGCTCTTTTGAGAAAACTTATCGTTGATTCCCTGAAGAAGTCAGGTTATGAGAATATCATTAAAGCTGAGAATGGTGAGGAAGCCTGGGAGTATATTCAGAAGTGCAAGGCAAACGGAACCCTGAACGATGATGTAAAACTTCTGATTACAGATATTGAGATGCCTCTGATGGATGGACACAGGTTGACTAAGCTTGTAAAATCCGATGATGCAACGAAGAATATTCCAGTTGTTATCTTCTCATCACTTGTAAATGAGGAAATGAGAAAGAAAGGTGAAGATCTTGGAGCAGACGCACAGTTGTCCAAACCTGAGATTGGCAACCTGGTCAAAGTGATTGACCAATTACTTCAGAAGTAGTAAATTTTGTGGGAGAGCAGAGTACCTGCTCTCCTATTCTGACAGAAATGTCATTAACTGGGAGACGGAATGGATAAGACTGAAATTTTGAAAGAAAAGCTTGCAGATGCAGAAGTAGTATTAATTGGTATTGGTGAAGAATTTAACGAGAAGTTTGACAGAATAGCAGAACATGAACAACTGGTGAAAGGACTGGAGCTTGTTGATGCAAAGGAAGAGCTTGCCTGGATGGTTCCTTATTTTGAGAAGATATATCTGCAGGAACAGAACCAGTCTGATATTTTGTCAGCATATCGTAATCTGTATGAACTGGTAAAAGACAAGAATTATTACATTGTAACTACATGCATAGATGGATTGATTCAGAAAGCCGGATTCAAACCTGAGAAAATCGTAGAACCCTGTGGTAATTATGAAAAAATGCAATGTAGTGCAAAATGCAGTACAAGGTTATATGAAAGTGAAGAATACGCCAATAAAATAAAGGAAGCCTTACAGGATGGAACGTTGGAACAGGTAGAGCAGTCTGTTTGTCCTGATTGTGGTGCTCCTTTGGCTTTTAATAATATCGTCTGTGAGAACTATGTGGAAGAAGGATATCTGCCTCAGTGGCAGAAATACACAAAGTGGCTCACACTTACATTGAATCATCGTTTATGCATTTTGGAATTGGGAGTAGGAATGAACCTGCCCAATGTAATCAGATGGCCGTTTGAGAAGGTAGCTTTCTATAATCAGAAAGCAAGCTTCTTTAGAATAAATGAAAGTTTATATCAGATAGCGGAGGATATGGGAGATAAGGGAATAGGCATAGAAGAAAATGCCTGTGATTTTCTAATGAAGGAAATATAGAAAGAAATGGGGAATTATCATGAGTAATACGGAAGAGAACTACTTAGATAATTTACTTAAAGCTGTATCAGAGCCGGATGAGGCTGCGCCTGCAAAAGAAGAGCATGCCGAAGCATCCATAGAAGATAAACTGGGAGCTTCATTGGGAATACCAGAGGATGTGATCCCGGAGGTGACGGATGCGGAAGAAATACCGCCGGATGAACCGATTGTTCTGGAAGATGAACCGGAAGAAGCAGTTGTAGATACAGAGGCAATTGAAGAGCCGGATGTTCCTGAACTTGGTGAAACCGTGGAAGAAATGGAACAGCCGAATGAACAGGATGAACCTGAATTTGTTGAAACTGTAGAGGAACCGCCGGAACCGGAGACAGATGAAGATTTGTTTGCGGCATTGATGAATGAAGATGCGAATGAGGATTCACAGGAACATATGTCAACAGAATCAGACGAAAAACCGGAGGATGATTTCAGTATTGCAGATATTGAAAGTGATGTCCCACGGGATATTGACGCTGATAATGCAGTGGAAGTGAAAGTGGAACCGGAATCTGAGATAGATCCGGAGATTCCGGTTATGGAGGAAGAAATATCGCAGGAGGAAGAACCTCAACAGGAAGAACTTCAGCAGGCCGTAACCGAACCGGAGACCAATCCGGATTCATTGCTTTCCGAAGAGACTGCGATTACAGAACCGGAAGAAGAGAATTCGGAAGATAATGCAGTGGCAGCAACTGTTCCGGATAAAGAAAGCAGTACACCACAGATTGAAGGGGCCGTTGCAAGTAGTGAAGCTGCTCCTTGGGATGTTGCATCAGATACAACAGGAAGTACATCTGCGGATGATGATTTCTCAGATATTCTGGAAATTATGGATGAAGACCCTGATTTGGCTGAAATCAATGACATGTTGAAGAAAGTAGACAAGAATGAGCCTGTCCAGGATGATGACGATGTCATGGGATTGTTAAATCAGATGGCAGATGATGAAAGCAAAGAGGCAGAGCCGGTAACACAGTTCATCCCAGAATCCGTGCCAGAACCTGAAAAAGTAAATGTTGATGCCATAGCTTCACAGGAGGAAGCCTCCACAGGCAAGAAGAAAAAGGGCATTAAAAAAGCAAAGAAAAAAGCTCCTAAGGAAAGCAAAAAGAGCAAAGAAAGCAGTACAGAAGATACAACTGTTGAAGAATCAAAAGAGAAAAAACCGGGAGTATTATCCAAAGTATTCCATTTATTGACAGATGAATGGGAACCTGAGCCAACGGAAGAAGAGCTTGCACAGGCTGCTGAAGAGGCGAAGGCTGCCAAAGAAGAAGCCGATGCGAAGAAGGCAGAGGATAAGAAAGCCAAAGCAGAGGAGAAAAAAGCAAAAGCAGCAGAGAAAGAAGCTGCCAAGAAAGCCAAGGCAGAAGAAGCAGCAGCTAAGAAAAAAGAAAAACAGGATGCTAAGGAAGCAAAACTTGCAGAGAAACGTGCGAAAGAAGAAGCAGAGGCTCCTAAGAATCAAAAGAGACTTTCTCCTAAGAAAATTGCAGTTGTCACTGTATTTGCAGCGTCTGTTCTTGCAGGAATCCTGTTATTTTCCAATTATGCATCCTTCCAAGACAGCATTGCTAAGGCAAGAAGAGCTTATTATGCAGGAGATTATAAGAGTGTCTACATAGAGACTTATGGAGAGAAGCTGGACGAATCAGACAGTATTATAGAAGCTAAGAGCAAAGTAATACTTACGATGCAGAGAAAGCTGGATTCTTATCAGAATCATATGAAGCTTGGACAGAATGTAGAAGCTTTAAATGCTCTGATTACCGGATTACAGACATATGATACAATCAATCAGGAGGCTGAAAGCTACGGTGTACTTGCTGAGGTTGATTCTATCAAAGATGAAATTCTTGCAATTCTGGAATCAAACTATGGTCTGAATGAAGAAGAAGCCAGAGCACTTTTGCAGGATGATGATAAAGTATCATATACACTGGCTTTAGACCGTATTGCAAATGGTACGTGAAGCGCTCTTGTAACAAAAGACATGTAAATCATGAAATGCTATACTGTTATTTATGCAAATACAGTATAGCATTTTTTTTCATTTTATTTTATACTCAGATATATAATATCAAAAAGTGACGCGGTATTGTGATAAAGTGCAGGAATAAATTACGGATGCTGGAAGGGTATGGTGATTAATATGGTGGCAATTATAGACTACGACGCAGGTAATATTAAGAGTGTGGAGAAAGCACTACATTATCTGGGTGAAGAAGCAGTTATTACAAGAGATCGGGATACGATCCTTGGGGCAGACAGAGTCATCCTGCCAGGCGTGGGAGCTTTTGGAGATGCCATGGAGAAGCTGAGAACATATGAGCTGGATAAAGTAATTCAGGAAGTCGTTGCCCAAAATACACCATTCCTTGGAATATGTCTGGGCTTACAGCTTTTATTTGAATCCAGCGAAGAGAGTGAAGGCGTAGAAGGGCTTGGAATTTTAAAAGGCAAAGTAGTCCGACTGCCGGAAGAAAGTGATCTGAAGATTCCTCATATTGGATGGAACTCATTAAAATATCCCAATCCAGGAAGATTGTTTACAGGGATTGCGGAAGATTCCTATGTATATTTCGTCCATTCCTATTATCTACAGGCGAAAGACCCATCTATTGTAACAGCAACTACAGAATATGGAACACTGATTCATGCTTCTGTTGAGCAGGGTAATGTATTTGCATGCCAGTTTCATCCAGAGAAAAGCTCAGAGGTTGGAATGCAGATTTTGAAGAATTTTCTAACGATATCTAAATAATAGAATGGAGGATGAATCATGCATACAAAAAGAATCATTCCCTGTCTGGATGTGAATAACGGACGAGTGGTAAAAGGTGTTAATTTTGTTAATCTGATAGATGCAGGAGATCCGGTAGCGGTAGCAGCGGCTTATGATAAAGCAGGGGCAGATGAACTGGTATTTCTGGATATTACAGCTTCTTCAGATAATAGAGCTACGAAGGTAGACATGGTGCGTAAGGTCGCAGAGAAGGTATTCATCCCGTTTACTGTAGGTGGAGGCATCAGAACAGTAGACGACTTTAAGGCAATATTACGTGAAGGAGCAGATAAAGTAGCAGTGAACAGTGCTGCAATCATGAATCCTATCCTGATTAGTGAGGCGGCGGATAAATTTGGCAGACAATGCGTTGTTGTAGCAATTGATGCTAAAAGACGGGCTGATGGCTCTGGATGGAATATCTTTAAGAACGGCGGCAGAGTGGATATGGGCATAGATGCTGTAGAATGGGCAATGCAGGCCGACAAACTGGGGGCAGGTGAGATATTGCTTACCAGTATGGATTGTGATGGCACGAAGAATGGTTATGACATAGAATTGACCAGAATGGTATCTGAGAATGTATCAGTGCCTGTCATTGCATCAGGCGGTGCCGGTAAGCTGGAGCATTTCTATGATGCATTGGAAGATGGTAAGGCAGATGCTGCATTGGCGGCTTCACTGTTTCATTTCAAAGAGCTGGAGATCCGGGAAGTAAAACAGTACCTGAGAGAAAGTGGCGTATCTGTACGTCTGTAGAATATATAAGAAAAGAAGGTAAATAGAGAATGGCAATGATATCCAATGACTGGCTTCCGGCATTACAGGAAGAATTTCATAAGGATTATTACAAAAAATTGTATACATTTGTAAGGCAGGAATACAGCACTCATGTAATCTATCCCCCTGCGGATGATATATTCAATGCGCTGCATCTGACTCCTCTAAAAGATGTAAAAGTGCTGATTCTGGGGCAGGATCCGTATCATAATGTGAATCAGGCTCATGGACTGAGCTTCTCAGTATTACCGACACAGCCTGAGATACCACCTTCATTGCAGAACATCTACAAAGAACTGCAGGATGATCTGGGCTGCTATATCCCCAATAATGGATATTTGAAGAAATGGGCAGACCAGGGTGTTCTGTTACTGAATACAGTATTAACGGTAAGAGCACATCAGGCTAATTCCCATCAGGGAAAAGGCTGGGAATATTTCACAGATGCAATTATTCAGAAAGTAAATGAACAGGACAGACCGGTGGTGTATATGCTATGGGGAAGACCGGCGCAGAGTAAGATTCCCATGCTTACTAATCCAAAACATCTGATTTTGAAAGCACCACATCCCAGTCCTTTATCTGCGTACAGAGGATTCTTTGGATGCAGGCATTTTAGTCAGGCAAACGAATTTTTACAGTCACATGGAATTGAACCAATAGACTGGCAGATTGAGAATATTTAAACATTCATAAGACCCACAAGTGCAAAAAAGCCTGTGGGTTTTCTTGACATTTGGAAGCATTTAGAGTATAGTGTTCCTAAAAAGTACTACTATAATAAACGGAGTAATATTAAAATGGAAGAAAGCAAATTAATTGATGGGCTGATGCAGTTCGGATTAACGAGACAGGAAGCATCTATCTATATATGTCTGGCAAGTAACCGGGAATTATCAGGGTATGAAGTATCCAAGATTACAGGAATCTCCAGGTCGAATGTATACAGTGCCTTAGCCAGTCTTGTGGAAGAAGGCGCCGCATACCTGTTGGAAGGAGAGACAAGCAAGTATACTTCTGTAGATGTAGAAGAGTTCTGTAAGAACAGAATACGTCATATGACAGAGACTATGGAAGAGCTGGTCAGACAAATGCCTCAGCTGGGGAATAACTGTGAAGGCTATATTACGATTTCAAGCCATAAACACATTATGGATAGAATCCACTTTATGCTTTCCCATGTGAAATACCGGGTATATATATCCATGCCGGTGCGTTTCCTGACAGTATTTCAGGATGAACTGAACCGTCTGATAGAGGATGGCAGGAAGGTTGTGCTGATCATAAATGAACCCATAGAGTTGACCGGATGTATCATATATTATACAGATAAAAAGGACGAGCAGGTAAGGCTGATTGTTGATTCAGAGTATGTATTGACCGGAGATATGACGGGAAACAGCACAGACACCTGCCTGTATTGTGGCCAGAAGAATTTTGTGAATGTATTCAAAGAGTCCATGAAGAATGAGATAGAACTGATAACTCTTAAAAAAGACTAGATGGAGGATAAAGTTATGGAGAAGATACCATTTGTTACAAAAGAGAAAGTGGAGGAAATCGTAAAAACAATCCCTACACCATTTCATATTTATGATGAGAAGGGAATCCGTGAAAATGCACAGAAGTTAAAGGATGCTTTTGCCTGGAATAAAGGATTCAAGGAATTTTTTGCAGTAAAGGCTACGCCTAATCCATTCCTGATTGACATATTGCGTGAGTATGGCTGCGGCTGTGACTGCTCTTCACTGACAGAATTAATGCTGAGTCATGCCATGGGTGTAAAGGGCGGGGATATCATGTTCTCTTCCAATGATACACCTGCGGAAGAGTTCGCATATGCTAATGAGATTGGTGCGACGATTAATCTGGATGATATCACACATATTGATTTTCTTGAAAAGACAATTGGCAAGATTCCTGAAACAATCAGCTGCCGTTATAATCCCGGTGGATATTTTAAAATCAGTAACAGCATCATGGATAATCCGGGAGATGCGAAATATGGAATGACAACAGAGCAGTTATTTGAAGCATTCAAGATACTGAAAGCCAAAGGAGCAAAGCATTTTGGCATTCATGCATTCCTTGCAAGCAATACGGTAACAAATGAATACTATCCGACACTGGCTAAGACTTTGTTTGAGGTAGCTGTGAAGCTGGAGAAGGAGACCGGCGCTGACATTAAGTTCATCAATCTGTCAGGTGGTATTGGAATTCCTTATAAGCCGGATCAGGAGCCAAATGATATTGCAGCAATAGGAGAAGGCGTCAGAAAGGTATATGAAGAAGTGCTGGTTCCGGCAGGAATGGGGGATGTGGCACTGTATACAGAGCTTGGACGATTTATGCTGGCTCCTTACGGACATCTGATTACAAAGGCTATTCATGAGAAGCATACACACAAGGAATATATTGGCGTAGATGCATGCGCCGTGAATCTGATGAGACCTGCCATGTATGGAGCATATCATCATATTACAGTCCTTGGCAAAGAAAATGAGCCATGCGACCATATGTATGATGTAACAGGCTCATTATGTGAAAACAATGATAAATTTGCAATTGACAGAATGCTGCCAAAGATTGACATGGGAGATTACCTTGCAATTCATGATACAGGAGCGCATGGCTTCTCTATGGGATATAACTACAATGGTAAGCTTCGTTCAGCGGAAGTTCTGTTAAAAGAAGACGGAAGCCATGAACTGATCCGAAGAGCAGAGACTCCAAAGGATTACTTTGCAACATTTGACTGCTTTGATATTTATAAGAAGCTTGGCTTTTAATTAATTAGCAGCTTTACCTGTAGATTCCCGGATAATAAGGCTGGGACGAAGCAGGGAGCGGGATATAGGTACTTTGGCAATCAGCCAGTACAGAGCGGCATAGGAACTCTTGCCCAGGTCGATTCTGTCTTGGCTGATTGTTGTTAGGGCAGGAGTGCATTCGGCGGAAATCGGTAAATTATCGAATCCTACGATACTGATATCTTTTGGAACCTTAATGTGCAGACGCTGGCATTCCTTGAGAATACCGATTGCAAGGAGATCATTACCACATAAAATAGCTGTAGCACCATTATTCAATAAATCAGCAAAATGATATTTTGCACTATCTTCTACATAATAGCCGTAGGCAATCAGATTCTCGTTTATAGACAGATCATGGCTTTGCATACTGCTGATATAGGCTTCATAGCGGTTTGCAGTGACCATGGAGTCCTTGGAACCGTTTAAAAGTGCAATATGAGTATGACCAAGCTGTACCAGGTGATCAATGGCAAGGTCGATACCTTCGAAGCTGTCTGTACCTGTGTAGGCGACATTAGGATTTTTGCGGATATAATTATCAAAGAGAACGGTAGGAATCGTAGTTGATTCCAGCTGTTTCATCCAGGGGTCCTTCAGGGCGAAGCCTATCAGGAATCCTCCGTGATAATGATTGCGCATCATATAGCGGTCGTAAGGTTCTTTTATTTGAAGGATGGGATTCATTTCTACAATATGGACATCCCATTTGTCGCGGATGGCAGCCTGTCTGAAGCCCAAAACGATGTCGAAGCCGAAATCATCTTCTTTCAGATATAACATATTTTCTATAAAGATACAGAGACGTTTACGGGTCTCTTTTTTCATTTTCTTGGTAACATATCCCATTTCAATTGCAGTATCCAATACCAGCTGTTTTAGGTCGGGACTGATATCATTTGCATCGTTAAGTCCTTTTGATACAGTGCTGGGTGCAATTCCCAATCTATCTGCGATATCTTTTATTGTAATCATTGCATGATTCCCTTCTCTCAATAGAATTGTGGAGTTTCGTGAAATTTCGTATTCTTAAAATATAAGAATATAATAATAGCATTTTGTTTGCAAGCACTTTTCAAAAAATCTCTAAAAGTAACAAAATGTATAGATAAATATTGTGAAAAAATCAAAAACTATACACATTGTACAAAACAGAAAACGGCGCTATAATAGAAAACGAAAAAGCGCGAAATATTTCGTGCAAAAGGTGCAGAATGTGTGCAAAATAGTGCACAATTCTGCACCAGGGAGGAATATATATAAGGGGGCATTATATGAAACGAGTTAAGGGAAGTAGTACAATGCGAAGATCAACCGCATGGATTTTATCTGCTGCACTTGTCTTGTCTGCGTGTCCGGTTACGGCCGAAGCAGAAGAATTGGCAGAGAACGGAAGTGAAAGTGTTTCTGAAACAGACCAGGCTATGGATGAGTCAGAAACAGCAGAACAGACAGAAGATGAACACCTGAATGAAGGTGAAAACACAAACGCATCTGAAGAGGAGAAGGGGAATCAGATACAGGGGAGCAGTGTTGAAGATGATATAGAGAGGGAGTCAGCCCAGGAAACTTCTACACAGGAAGCCTCTACACAGGAAACTTCAACAGAGGAAACGGTAGAAGAAACTATGGAGGAGGCTTCTTTAGAAGATGCAGCAGTATATATGTATGCTGCGACTGGAAACGTTACCAGAACATGCCCGGCAATTGGAAAAGACGGAGAAGTTACATTCCATTATTATCCACAGGATGGAGAAAAGGTGGAGTCTGCTTATGTAAAAGGTTCCTGGTCAGGAGACTGGAGCCAGTATTTTTATATGACAGAGGATGATAATGGTGTATGGAGTGCAACAGCACAGCTCTCTTTGGAGAAATCATATGAGTATGGCATTGTAGTAAATGACAATTGGGTGGGGGATTCCACCAACCCATGCAGTGACGGTAACTCAGAAATTTTACGCAATCCTGTTTATAACGATGATGGAAGCGTGAGCATTTTCTATTACCCGTCCGGAGATGAGAAAGTCAGCCTTTTGTATAAAACAGAAGATGATGACAATTACCATGAAGTTACCATGACACAAGATGCCTGCCACAGTGCTTTATTATCTGCAACTGTCAGCGAAGAGGGGGAATATACATATTGTCTGGAAGTAAATGGAGTAAAGACAGACGACATCAACTGCAGTAATGCCTCTTTTCATATTACGAAGCTTATGGAAGATGACCCATCGGTTAAGAGTCCTGTAGTGAACGGCAATGAAGTAACCTTTTATTATTTCGCACCAACAGCAGACAGCGTAAGCCTGGCAGGACAGATGAATGATTGGAATCCTTCTGCTGATGCCATGACTTATAATGAAAAGACCGGATTCTGGAGTATTACCAAGGAATTAGAGGATGCTAAGTATGAATACAAATTTGTTATCAATGGTGGTACATGGGTGACTGATCCTCGTAATGATCTGCAAAGCAGTGGCAACAGTCTGGTTCAGGTAGGAGAAGATAAAGAACCGGAACAGGGTACATATCAGTATACAATCTATTATCTGGATACGAACCACAAGAGCATAGATGGTGCTTCTTTATGGATATGGTCCGATAATGTGGCTGGAACACAGTATTTCTTCCAGGAGACAGAGGAACTGACAGATGGCAATGCATGGTTGAAGGCAGAAGTATCAAGCGACCATGAAGTGTTATATATTATTCCAAGAGCTTATGATGACTGGTCATGGCAGGATGTTGATAAGAGTTATGATAACGAGCAGAAACAGGAAAATGTAACGTTATATCTAGTCAATGGAGATACAAAGGCATATACGGAAATTCCTGATATCGTAGAAAGAGAAAGCCGCTATGTTATTGTTGAGTACAGCAGACCGGCGGGCGATTATGACGGATGGAATATTTATAGCTGGAATACAGGTTATGGCAGTGATGTATCAGTCGGATTTGAGAAGCTTGGGGATAAGATGGCAGCCAGAATTCCTGTCGTAGATACAAAAGAAAGTATTTCTTTCTGCATGAGAAAAAGTGAAACAGATAATGAGTGGGCAGAGAAAGATGGCGGAGACCATACCGTTGCGATTCCTTTGGATCAAAGTGTTGTAAAGGCATCTTTTATACAGGGTGAAGGCATTGTATATAATCTGCCGTATAATATCGGATATATAACAGATTCTATTAATGGCGAAATTACTTTTTATTACAGAGATGATACGTGTTTTAGAAATTATGAAGAAGCTGCATTAAAAGGTCAGGTTGAGCTTATCTGGGATGACGAAAAGTATCCTATGTCTTATGACGAGACGAATGAAAGATATTATTATACAGGCAAATTGACAGAAGGTGATCATTATTATGGTTATCTGGTAAATGGCGAGCTGGTGACAGACCGATTCAATACAGAAACAGCAGTTGTAAATGGTACAACATATTCTGCTTATACTTACACGACATTTAATGTAGATATACAGGCAGAGGTCACTCCTTCCGAAATAGATTATAATGATAACGCTGTATTGAAACTGACACTGCAGGCTGATGAGGCAGAGCAGATTGAGGCGGTTGAGGCATATGCGGATCTGTCAGAATTAGGTCAAAGCAGCAGCTTCGCCATTGATACAGAATTAATGGAAGGTACGATTGCATTAAAAGAGGGAGTCCCAGCAGGTATAAAAAACATTCCTGTAAATGTAAAGGATCAGTATGGCAATCATTATACAACTACTGCACAAGTAACTGTAAAGGAAAGGGATAATGATGGGTTTGACTGGGATGAAGCCGTAATTTATTTTGCAGTTACAGATCGTTTCTTTGACGGCGACAGCAGCAATAATGACGCATATGGTACAGGCAATTATGCACCGGCAGAAGGCTCTATGTATCATGGCGGTGATCTTGCAGGTCTGGAGTCAAAACTTGATTATCTGCAGAACCTTGGTGTAAATACAGTATGGATCACACCTATTGTAGAAAATATAGAAGACACTCTTGATTGTGATGGGTATGATGGACAACATAATTCCGGATACCATGGTTACTGGGCAAGTGATTTTACACAGCTTAATAAACATCTGGGAATACAGGAGGAATTGCAGGAGCTGATTGATGCACTGCATGCCCGTGGCATGAAATTAATGGTTGATGTAGTTCTTAATCATGCAGGTTACAGTACAGAAGATATTTTTAATAATACTTATATCGAAGGAAAGAACATGCTTCGTGATAGCTCCACAACAGTAAAGGGGGATGATAAGAAAGATGCATTATCTTCTCTTCCTGATTTTGTAACAGAAGATGGGCAGGTCAGGGATCTGTTGATTGCATGGCAGACTTCCTGGGTAAGTAATTATGATATTGATTATTTCAGGGTAGATACGGTAAAGCATGTTGATGACACGACATGGAAAGCATTCAAAAATGCATTAACTTATATTGATCCTGATTTTAAGATGATTGGTGAATATGCAGGCGCAGGATATGCAACGAATGCAGGGCAGCTTAGAACAGGTCAGATGGATTCTTTGCTTGATTTTGATTTCAATGACCAGGCAATTTCATTTGTAAGCGGTAATTTATCTACAGTAGAAAACTTTATGGAAAGCCGGAATGCAGGAATTGACAACACGGCAACCATGGGAAGTTTCCTCAGCAGTCATGATGAGAATGGACTGATGTACAGACTGATGAATGAAGGCAGCCGTGTAGATTCAGACAAGGCGCATGCACTGATGAAGGTTGCAGCAACGCTTCAGATTACTGCAAAAGGACAGCCGGTTATCTATTATGGAGAAGAATTAGGACTGACAGGAGCCAATAACTGGCCATACCAGACGAACCGCTATGATATGGACTGGTCGATTGCGAATGATGACAATGATATGCTTGGACATTATTCCAAGCTGCTTGAGATCCGCAATTCGTATACGGATGTTTTTGCAAAGGGAAGCAGGACTACGGTATCAGCAGATGATGCGAACGGTACACTGGTAGCATCCAGAAGCTATGGTGACACTACTTTATATGTAGGATTTAATATTAATGAAAATGAAAGCAGAACAGTAGAACTGAAGCTGGCTGCCAATACGACATATACAGATTTATATAGTAACAGTCAGTATCAGAGTGATGCAGATGGTGTGGTGCAGATTGAAATACCTGCTGCAAAGGACGGTGGTACAGTCGTATTAAAGGCAGGAAAAGCCAAACCATCAGAGAATCCGCAGATCAAGGTCAATCCTGAAGAAACAGGGAACAGTGAAAGCCAGGACAGTGATAGTCAGGACAGTGATAGCAGTACAACAACAGGAAAGCCGGCAAATGAGGCTGAGTACACTTCACAGGATGGAATCACAGTGACAGGCTGGGATAAAGTAATAGACCTCGCATTTGCTGATGCAAAGACACAGATGGCTTCTGTTGAAAATCTATCATCGACGCAGCAGGTGGTTGTAAATATCACATTAAAATCTGATTTCAATATGGTCATTCCAGAAGAAGTAGTGGCTAAAATGGCAGCAAGCAATGCAACATATGTCTTTTTGTGGGAGAATGGAGTGGTTACAGCATATACAGCGTCAGCACTTGCGCAGATAAAGGGAGATTTAGATCTGAATATTATGGTATCAAAAGATAAAGACTTCGGACAAGGATTCAGATCGTTTGTGCTTGAGCCAAGAAAGAAGACTATCTATGGCGTTAAGCTTGCAACCGTAATGCTGCTGGGGGAAGAAAATGCCGGTAAGACAGCATTTATTTTCCAAAGAAATATTACAACACAGCAAATGGAATTTCTGGATAGTACAATTATTGATGAGGCAGGACATGTTGCTGTACCATTTGTTGATTTCACAGATTTAGTTATCTTATATAAATAAATTTATGTATGTCTATTGTCAAAATTACAAGAAATTGTTTTAACTTTAAAAAAAATATGTTACTTTTTGACTTGAAAGAGTGACAAATAAGAAGTAAAATAACCATAAAGCGTTCGGGGGGGAGGGAGCAAAATGTTCTCTCCCTTTCTATACTTATAGAAGTATTGCGAATTGCTTTTGTATTAATTACATATCATATCAAAAATAATCAAGAGGGAAAGGAGATGAATGGAAGATGGAACAAATTGCAAATGAACTGCTTGAAGAGTTGAACTGTGATACTGCGTTTACAATTCCCGTGTTTGGTGGTATTGAAGTAGCAGAATCAGTAGTTATTACCTGGGTCATTATGGCATTTATGCTGATATTGGCTATATGCATGACCAGAAATCTGAAAGTACAGAATCCAGGCAAGAGACAGGTCATTCTGGAGACAGCAGTATGCGGACTGCAGAACATGGTAAAGGGTATCATCGGAGAAGAAGGTGCCGGTTATGTGCCCTATCTGGTAACAGTTATCGTATACATTGGTATATCCAATATTATTGGATTATTCGGCATGAAGCCGCCTACAAAGGACTTGAATGTAACTGGTGCGCTGGCAATCATGAGTATTATTCTGATCGAATATTCCGGAATCCATGCAAAGGGCGTAAAACGTTGGGCCAAGAGCTTTGCGGAGCCTGTAGCCGTTGTGGCACCTTTAAATGTATTGGAGATATTTATCAGACCATTATCTCTATGTATGCGACTTTTCGGTAACGTATTGGGTGCATTCGTAGTTATGGAATTGCTTAAAATCATTATGCCGGCTATTTTGCCAATCCCGTTCAGTTTATATTTCGATATATTTGACGGATTGATCCAGGCATATGTATTTGTATTCTTGACATCATTATTTATTAAGGAAGCCATTGAGTAATAATTTGAAATGGCAGAACAACAATTCATTTTAGAAAAAGGAGAATAATTTTATGAGCGCTATCTTAGGTATTGGAGCAGGTATTGCAGTATTAACAGGTCTTGGAGCAGGTATTGGTATCGGTATTGCAACTGGCAAGGCAACAGAAGCAGTAGCAAGACAGCCGGAAGCAGAAGGCAAGATTTCCAAGCTGTTACTTCTTGGTTGTGCACTTGCAGAAGCAACCGCTATTTACGGTTTCGTTATCGCTATCCTTGTAATTATGTTCTTGAAATAAGCAGGAAGGTAGGAAAAGATTATGCTTAGATTGGATATTAATCTGGTCTTTACAATCATCAACTTACTGGTGCTTTACTTCCTGATGAAGAAATTCCTGTTTAAGCCGGTGAACAACATCATCGCACAGAGAGAAGAAGCAATCAAAAAGCAGTTTGATGATGCAGATGAGGCTCAGAAGAAGGCTGATGACTTAAAGAAGCAGTATGAAGATTCCCTCGTAAATGCAAAAGAGGATTCTGCTAAGCTTGTTCAGGAAGCAAGAGAGAAAGCAAGAGTAGAATACGATCGTATTGTGAAATCAGCAGATGAAGAAGTTACAAAGAGAATGCAGAAGGCAGAAGAGACAATCCAGGAAGAAAAGAATAAGTCTATTCGCAGTATGCAGTCTGAAATACAGAATCTTGTTGTTGCTGCAGCAAGCAAGGTAGTAGGAGACCAGGTATCTCCTGAACACAGCCAGAAGCTTTATGACGATTTTATCGCAGAAATGGGTGAAACGAAATGACACAGACAGTAATTGATTATGCAAAAGAAATGAAAAGACTGTCTGTATCCCCAGAGGATGTAAAGCAGACTGTCGAATTATTAGAGGCTTTACCACAGGTTAAGGTAGACTTTGAGAACCCAACAGTCGAACTGGAGAAGAAGATTCATTTGATCGAGATGATTTTCCCAAAGCAGATTAGGGATTTTCTGGAGCTTTTATGCGATCATCATGATTTCAATCTTTTCTCTGAGATCGTGGAAGCCTATCATGAGGAATTACGCAAGGTAGAGAATAATCCGAATCTTGCAGTACAGATTTCTTATGTAGTTCCTCCTACAGATGACCAATTGAATAAGATGAAGGAATTCCTGAAAGAGAAATGCCATGCAGATGCATTAGACGTTACCCTGAAGGAAGACAAGAATCTGCTGGGCGGTTTCATTATCCGTGCAGGTAATGAAGAATACGACTGGAGTATGCGCGGCAGATTACAGCAGATTGAACGTTCCATGAAAGAGAACGTAGCAGCTGCTGATAATATGAATGACATCATTACCATTCTGAAGACAGAGATTGATGAATCTGCTTTCGATACCAACAAACGTGAAGTTGGTAATGTAACCTGGATTGGTGATGGTATTGTTACAATCAAGGGTATTGACCATGCCATGTATGGTGAAATCGTTATCTTTGATACCGGTGTAAAAGGCATGGTACAGGATATTAGAAGAAATGAAATCGGATGTATCCTCTTTGGACGTGATACCGGTATGAAAGAGGGTACACGTGTTATCAGAAGCGGTAAGCGTGCAGGTATTCCTGTAGGTGAAGGTTTCCTTGGCAGAGTTATCAATGCTTTAGGTGAGCCAATCGATGGCAAGGGAGAAATCCCCAGCGTTGATTACCGCCCAATTGAAAATGACGCACCAAGTATCGTTGACCGTAAATCCGTCAGTGTACCTATGGAGACAGGTATTCTGGCAATTGACTCCATGTTCCCTATTGGACGTGGACAGCGTGAGTTGATCATCGGCGACAGACAGACAGGTAAGACCAGTATTGCTATGGATGCTATTCTGAACCAGAAGGGTAAGGATGTTATCTGTATCTATGTAGCAATCGGCCAGAAGGCATCTACCATTGCCAAGTTAGTACGTACTCTGGAAGTACATGATGCTCTTTCCTATACAACTGTTGTATCAGCAACAGCCAGTGATCCTGCATCATTACAGTATATTGCACCATATTCAGGTACTTCCCTTGCAGAGTATTTCATGTACAAGGGCAAAGATGTATTGATCGTATATGATGATCTGTCCAAGCATGCAGTTGCATACAGAGCATTGTCTCTGTTGCTGGAGCGTTCACCTGGACGTGAAGCATATCCTGGTGACGTATTCTACTTACATTCCAGATTACTGGAGCGTTCTTCCAGACTGACTCCGGAAGCAGGCGGCGGTTCTATTACAGCATTGCCTATCATTGAGACACAGGCTGGTGACGTATCCGCATATATCCCGACCAACGTAATCTCTATTACAGATGGTCAGATATTCCTGGAAAGCTCTCTGTTCTTCTCAGGTCAGAGACCTGCTGTCAACGTTGGTTTGTCAGTATCCCGTGTAGGTGGTGCAGCACAGACTAAGGCTATGAAGAAGGCAGCCGGAAGTATCCGTATTGATCTGGCGCAGTTCAGAGAGATGGAAGTCTTTACACAGTTCAGCTCTGATCTGGATGATTCTACGAAACAGCAGCTGGAATATGGTAAGGGATTAATGGAGATTCTGAAACAGCCGTTAGGAAGACCTCTGTCCATGGCAGAACAGGTCATTACATTATGTGCAGCCAATAATAAGCTGTTCATGGGTATTCCTACTAAGGACGTGAAGAAATTCCAGATGGATATGCTCGATTATGTAAGAGATCATAATGGCGAGATCATTCATGAACTTGAAGATAAGAAAGTCCTGACAGATGAACTTGTAGAAGAAATCATCAGAACTGTTAAGGAAATGAAATCAGCGCAAATGTAATCAATGCAGATGTAATCTGCATGTAACAGAAAGGTATTTGTAATATGGCAAACACTAAGGAAATTCAAACCAGAATGAGAAGCATTCAGGATACAATGAAGATTACCAATGCCATGTATATGATTTCTTCATCCAAGTTAAAGAAGGCTAAGAAATCGCTGGAGGCATCTACAGCACATTTCTATGCTATTCAGGGCTCTATAGCCAGAATCCTGCGTCATGTTCCTGATATAGAGAACATTTATTTCGGAACAGAGACAGCACCTGACCAGAAGAGAGTAGGCTACATTGTAGTTACTGCTGATAAAGGACTTGCAGGTGCTTATAACCAGAATGTTATCAAGCTCGTGCAGAAGGAACTGGATGCGAATCCACAGGGAGAGCTATTCGTGGTTGGTCAGATAGGTCGTAATTATTTTGAAAAGAAAGGCTATAAGATACATCGCCATTTTCAGTATACGGCTCAGAATCCATCCATCCACAGAGCCAGAGTCATTGCTGAGGAGATTCTTGTCAGATACAATGAAGGTAAGCTGGATGAGGTATATATCGTATATACCAGAAGTATAAATGGAATGGACAGTGAAGCAGAAATGTTTAAGCTTCTGCCTCTGTCTAAGGCAGATTTCAGCATGAATAACGGAATGGAACTGATGGTATCTGATACAACCAGATATCTTCCAACCCCGAATGACGTTATGAATGCAATCGTGCCTAACTATGTAACAGGTTATATATACGGAGCATTGGTAGAGTCCTTTGCTTGTGAGCAGAATGACAGAATGATGGCTATGGATGCTGCAACAGGTAATGCAACAGACATGCTTAAATCACTGTCAATAGAATATAACAGAGTGCGGCAGGCAGCGATTACGCAGGAAATCACTGAAGTAATCGCCGGTGCGAAAGCGCAGAAAAGGAAGAAGTCAAATGGATAAAGGAAGAATTGTACAGGTTCTTGGACCTGTAATCGATGTAGAGTTTGAAGGCTGCAATCTTCCCTTCATTAAGGACGCGCTGGAAGTCGATAACAATGGTAAGAAATGCATCATGGAAGTAGCACAGCATATCGGTAACAATACGGTACGTTGTATCATGCTTTCTTCCAGTGACGGACTTCACAGAGATATGGAAGTTGTCGCAACAGGAAGCGGTATTAAAGTTCCTGTAGGCGAGAAGACCTTGGGAAGATTATTTAATGTAACCGGACAGACACTTGACTCCGGTGAAAGTCTTGAAAATGAAGAAAAATGGGTCATCCACAGAGAGCCACCTGCTTTCGAGGATCAGAGCCCGGCAGTAGAAATCCTGGAAACAGGTATTAAAGTCATCGACCTTCTTGCTCCTTATGCAAAAGGTGGTAAGATCGGTCTGTTCGGTGGTGCTGGTGTAGGTAAGACTGTATTAATTCAGGAGCTGATCACTAACATTGCAACAGAACACGGTGGATATTCCATCTTTACCGGTGTAGGAGAGCGTTCCCGTGAAGGTAATGACCTTTGGACAGAAATGAAGGAATCCGGCGTTATTGATAAGACCGCGTTAGTGTTCGGTCAGATGAATGAGCCACCCGGAGCTCGTATGCGTGTTGCAGAGACAGGTCTGACAATGGCAGAATATTTCCGTGATGTACAGCATCAGAACGTGTTGTTGTTCATTGATAATATTTTCCGTTTCGTACAGGCTGGTTCTGAGGTATCTGCGTTACTTGGACGTATGCCTTCAGCCGTAGGCTATCAGCCTACTTTGGCAACAGAGGTTGGTGAATTGCAGGAGCGTATCGCTTCTACGAAGGAAGGTTCTGTTACATCTGTACAGGCAGTATATGTACCTGCAGATGACTTAACTGACCCTGCACCTGCTACAACATTCGCACATTTGGATGCTACTACAGTATTGTCCAGAAAGATCGTAGAACAGGGTATTTATCCTGCTGTTGATCCTCTGGAATCTACTTCACGTATTCTGGAAGCAGATGTTGTAGGTGAAGAACATTACAATACAGCTCGTGCCGTACAGGAGATTCTGCAGAAATATTCAGAGCTGCAGGATATCATTGCTATTCTTGGTATGGAAGAATTATCTGAAGAAGATAAGGTTACTGTATACCGTGCAAGAAAAGTACAGAAGTTCCTGTCCCAGCCATTCCATGTAGCTGAGAACTTCACAGGTGTTCCTGGTAAATATGTACCATTAAAGGAAACTATCCGTGGATTTAAGGCAATTATCAATGGTGAGATGGACGAATATCCTGAAGCAGCATTCTTCAATGTTGGTACGATTGATGATGTAATTGAAAAAGCTAAGACAATGGGGTAATGCGTATGAATACTTTTGAATTAAAGGTCATCGCAATTGATAAAACATTTTTCACTGGAAAATGCCAGCAGGTCATTGTGAGTGCTACAGATGGTTCCATTGGTATTATGGCTCACCATGAGAATACTGTTATGGCGTTGGTCGAAGGACCTATGCGGATTCAGCTGGAAGATGGCACATGGCTGGAGGCAGTTACGGGTATTGGACACGCGCAGATTGCTTACAACCGTGTTACAATTCTTGTGGATTTCGCAGAGAAACCTGAAGAAATCGATGAAAGAAGAGCCAAAGAAGCTCTGGAACGAGCACAGGAAGCTATGCGTCAGAAACAGAGCATCCAGGAATATCATATGTCACAGGCGAATATGGCTCGTGCTATGGCAAGACTGGCAGCAAAAAAGCATTATACCAAGGACAAATAGAAATAATAGACAGAAAAAGGTCGGGATTTCCGACCTTTTTTCATTTCGGGAATGTATTTGATTTTGTACATGATTTTGGATGAATTTGGGATATTATGAAAGGATTAACGGTTTTCAAATTGCACTTTCTGGTGTATCATATAGATATAGTGCGTCAAAGTTTTGACAAAGAACAACAATATCGTAGAAGGAGCGTAACAGAATGGAAAACAATTTTAATACACCGGCGCAGGTGTTTGAAGCCAATATGAAGGCGGGAGAGGGAAAAGTGCAGCTTCCGCTTTTAAAATGCATTTTGCTCGGACTGATGGCTGGTGCATTTATTGCATTTGGTGGAGCAACAAGCAGCGCAGCAATTCATAATATATCCAATCAGGGTGTTGCCAAGGCTCTTGCAGGAACAATCTTCCCTGTAGGACTTATGATGATTGTATTTGTAGGTGGCGAGTTATTTACAGGTGACTGTCTTATGCTTGCAGGTGTTGTAGATAAGAGATTTTCTGCATTACAGCTGATCAAGACACTGATCATAGTATGGCTCAGCAATATGGCAGGTGCTATTTTGATCGCAACATTAGTATATTATAGTGGCTTACTGGATTATACCAGTGGAGCACTTGGAGCTTTTACCATTAAGGTAGCATATGGAAAATGTACAATTACACCTTTTAAGGCAATCTGCTCCGGTATTTTATGTAATATTCTTGTATGTATTGCTGTATTAATGGCTACAGCAGCCAGGGATATTGCAGGTAAGGTATGGGCTATTTTCTTCCCAATCTGCGCATTTGTAGTCGGAGGATGGGAACACTGTGTTGCGAATATGTTCTATATCCCTGCGGGTATTATTGCTGCGACCAATGATACATATGTAGCAAAGGCAGAAGAATTATATGGAATTACTGCTGCACAGATCAGCGCAAGTGTTAATGTAGGTGGATTTATCTCTAACCTGATTCCTGTTACAATTGGAAATATCCTTGGAGGAATGGTATTCGTAGCATTACCATTGTATGTGATTCATAAGAAGAAAGCATAAGCTATTTGAGAAACCAGAAGTTCGCAGACTATAGTAAGGTGTGATTATTAACATGAATGATAGACTAACTAAAAATGATATTAAAAAAATGAAAGAAGAAATTGAACATCGTAAGCTCGTTGTAAGAAAAGAAGCTCTTGAAGATGTTAAGGAAGCCAGAGCTCAGGGAGATCTGAGTGAGAACTTTGAGTATAAAGCTGCAAAACGCTTCAAGAATCAGAATGAGAGCCGTATCCGCTATCTGGAGAAGATGATCAAGACTGCACAGATCATCGAAGATGATTCCAAAGAGGACGAAGTGGGACTTAATAAAACTGTTGAAGTCGAATTTGTAGAGGATGGTACAGTTGAAAAGTATCGTCTTGTGACTACTGTCCGTAATAATCCATTAGAAGGACTGATCAGCATAGAGTCCCCGATTGCCAAGGCTTTGATGGGGCATAAGGCTGGAGATCAGGTACATGTTCAGGTCAATGACAGCTTTGGTTATGAAGTCATAATAAAGAGCATTGAAAATACACCGGATGATGATTCCATAGAGATTAGGAAATTTTAGAATATATGGCAGCAATGAATTTAATTAATGTAGAAAATATAACAAAGTCCTATACAGACAGCCTTTTGTTTGATGAAGCGTCTTTTACAGTAGATGAACAGGAGAAGGTTGGTATTATTGGTATTAACGGGACCGGCAAAACAACACTGCTTCGTATGATCGTTGGATTGGAGACACCGGAAAAGGGCACCATTACCAGGGCAAATCATATTGTAATAAGATATCTGCCACAGCACCCATCTTTTCGTGATCATTCTACTGTATTGGAAGCAGTTATGGAAGGTAATCTCAGACATGATAATGAATGGTCACTTGAGAGTGAAGCCAAGACTATGCTGCAAAAGCTGGGAATTACAGACTATGATCAGATTGTGGACAATATGTCTGGTGGACAGCGTAAGAGAATTGCACTGGCAAATACCCTGTTGGCGAAGGCAGATGTACTGGTTCTGGACGAGCCTACGAACCACCTGGATTCTTCTATGGCAGACTGGCTGGAGGAGTATCTGAAAAATTTCAGAGGTGCAGTTATCATGGTAACACATGACCGCTATTTTCTGGATAGCGTGTCCAATCGAATTGTCGAAATAGATAAAGGTAAGACATACAGTTATCAGACGAACTATTCAGGATTCTTACAGTTAAAGGCACAGAGAGAAGAAATGCAGGCGGCAACAGAACGGAAGAGACAGAGCATTCTTCGAGTGGAAATCGAATGGATGCAGCGAGGTGCAAGAGCACGTTCTACCAAGCAGAAAGCACATATTCAGCGCTATGAAGAACTGGCAGCTCAGAAAGGTCCTGCACAGGAAGAAGCACTGGATATCAGTTCCGTAACGACCAGAATGGGCAAGACGACTGTTGAACTTCGACATCTGTGCAAGTCATATGGTGATAAGGTACTTCTGAATGACTTCAATTATATTTTTCTAAAAAATGACAGAATTGGATTCATCGGGGAGAATGGCTGCGGTAAATCTACTCTGATGAAAATTATCTGCGGCATGGAACAGCCGGACTCTG
>ERZ780079.276-NODE-276-length-24115-cov-4.65087_pt1 | contig 24115 bp, 18 predicted proteins | sample MGYA00511087_ERZ780079 | MGnify/ENA primary metagenome ERZ780079 (study PRJEB29588, sample SAMEA2142583) | human gut metagenome | biome: human gut; feature: human-associated habitat; material: faeces | place: Denmark | collected 2008/2010 ... | reverse complement strand
ACAAACTCCACAGCCTCGATGTCGCTCACCACATAGCCGTCGAAGCCATACTCCTCGCGCAGCAATTCCGTCAGAAAATAGTAGCTGGCGGATACGGGCACACCGTCCCAATCGTTATAACTGCTCATCACTCCCATAGGATGCGAGTTCTGAATGACCTTCTTAAAAGGATAAAGAAACAGTTCGTGCAACTCGCGCGGAGCCACATGCGGGTCGGTACGGCAATTCCCGTCACGCCCGCCTTTGGGCACACTGTAAACTGCATAGTGCTTCAAAGTAGCAGCTACTCCCTGCGACTGGATGCCGTTCACCATTTCCGTTCCCAAAGCCGCTATCAGATAGGGTTCTTCTCCATAACACTCCAATGTACGTCCCCAACGCGGGTCGCGTACAATATCCAGTATGGGAGCATACACATTGGTGTATCCCAACGCTTTCGCCTCTTGTCCGGCTATGACACCGGCACGGCGAACAAGCTCTTTGTTCCAGGTGCTTCCGATGGCAATAGGAGCAGGCAACGGCGTGGCTTTGGTGTGGTTCAGTCCGTGAATCCCCTCATTCGTGAAGTCAACGGGAATCCCCAAACGGGTTTCTTCCACAAACCAGCGTTGCACGGTATTGACGGCCTCGGCATGATTGCTGAAAGGGTACAATAAACCGGGAACCTGCGCAGACTTCTTTCCCACGCCGTTCAGCATCTCATCGATATTGGCAATGCCGTCTTTCCATATTTCGTTTTTCCAACCGGCAACGGGCAGGGAATCCTTTAACACACGTCCGTAGCCGTAAAGAGTTGCCAGTTGGCAGGTTTTCTCTTCCACTGACATTTGGGAGAGCAGGTCGGCTACCCGCTTTTCAACCGGTTGGGAAGGGTCTTCATAAATGTCCTTCACCCCGTTCTTGTTGAAATCGATCCAACCGTTCCGATACATTTTCTTGTTTTGCGCCTGCACATTTCCGGCAAGCCCCAGACAAAGAGCGGAAATGCAGATAATCAGTTTGTGTTTCATGTATAAAATCAATAATAAGTAATTAAAGTTCAAATAATTCCGCATATTCGGCTTCAATGAACGCATCCAATTCATTATAGAGCGACTGCATCGCCTTTACATCCGCTTCCCCTTTCCTGCGCCACTCTTTCAATACCGGTACGGTGCGCCGGAACACCTCATCCTCTACCGGAGCCAGCAACTGCATATAGCCGTTCTTATCGGCATTATAAAGCCTTTCCCAGTTCATATAGCGGTTGCTGCCCATACCTTGCCCGTAAGAGAAAACATCCCCTGCCAGTATTACCGACCAATTGCCCAAAGGAGAAACCTTCTTTGCTTCATCACGAACCAGCAACCTCGGCAAAGCCTTGTCCGCCCCTTTCACCCAGACGGGCATTGCCACTCCGGTAGGCGGATACCCCAGAATTGTCCACATCGTAGTGAGTTCGGGCCGCTCCCCTTCTTTCCCGCCCTGCACCACCACCGAACTTGCCGTACTGCTGCGTACGATGAAGTCCTGGTCTACAAACCACCCCGTTGTCTTAGGACGATTGAAATCCCCGCTCTTCAAATCAATCCCCAAAAGCGGATTGGCAAAAGAGCGGGAAAGTTCCCTGAATATCCATTGCGGCGTAATCTGTCCCGTAGCAGAGGCCGGCATCAGCAGTTTATCTTCCTGCATAAAGCGGACATAACCCGCTCCCTCATTCACCTTGCCGGAAAAAGAGAAGTTGGTGCGTGCAATGTATCCGCAAGGCGCATCCTTGGGATTGTTGGCATCGTACATCACATACTCGTAATAATCCACTTCGAACATGGCAGCACCGCCTTTGGCATCAATCACACCGAAGTTGGCCTCTATCAGGCTGGGCTTGGACAGCGTATCGAGAAATTGTCGGAAATCCTTCACCGTGGCACACACTTCCAACGCACGCCGCATTACCCGTCCGTTGGCCTCTCCACGTTCCTCGCCGGGTTTCACCTCGACCAGGTTATAGGATTGCGTATTCATAATGGAGAAGCCCGCAGCGTTCGTACCTATCCACACATCCGTCGGATTGTCTTCCACACTGTTCACAACGGCTACAAAAGGATAGCGACCGCCGGAGAAGTATCTCACGCTGTTTTGCGGAAAGTCCGTATCGCGGTTCTTCCACAACAAAGGACGTCCGTCGGGGGTAACCTTGCCGGAAATTACGGCAGAAGTACAGGCGGAAAGCGGCCCGGCGCTTCCCAAAGATACAATGGCGGCAATCAAAGCCAATAAAGTCCGTTTCATAGCAAAGAAGTTTTACCGTTAATCTCGACAAAGATAAAAAATCAATCCGGATTAGTATATCACACCGGTCAAAATACCTACAAATAGCGATTGCAGTTCTCGAAGAAAAGCCGTTACTTTGCGCCCGAAACATAGAGTGGAAAGGAATAACCTGCAATGAATGAACAACATAAATATCGGGCTACGGACAAGATGAGCGACCTCATCTGCGACAATTACTCCTTATTAATGGTGATGAGCCGTTTCGGGCTGTCGCTCGGCTTCGGAGACAAGAGTGTAAAGGATGTCTGCGAAGCCCAGCATGTAGACTACCGCACCTTCCTCGCCGTAGCCAATTTCATCAGCGAGGAGCAATACTCGTACAGTGCGGACAATGATTCATTCTCGATTCCGGCACTGATGGATTATCTGAAACGCGCACACGCCTACTTCCTCGACTTCAACCTGCCTGCCATGCGCCGCAAGCTGATAGAAGCCATAGACTGCTCCAGAGACAATGATGTGACTTATCTCATCCTTAAGTTCTTTGACGAATACGCCAAAGAAGTGCGCCGCCACATGGAATACGAAAACAAAGCCGTCTTCACTTACGTGGAGCAACTGCTGCAAGGCAGACCGTCCGATGTGTACAACATCGCCACTTTCGCCAGCAAGCACAACCAGATAGACACCAAGCTGAAGGAACTGAAAAACATCATCATCAAGTACTATCCGGAAAAAGAGAACAACAATCTTCTGAACGCCGTCCTTTTCGACATCTTCAATTGCGAACAGGACCTTGCATCGCATTGCCAGGTAGAAGACTATATGTTTGTTCCCGCCGTAGCGCAAATAGAAAAAAGGCTGAAAGATGAACAATAATATTTCTCTGAAAATAGTTGTTGCAGAAACTTCGGTCATTGTACGAAGTGGTCTTGCGGCAGTACTCAAACGTATTCCCAATCTGAATGCGCACCCCATCGAGGTGTCGTCCCCGGAAGCATTGCAGAACTTTATACATCTGCACACTCCCGATATTGTAATCGTAAACCCTACTTTCGGCGGTTGGTTCGACCTGCCCTCTTTCAAGACAAACCATAACGGAAACAGTATCAAATACATCGCATTGGTATGTTCCGTCATCGACAATAACGCGCTGAAAGAGTATGACGAAAGCATCGCCATCTGTGACGATATCGAAATGATTACCACAAAAATCAACCGTCTTCTCCATACCGAAGAAGAAGATGAGAAGGACAGCGAACAGGAAACGCTCAGCCAACGTGAAAAGGAAATCATTACCTGCGTCGTAAAAGGCATGACCAACAAGGCGATTGCCGACAAACTGTATCTGTCTATCCATACCGTCATCACCCACCGCCGCAACATTGCACGCAAGCTGCAGATACATTCTCCCGCAGGCCTCACCATCTATGCCATTGTGAACAAGCTGGTGGAACTGAGCGATATTAAAGACACTTTATAATCCTTTCTTTCACACAGCCTGCCGGAAGAAAGAATGCAAAACCCGTTTCCCCATAGGAGAAAAACATATTGACCTGCCGCTGGAACTTCATCAGTCCGGCAGGTATCTCCGCCACATCCGCCACAAAACAAATCCCCGCTTCACGATGTCGCATCGGAAAACGGGGATCCTTTTATCTTCATAAAAGTGGTTACGTAATTATGACTAACTAATTCATTCTTTAAATCTGATGTTGCAAAGATACGGCATTGCACCCAATGCCGCAATCACCTGATATAGGTATATTAAAGAACAACAGTCATTATAAATAGGTAACGCCGCCATTCAACCATGTATTTCTGCCAGCCCTATCCCTTTGCCATCTCTTCCTTAACCGCTGCGGACAATTGCTCCAGTGCTTTTTGCAGCACCGAACGGGGACAGCCGACATTCAGCCGCATAAAGCCTTCTCCCGGTTTGCCGAACATCGTCCCGTCATTCAGGGCCAGATGAGCTTTTTCTGCAAACAGTCTTGCCAACTTCTCTTGCGGCAGGCCCAATGCCCTACAATCCAGAAAAACGAGATAAGAAGCCTGCGGGCGTATCATACCGATACCCGGAACATGCTCTTTCAGATAATTCTCCGTAAAGTCGATATTGGCCTGTACATATCCGAGTACCTGTTCCAGCCACTCTTCACCGTGCGTATAGGCAGCCGCAGCGCCGATGTAAGCAAATAAATGCCCTTCGCAGAACTCGCCCGCTTCCATAAACTCCCGAAAACGCCGACGAATATCCTCATTCACCGCTATGGCATACGAACTGCCCAATCCCGGCATATTGAAAGCCTTGCTGGGAGCCATAAAAGTAAGAGAATTCTGTGCGGCAGCCTCGGACACCGTGGCGAAAGGATGATGCTTATAAGGGGGTAAGGTAAGATCCGCGTGTATCTCGTCGGAAACGACCATAGTCCCGTTCTCTTTACAAATATCCGCTATCCGACGCAGCTCTTCGACCGTCCATACACGTCCGCCCGGATTATGGGGATTACAAAGGATAAGCAACCTGCATCCCCGGATACCCTTAGAGAAACGCTCAAAATCAATATGATAATGCCCGTCGTACAAATCGAGCGGAGAATAGACCACTTCGCGTCCCAAACGTTCGGTTACCAGGAAAAAAGGATGGTACACCGGCGTCATTACCATGACCTTGTCGCCCGGTTTGGTAAAGCATTGCAGCGCAAATGCCTGCCCGCGTACAATTCCGGGAACAAACGTCAGCATATCACGCGTAACATCCCACTGGTGGCGCTTGTGCAACCAACTGCAAATAGAGGTATACCACTCCTCACAGGCAAAAGTATATCCCAAAACCTCGTGGTCGAGACGACGGCGCAACGCATCCATCACAAAAGGCGGCGTACGGAAATCCATATCGGCCACCCACATGGGAAGCAAATCTTTACGTCCCCACACATTCTCCACGCCGTCCCATTTTACGGAGTCCGTACCGCGGCGTTCAATCACTTCATCAAAATTATACTTCATAAGGTTCAAGCTATTTTAATTGAGTTTCCGAATAAAACGACAGTCTATAAAATTATTCGCAAAAGTACGAAATATCTTTGCTTTTGAGTAAATTTGCCAACCAATTTAAAAGAGACATATATGATTAAAGCCCTGTTTTTTGACATCGACGGTACACTGGTGAGTTTCAAGACCCACCAGATTCCCGTTTCCACCATCGAAGCGCTGGAAACCGCCAAAGCCAAAGGCATACAGATATTCATTTCTACCGGACGTCCGCGTGTCATCATCAATAACCTCGCCGCCCTGCAGGAACGGAAACTGATAGACGGCTACATCACCATGAACGGCGCCTATTGTTTTGTGGACGATACCGTTATCTACAAAAGTCCCATACCGGCAGCCGAAGTCGATGCACTGACAAGCTTCTGTCACGAGCGCAATCTCCCCTGCATACTGGTGGGCGAACACGATATTTGCGTCAATCAGCCGGGCGAACTCGTAACAGAGATATTCAACAGACAACTCAAAACAGACCCCATCCCACCCAAACCCTATACAGACAACCATTCGGACAAGGAGTACTACCAACTGACACCCTTTATCGATATTGAAGAAGAACAACTCCTGCTGCCTTCCATTCCCAACTGCGAAATGGGACGCTGGCATCCGGCATTTGTAGATGTCACCGCCAAAGGAAATACCAAACAACGCGGCATCGACGAGATAATCCGGCATTTCGGCATCCGTCTGGAAGAAACGATGGCTTTCGGCGATGGTGGAAACGATATCAGCATGTTGCGTCATGCAGGCATCGGAGTGGCTATGGGCAATGCCAAAGACGATGTTAAAGCCGCAGCCGGTTATGTCACTACGAGCGTTGACGACAACGGCATAGCCAATGCACTAAAACAATACGGAATAATCGAAAGTTGAGGGTTGAAAGTCAGCTATGCATATGTCCTTCGTACCCGACACTCAGAACAAGGAGTTTCAAGATGCCTTGAACCTCATACAGTACACCCGCCAGTCTGTTTTCCTGACGGGGAAAGCGGGTACGGGAAAGTCTACCTTTCTCCGGTATATCTGCGAACATACCAAGAAGAAACACGTTGTGCTGGCTCCTACGGGAATTGCCGCCATCAATGCGGGGGGAAGCACGCTGCACAGCTTCTTCAAACTGCCGTTTTATCCTCTGCTGCCCGATGACCCCAATTTCAGCTTGCAACGGGGACGCATCCACGAATTCTTTAAATACACCAAACCTCACCGCAAGCTCCTTGAAGAACTGGAGCTGGTTATCATCGACGAGATTTCCATGGTACGGGCAGATATCATCGATGCCGTCGACCGTATTTTGCGGGTTTACTCACGCAACCTCAGGGAGCCTTTCGGCGGAAAACAGATCCTGCTGGTGGGCGATGTATTCCAGTTGGAGCCCGTAGTGAAAGGGGACGAACGGGAAATACTGAACCGTTTCTATCCTACCCCTTATTTCTTCTCTGCAAGAGTATTCGGACAGATAGACCTCGTGTCCATTGAACTGCAAACCGTCTACCGCCAGACCGACAAGGTATTTGTCAACGTACTGGACCATATACGAAGCAATACAGTAGGCGCTGCCGACCTGCAACTGCTCAATACCCGCTACGGTACGCAGATAGAACAGTCCGAAGCCGATATGTACATCACCCTCGCCACCCGCCGCGATAATGTGGATTATATCAATGACAAAAAACTTGCCGAGCTTCCGGGAGAACCCGTTACGTTTCATGGTGAAATCATGGGCGACTTTCCCGAAAGCAGCCTTCCCACCTCTCAGGAACTGGTACTCAAACCGGGCGCTCAAATCATTTTCATTAAAAACGATTTCGACCGCCGGTGGGTAAACGGTACAATCGGCATTGTCAGCGGCTTCGACCCTATTGAAGAAACACTCTACATCATTACCGACGACGGCAAGGAATGTGATGTGAAACGGGAGTCCTGGCGGAACATCCGCTACAAATACAACGAAGAAAAAAAACAGATTGAGGAAGAGGAATTAGGAACTTTCACCCAATATCCTGTACGACTGGCATGGGCCATCACTGTCCATAAAAGCCAGGGACTGACTTTCAGCCGGGTAGTCATCGACTTCACCGGTGGCGTATTTGCCGGTGGACAAGCATACGTGGCACTCAGCCGGTGCACATCGCTGGAAGGGATACAACTGAAAAAGCCCGTCAGCCGCGCCGATGTATTCGTACGTCCCGAAATTGTAGGATTCGCCCAACGCTTCAACAACCGCCAGGCCATTGACCGTGCCTTGAAGCAGGCACAGGCAGATGTGCAATATGTAGCGGCAGCCAAAGCCTTCGACCAGGGAGACTTCGAGACCTTCCTCAATGAATTCTTCAAGGCCATCCATTCCCGTTATGACATCGAGAAACCCGCAGGGCAACGTCTTATCCGCAAGAAGCTGAATATCATCAACCGGCTGAAAGCGGAGAACGCCTGCCTGAAACAAGACATGGAAAAACAGCGGAAACGCCTGCAAGACTACGCCCGCGAATATTATGCCATGGGGAACGAGTGCATCACCCAAGCCCGCGACGCCCGTGCCGCCCTTGCCAATTATGACAAAGCCCTTGAACTTTATCCCGAATACACGGATGCCTGGGTGCGAAAAGGCGTCACCCTCTTCAACGAAAACCAATACCAGGAAGCCGAAGAATGCTTGAACCGTGCCGTACGCTTGCGCCCCGCCGAATTCAAAACCGTGTACAACCGTGGTAAGTTGCGGCTTAAACTCGGAAACATTGAAGGTGCCATTGCCGACCTGGACAAAGCCACCACCCTAAAGCCCGAACATGCCGGGGCTCACGAACTCTTCGGGGACGCTTTGATGCAAGCCGGAAAAGAGGTTGAAGCAGCCTTGCAATGGCGATTGGCGGAAGAACTCCGCAAAAAGCGCTCCTCAAAATAAAATCCATCCCTATACATTTGATTTCAAGAAACTTATTATTACTTTTGTGATATACTTTTAAACCAAGTCCGACAATATCATGCTTCTGAAACTTTATGAAAAGAACAACAACCCGGCAGATTTGCAACAAGTAATCGACATTCTGAACGACGGCGGCATCATCATCTACCCCACCGACACCATGTATGCCATCGGCTGCCACGGACTGAAGGAACGTGCGATAGAACGTATCTGCCAGCTCAAAAACACCGACCCGAAGAAGAACAACCTTTCCATCATCTGCTACGACCTGAGCAGTATCAGCGAATATGCCAAGTTCGACAACAACACGTTTAAATTAATGAAGCGCAACCTTCCGGGCGCTTTCACCTTTATCTTAAACGGCACAGTCCGTCTGCCGAAGATATTCCGCAACCGGAAAGAAGTAGGAATCCGTATGCCCGACCATCCGATAATACAGGAACTGGCACGCCTGCTGGATGCCCCTATCATGACCGCCACACTCCCCCATGACGAAAACGAAGACATTGAATACTGCACCGACCCCGAACTGATTGATGAGAAATTCGGCAATATCGTCGACCTGGTTATCGACGGTGGAATAGGTGGCATAGAGGGTTCCACAGTGGTGGACTGCACCAGTGGCGAGACAGAAATCGTACGCCAGGGAAAAGGCTGGCTGGATGAAGGATAAAATTCAATCTCCGCACATTCCTCAAAAACATTTCCGGCTCTTATAATGTTTCTTTTTCAAAGAAACAACATATTCTATGAGTACCAAAGAGCAATACTGGAAATATTCATTGATTACCATCATTATCGGGTTGGGGATTATCCTTGCCAGGCAAATCACTCCCTTCTTAGGCGGTCTGTTGGGTGCATTGACCATCTATATACTGGTCAGGCGCCAGATGATTTATCTGTCCGAAAAGCGAAAGATAAAACGGAGCATAGCTGCCACCGTCATTACGGCAGAAGCCATTTTATGCTTTCTCGTTCCTCTGGCATTGGTAGTATGGCTGGCGGTAGTAAACCTGCAGAACATCAACCTTGATCCGCAGGCAGTCATTGCACCTTTTGAAGAAGCCGCCTCCATTATCAAGGCCAGAACCGGATACAATATACTAAGCGGAAACAGTCTGTCATTCTTCATTTCATCCCTTCCACGCATCGGACAGACATTAATGGGAGGCATCAGCAGCTTCATCGTCAACATGTTTGTACTGGTATTTGTCCTCTACTTCATGCTGATAGGCGGAAAGAAAATGGAGCAATATGTCAACGAACTTCTTCCTTTCAATGAAACCAACACACAGGAGATAGTACACGAAATCAATATGATTGTCCGTTCCAATGCCATCGGCATACCTTTGCTTGCGGTAATACAAGGCGGAGTAGCCATGCTCGGCTATTGGATATTCGATGCTCCCAATATTCTGTTTTCGGGCTTTCTTACAGGTTTCGCCAGTATCATACCCATGGCAGGTACGGCATTGGTATGGATTCCCATAGCCATATACATGGCACTTATCGGCAACTGGTTCCAAGCAATCGGACTGGTCATATTCGGTTCCTTTGTCATCTCGCAACTCGATAATCTGATACGTTTCGTCATTCAAAAGAAAATGGCCGATATTCATCCGCTCATCACTGTCTTCGGAGTGGTTATCGGCCTCTCTCTTTTTGGATTTATGGGGGTCATATTCGGCCCGTTACTACTTTCCCTGTTCTTTCTCTTTGTCAATATGTTCAAAAAAGGATATCTGGACGGAGCAAAATAAATCGCTCCTAAGGCGTAAACAGAACAAAGCACCAGACTCCCCCGAAAGCCTCATAACCGACTTTGGAATGGTAGTCCGATGCCTTGCATATCAGAAGAGTCCGGCTGAATGCAACGTACCTCTACGGAAAACGTTTACTTCCGGCCGGTTTCCTCATTGTATTCCGATGTTATGACGTACCGGAGTCAGGATAAACGTAAATTCATAATCAGCATAAGGCACCTGATACTCAGGACGGGCTATGCGTCCCCAACTATCCTCGCATCCCAAACCGGCTTGAACCTTATCAATGCAGAAGTTTGTCAAATCCGCCTCTTCCACCTCCTGAGAGTGTCCCTGGCGCTTGCTCCAGCCTTCATCCAAAGATTCAATCGTATAGTGTAAAGCCGATGCGGAGAACGGAGCGGCAGCAACCGCCTCTATACCGTTACCGGCTGCATCCAGCATCTTCCACCAGCGGATATCCGTCTTTGTGCCATTCTCCTGCGGACGGATATACGGATAAAACTGCTCCGATACGCTCTGGCGATAGATACCGAGGTCCGTACAATGGTTACGGTCTGCATAGTTCTCCACCGGACCGCGGCCGTAGTATTCTACAGTTTCAAAGCTGCGGGGCATAGGCATCTGCATGCCGAAACGGAAGAGGTTGGCAACTTTGGCATTCTTATCGGCAACCATCTTTTGAGTGATTTTAACAGCGCCACTGTCGTTGATAACATATGTCAGACTTAACTCCGCCGATGCTTCCGGCAGTTTATAAGCCGCTTCCACAATCACTTGTCCGTTCTCGGTGTGCTGACTGAAAGAAGTCAGTTTTATCTCCGGATTCTTCCAGACAGCATATTTACGTTGCAGGTTAGCGCCGAAATCATTGTCGGTAGGAGCACGCCAGAAGTTGGGCGTAAGCGCCTCACCTTCCTTAATCATATCCAGACCGTTCACTTCGTATTTGGTCAGGTAACCGGTATGCTTGTTGAACTCCATACGGAAAGCCTCACCGGAGACTATAAGATAGTTGCAGTCATTCTCCTGTATCACGGGAGCAGCCACTTCCACGTTGCTCAATTCCGTGTTCTTCAAATCCATTGCAGGAGCCTGATAGGCATTCAGCGTCAATTGGTCTTTAGCGACAATATGCCCTGCCGGAAGCAGACCTTCACGTTCCTTCAATTTATAAGACACGTTAAGCAACCACTCGGCACACTGGCAGACAGTTCCCAAATCCAGTTTGACTTTAGCAGTCTGCTGCGGAGCTACATTCAGGTCATCCACACGACCGCTGCGCATCACCTTGCCGTCTTTCAGCATTTCCCACTCCAGATAACAGCCCGAAAGGTCACGGAAGAAGTTTTCGTTGAATACATTAATTTCTCCACGCTGCAAATCGGCCGGAGTTGTCCAGATATTCTGATAGATACGTCCTACCTCGTACATATGAGGATTGGGTACGCGGTCGGGACTGACAAGACCGTTGTTACAGAAATTGACATCGCTGGCATCAAAGCGGTTGAAGTCACCGCCATAGGCATAAATCATCTTACCGTTCTTACCAGTCCAACGTACGGACTGGTCTACAAAATCCCAAATGAAACCACCCTGATATTTGGGATATTTGCGAATCATATCCCAATATTCTTTGAAGCCGCCTTCCGAATTACCCATGGCATGCGCATACTCACACTGAATGAGAGGTCTGTTCATAGAATCATCCTCACAATATTTCAGACAATCGTTATATCCATAATACATCGGACAGAATATATCGGTTTTTCCTGTCTTTCCGGCCTGTTCGTATTGCACGGCACGGCTCGGGTCTTCCGCTTTCACCCAGTCATAAGCCGCTTCAAAGTTAGACCCATAACCGGCTTCATTACCCAATGACCAGAAAATGATGCTCGGATGGTTGAAACTGCGCTGTACATTACGCTGATTACGCTCCATATGAGCTTTCTTGTAATCGGCACGTTTGGCAAGAGTGGATTCTTCATATCCCATTCCGTGAGACTCGATATTGGCTTCCGCTACCACATAAATACCGTATTGGTCGCACAAATCATACCACAGATTATTATCGGGATAGTGGCAGGTACGCACCGCATTCAGATTGAACTGCTTCATAAGCTGAATATCCTGAATCATACGCTCACGGGAAACAACATAACCGTAATCAGGATCCATTTCGTGACGGTTGGCTCCCTTGAACAGGACGGGCTGGCCGTTTACCAATACCTGCGCATTCTTCAGTTCAATTTTACGGAAACCCACTTTTATGGGAATAACCTCGCCACTGCCTTGCAAAGCAGCACGTAATGTATAAAGATACGGAGTTTCCGCTGTCCATTTGTGCGGATTGTCAAGGTTCATTACAGCAACCCCGTTACCGCGTACAGTTGCCGTTGCCACCTGCTTGCCTTCGGCATCCAATAGCTCCAAGGCGGTATTACCGTTACCTTTCAGACTGACTTCTACACGCAAAGAGCCGTTTTTGTAGTCAGCATCCAAATCCGGAGTGACACGGACATCCTCGATACGTTTCTTATCACGGGCATACAGATAGCAGTCGCGTCCCACTCCGCTATAACGGAAGAAATCCTGATCTTCAAGATATGTGCCGTCGCACCAGCGGAACACCTGAAAAGCTATCAAGTTCTTCTGTCCCGGTTTCAGGTAAGAGGTAAGGTCGAATTCTGCCTCCAGTTTGCTATCCTCGCTGTAACCTACATACTTGCCGTTCACCCACAGGTACATATTGGAAGTCACCGAACCGAAATGAGCTATAATGTCCTTACCTTTCCAGGTAGCAGGCACTACAATCTCCCGGCGGTATGAACCGACATGATTGTCCACAACAGGCACTTGCGGCGGATTATTCTTGAACTGATTGCGCCAGGCATAACCTACGTTCACGTAAATAGGGTCTCCAAAGCCATTCAGCTCCCAGACACCGGGAACAGGCATATCGCACCAGCCTTTATCATTGAACCCCGGCTTCCAGAAATCAACGGGGCGGGCGTCTGCATCCTTCACCCAAAAGAATTTCCAAGTACCGTTTAAGGTCATCAAACGGGAAGAGTGCTCTTTAACTCCCGTCTGTGCCACGCCTTCCGATTCGTATGCAAAATAATTGGTGTGCATCGGGGCACGGTTCACTGCATTCACTTCCGGATTCTGCCATTCGGTAAAAGACTGCGCGTTTGCCATCACAGCCAGGGCAGTAAATAATCCGGTAACAATTCGTTTTTTCATGATATCTATTATTTATTCAGGTTTGTATGCTGCAAAGATAAAAACAACAAATCAAAACCCAACCGGGTTTTAAGTCAAAAAAAAGAAAACATGGGAAATATGTATGTACAAATAGCTATAGAAACAAACAGAAAACAAACTGCCGAAAGAGAATTCTGCACCTCGCAAAAAAAATTATTTCTCAGTTGTTTATCCGCAAAAACATAGTACATAATCCTATTATAAACGTACAAAAACAAGGTGAAACATCAAGGAAAACCTCGTTCCGCAATTGGGGGCTGCCGGGTTTCCAACTGGCAACCGCAGAGCCTGCAACTGGCAACCGTAGAGCCCGCAATTGGAAAACGAAGTTATATATGTAGGTTTACTACATTATACATCTATCAAAATCACAAAAACAACAAGGAATAACAACTTAAAGCAAGAAGCTTTTTTCATCATTAACCGAAGAAAGTCGCTCTAATTTACCTATTGCATAACAGGAAAAGCGTGTACACTATACCATATTTGCGGCTATGATAAAGAAAATGCAATGTTTTAACTGATATTAACACAATTCATTACACACTACTTTCAATATTGATTATAAGGTAATTAGCATATAAAAACGGAGAATATACCGCAAAAAACAGTGACGACAAATAGATTGTCATCACTGTCGTCACAGTTGTCATCACTCACTCTATCCCCTTTCCACAGAGGGATAGAGCGTAATTCATGCCAAGTGATGACAAAAAAGTTATCAAACAGTATTGAAACAGTAATATTGATAATGTATATATTGCTGACCTAAGCCCGAGAAGAACGGCTTCCATACGGCAGTCCTTCCGCATTTCAATATCCATTTTAATATTAAATACAAGTAAAGATGAAGAACCACTCAATCTACAAACAGAAAATATCGTATATTTGCACCCCAACCAATTTACAGGCTCATGGCAGGCATCTACATCCATATTCCCTTTTGCAAGACACGCTGCATCTATTGCGATTTCTACTCCACCACCCGCAGCGAACTGAAAAGCCGCTATATCCATGCGTTGTGCAAGGAGTTGCAGATGCGGAAAGAATATCTGAGGGGAGAGCCAGTCGAAACGATTTACTTCGGTGGCGGAACCCCCTCACAGCTTGCCGAAGAGGATTTCCGCGAAGTATTTGAAACCATCCGGAAATACTATGGAATGGAACACTGCCGGGAGATTACCCTCGAAGCTAATCCCGACGACTTGACCGAAGCCTATGCCGCCATGCTGCAAAATTTGCCTTTCAACCGCATCAGTATGGGGATACAGACTTTCGACGATTCCACTCTGAAACTGCTAAACCGCCGCCATAATGCAGCACAAGCCGTCAATGCCGTAAAGCACTGCCGCCATGCAGGCTTCAACAACATAAGTATCGACCTTATCTACGGGCTGCCCGGCGAAACGGATGAACGCTGGAAACGTGATTTACAACAAGCCGTCAGCCTCAACGTAGAGCACATCTCCGCTTACCACCTGACATACGAAGAAGGCACTCGCATTTACGAGCTGCTGCAAGCGCACCGTATCCGCGAAGTAGACGAAGAAAGCAGCGTCCGATTCTTCTCCACCCTGATAGATACGCTTGGCAGTGCCGGCTACGAGCACTACGAGATATCCAATTTCTGCCGTTCGGACATGTATTCCCGCCACAATACATCTTACTGGAAAGGAATTCCTTACTTGGGCTGTGGCCCTTCGGCATATTCATTCAATACGGATACCCGCGAATGGAATGTGGCTTCCCTGGAGAAATATATACATGCCATCGAAAACAATCAACGCTTGTTCGAACAGGAGCACCTGGACCGGACCACCTGCTATAACGAATGCATCATGACTTCCATTCGTACCCGCTGGGGAGTGCCCCTGAATGATATAGAACAGAAATTCGGCAAAGAACTGTGGCAATACTGCATCGATATGGCGCGTCCGCATCTGGACTGCGGAAATCTGGAAATATACGACAACAACCGTCTCTGTCTTAGCCGTAAAGGGATTTTTGTATCGGATGGCATTATCAGCGATTTAATGTTTGTAGAAAGCTAAAGTATACTTTTTCAACTGAGTGAAATAGCTCTTCAAAAGGAACAGCAGAAAGGGCTTTCGATGAGAAGATAATAATTGAATAAATGTAATCAGTTATAATCGTAAGAATTTGATGCACAACTGAATAAATATAGTAACTTTGTAAACGAATTAAAGAAAAGTATGGCTAAGAACACAAAGATACAAACGGTTGATAACTTGACGGATAACTTCCGTGGTTATGCGGCATTGCTTCGCAAAATCAAGCAACGGGTACTGATTGCCCAGCAACGGATAATTTATGCCGCCAACGAAGAAATGCTTCGGATGTATTGGGATATTGGCGAAATGTTACAGCAAAGCCAAGATGCAGACGGTTGGGGCAAGAAAACCTTGCAACGGTTGGCTGTGGATTTGAAGAATGATTATTCCGAGATAAAGGGCTTTTCTGTACGCAATATGCAGTGCATGATACAGTTCTTCAACGAATATAATCAGGAACTTACAATGGTGAAAGGAGCAGTTTCTCCAATTGCGCAATCACTGATTGCGCAATTAGAAGAATATAATTTCACCCTCCCCATAAAGCATTTGGGATGGACGCATAATCTTATTCTCTTACAACAGGTCAAGGACATTCGGGCACGTTATTGGTACATGATTCAGAGCATTACATCGCATTGGAATACACGTTATCTGCAAGAAGCCATCAAACTTGACGACTACGGCAAGCACGGAGCGTTAGCAAACAACTTCACTGAAACCCTCCCAGCACCGGAAGCAAACGATGTGAAATCCATGCTCAAAGACCCGTATATATTCGATATGCTGACTTTCACCGACCAATACAATGAGCGTGATGTGGAAATCGGCTTGGTGAAGCATGTAGAAAAATTTCTTGTGGAAATGGGAGCTGGATTCGCTTTCATGGGGCGGCAATATCACATAGAGGTGTCGGGCGATGATTATTATATCGATATATTGATGTATAATGCGTTCCTGCACAGATATTTAGTGATTGAATTGAAAGATACGGAGTTCATGCCGGAATATATCGGCAAATTGAATTTTTATTGTTCTGCCGTGGATGATATTCTTTGTCGAGAGGGAGATAACCGAACGATTGGATTGTTGCTTTGCAAGAGCAAAGACCGTATCAAGGCTGAATATGCCTTGCGTGATATTCAGAAGCCAATCGGAATCTCTGATTATGAATTAGGGCACGCCTTACCGAAAGACTTCCGAGGTAGTTTGCCGACTATTGAAGAAATCGAGAAAGAATTGGCATCTGATAATCAGTGAGCAATTTGAGACATCCTATCCACAACAAATAATAGATATGAAACCAATAACAGCAATCATAGTATTTTTCTCTTTGATGTTTCCTGCATTGTTCCTTGGATACAACAATTATGCAGAAGCAAAAGAGAATATAATCAAAGATGTAAATCAAGCTTTGGCAAAAACTGTAATATATAAAATGCCAACAAAGATTACTGCGGATACATTACAAGTTTTCAAGTCAAATCTGCAAATAAACCAATTAAAGGAGACATCATATCTGTCATTGTGTACAGAAGAACCAAGTAAAATTACTTTTTGCAGTGACACCATCAGTTTTAAGACAAAGGGAGAAAGATTGTATATAAGAGCATATCCGAATTGTTCAAAAGCAACCATTTTCGATATATCAGAACAGTCGATACCGGGTGCTTTACTTACTATTAGCATATTATGGGGAATGTTCTCCATGATTTATTTACGTAGAAAAGAAAATGCCATGATTCTTGCAACACCTGTTTACCAAACTGTTTCATTCGGAAATTTATCTTATTCGGTTTCTTTCGGTCAATTCTATAACGAGCAAAAAGAAGAAATTTATTTCACACCGATGCAGTTGTCATTTATGAAAATGCTGATGGAGAAAGAGAATAAAAAAGTAGCAGTAGAGGAAATATGCGACAAGCTGTGGCCTGGAAAAGATAATGCAAGAGAATCTTTATATACACTGGTACGCAGATTGAAACCGATAGTGGAAAGCAACAGTAATGTAAAAATAGTTTCGGATAAAGGTGGATATGCCCTGGCAACGAAAAAAATATTGATTGTCAGCATAATGTCAGATAAATATCAGTTTGTTTACGTCCCTGCTTTTACGACTTTGTAGTAATTTTACAGCCAAAATATCGTTGTAAAATTATGAAAAGATTAAATGCTATTTTTCTGATGGTATGCTGTGCCTTATGTGCTGTACCGGCATGGAGTCAGCATACAGTCAAAGGAATTATTAAAGACAAAGAAACGCACCCCGTTATCGGTGCAAGCGTAATAATACGCTCTTTGCAAGATACATTGAACCATAAAGATTGTATAACAGATGAGAACGGACAATTCATCATCGAAAAAATAGAGTCTGGAAAATACGGCATTGAAATATCATTCATCGGTTATACTGACTATCGGCAGGAGTTTGAATTAGACCAATCTCTTGATTTCGGGGAAATAGTATTGGCAGAAAACACCATGCTATTGGACGAAGTCATAGTCACCGCAAGCATGGTCAAGAGGTTTGCGGACAAAAAAGAATATAAACTCACCAACATAGAGAAAGAACAATACAGCAGTGCATTGTCCGCATTGGAGCACTTGCCCAAAATACAAGTTGTCGACCAAACTGTCAATTCCATGGACGGTAAAGCGGTAAAGATTTTGATAAATGGCATACCTTCTACGCCGACTGACCTTTCTGTGATTTCTTCCGAAAATATTTCTAAATTAGATTATTACACCCAACCGCCTATCCAATATTCCAACATGGGTTTGGGTGCAGTAATCAATGTTATAACCAAAGAAAAACACAATGGAGGTTCTGTAGGCATCAATACCCAAAATGCAGTTACTACCGGATTCGGTAATAATGCAGTGAATTTCAAATATAACTGGGGTAATTCACAACTTGGAGTAACATACAGCATTAATTACCGCAACTACAACAAACGCATATTGGATGAAGATATGAGTTATGCTGTAGGAGGCACAACTTATCAAAAGCAAAAAAACGGCAAGAAGAGTCCATACGCATATGAGCAGCAAATGGCTGAAATCAGCTTCAACAACTCCAAATCGGACAACTATATCTTCAGCACCAAACTCTCATTCAATTCCCTGAATCGCAGACGCTCTTCTGCTCAGGATATTATATCCACCGTCAATGATAGGGTATTTGAAAAAATCGGGCAAAGTTCCGATAAAGACAAATATATCAGCCCTGTATTGGATATGTATTTCAGCAAAACATTTAATGCCAAGCATGAGCTGACGATGAACCTTGTCGGGACTTACTACAAATCTGATTATAACTATCAATATTCCGAGTTGAGCGATGGGGTGACTGACTTTGAAACGGCAACAGATATAAATCTCGGCAAGTATTCGCTTATTGGAGAAGCCATATATAACTACAATATGAAGACGGCACAGTGATATGTCGGCTCTCGGTATATGTACAACAACAGTACACAAAAGAATCTCTCTTCAAACAATCAGACACTGACGAATGAAATCTATTCTTATATAGGAGTTACAGGTATACTTGGAAAGAAATTCAATTATAGTGTCAGTGCCGGAGTTAATGGAAATATATTTACCACAATAGAGAACAAGGAATACAAGTTCGTTTATTTCAGACCACAAGTAAAACTTGGCTATTTCATAGACGAGAGTTCAGACTTGACATTCAATTATGAAGTGAATACAGACAACCCTGCCGTTTCTTCATTGACATATAATCCTTATTACAGGGATGCCAATTATTTGTTTACTGGCAATCCGAATCTAAAGCCAAGCAACAACTATGCTCTGTCTTTGTCATATTTCAAAGGCTTTAAGAAATTTGTTCTCAATGCAGAAGTCGCGTACTCTTATAACAAAGATGCCATAGTTCCGGTTCTTCAATCAGACGATACGAATATCATTGAGACATTCGGAAATTTGGATAATGCACAGAACATGAAAGCCAGCCTGTTTCTACAGTGGTATCCATTTTCAAACAATATTCTGCGACTAAGACTGTATTCCGAAGTATTCCACCAAATCAACGCTTTTGGAAACGAAAAATGGAATCATACAGGACACTCTTTCATCCCATCCATAAATTTAGCTTACAAAAAATGGGGCGTTTCGGTATTCTATCAGACTGAAAAGAAATCTCTTGTAGGTCAGACAATGAAAACAATTCCAAGTATGGCAAGCGTAGAAGTATCGTACAGTCCGATTAAAAACTTCACTTTGACAGGAGGAATTAGATATCCGTTCTATGACTCGTGGAAACAGACAACCTCTGTATCAGGAACATCACTCCTACAACGAACTGAAACAGAACGCATAATCAATAATGCCAATATGGTCTATATCAACCTCGTATATAATTTTGCTTTCGGTAAAAACAAACCCAACTTGAAACTAAAAATGCAAAACAAAGACAAGGATTCCGGAATCTTAAACAGGTATTGATTTGATTCCCATCTTGCTCGTTTAAAATTTATTTAATTTAATTTGAACAGATACAGTCGTTTACCCCTTATATCGGATACAAAGGTAGCTAGTATTATTTAATGTGTAAAGGTCAAGCGATAAATCGTTTAGGGCAGTTTCTTCCTCCCTTGGAGAGTAAACAGCCCTAAAACCTTTTCTCTTTGCAAGACACGCTACATCTATTGCGATTTCTACTCCACCACCCGCAGCGAACTGAAAAGTTGCTATATCCATGCGTTGTGCAAGGAGGTGCAGATGCGGAAAGAATTTCTGAAGGGAGAGCCTGTCGAAACGATTTACTTCGGTGGCAGCCCCCCTCACAGCTTGCCGAAGAGGATTTCCACGAAGTATTTGAAACCATCCGGAAATACTATGGAATGGAACACTGCCGAGAGATTACCCTCGAAGCTAATCCCGACGACTTGACCGAAGCCTATGCCGCCATGCAGGCTTCAACAACATAAGTATCGACCTTATCTACGGGCTGCCCGGCGAAACGGATGAACGCTGGAAACGTGATTTACAACAAGCCGTCAGCCTCAACGTAGAGCACATCTCCGCTTACCACCTGACATACGAAGAAGGCACTCGCATTTACGAGCTGCTGCAAGCGCACCGTATCCGCGAAGTAGACGAAGAAAGCAGCGTCCGATTCTTCTCCACCCTGATAGATACGCTTGGCAGTGCCGGCTACGAGCACTACGAGATATCCAATTTCTGCCGTTCGGACATGTATTCCCGCCACAATACATCTTACTGGAAAGGAATTCCTTACTTGGGCTGTGGCCCTTCGGCATATTCATTCAATACGGATACCCGCGAATGGAATGTGGCTTCCCTGGAGAAATATATACATGCCATCGAAAACAATCAACGCTTGTTCGAACAGGAGCACCTGGACCGGACCACCTGCTATAACGAATGCATCATGACTTCCATTCGTACCCGCTGGGGAGTGCCCCTGAATGATATAGAACAGAAATTCGGCAAAGAACTGTGGCAATACTGCATCGATATGGCGCGTCCGCATCTGGACTGCGGAAATCTGGAAATATACGACAACAACCGTCTCTGTCTTAGCCGTAAAGGGATTTTTGTATCGGATGGCATTATCAGCGATTTAATGTTTGTAGAAAGCTAAAGTATACTTTTTCAACTGTACAATATAACTCCATCGGCAATTTTCATCAACTGACAGCTCTCTTCTTTCCCCTTTTGAATAAGGACTTCAAGATAAAGTTCCGATTTTGCCATCTCAGGAATATATTCGAAACCTGTTTTTATCGTAAAATTCCCACCCCTTAAAAACGAAATTCTCTGATTATCACCTTCGACCATTTCACCTTGAAATCCTATAGGCCGGCCTTTCACCACTCCACCATTCCATTTCATAAATGGAGTAATCGTTACAATAGCATTTGTATCAAACCAAAGTGCAGGAAAAATGCCTTTAATAGTCGCATGAACTTTACCACCAACACTTTCCAGCACTTGTGGCTCCGTTATATAATATTCTGACTGCAAATCTGTCAGCACAGTCAAGAACTCTATGGCGTATTTGATTTTCGAAAGCACCTCATCCTGTCTGATAACAGTTACAATTAAATCACTATTAACCAGCTTCATTTCATCTAACACCAAAGTAACAGTCCCATCATTATTATCTAAGACTGACAATCCATTAGTGCCCTCAAACAAAAGCCAAGAATCATCATCCACATTTTCTGTCCGATAAGCAATTGTAAGATGAGCAGAATTCTTAATCTCTATATTTCCATTTTCATTCGTTTCAAATATTACCTTCGCTTTCAATTCTTTTAATAACTCAAGTACACTGCCTGCTTCATCATTCATTAATATCTCTACCGAACTTTCTTTATCGATGACTCTTGCAAAAGGAGCATATCCATTTCCCTTATCCGGACGAGGTACCGTAATCCAGCTCTTTCCATCATCAATAGACATATAAAAAGCTTTTTTATCTATCGGAGTATTTTCTGTATCGACCGTCATATTGACACCTGCTTTCAATTGCGGCTTCGGAACATACTCACCTGCTGCATGCCCATTGGCACAAACCGGATTGCCCTGAACATCCTTAATCAGTTTCCCATTCAATGTCCAATACCACTTTTTATCACCGCTCTGTGTAAGGCTTATCATCGGCATCGCATCATCTTTCCCTTTATAGATAGTAACAGGTGTCCTATTAGCAGTCCAAATTGTATGTCCAATTGTTTCCCCGCCCAATACAATGGGAGTTGTTTCCACTACACAACCGGTAACATTAACTAAAGTATGCAATGCTTCAATATTCGAATCGACTATTTTTTGCCAATCTTTTAATCCCTCTATGTACTGTACATCATTCACAGCATCCCAAAGCTTGTCATCATTATAACACCCACTCAGACAGCAGATACATAACGTCAACATCAAAACATGTTTTGTTCTCATAGTATCAATTTTAATATTCAAATAAATCAAAAGCAAAATAAAAAGAGCGTTTTGTCAATATCTCCAAAGATAGAGATATATTTTATAAATTACTGTTATAAGTCTAACTATTTACTATCTTCATAGAACAAATCTTACTGATATAAACAAAACTCAAAGGAGCATTAAATAAATTTCAGAAGAACAAAACAGAAAAGAAGCATTATGATATAAAACTATTACATTGCCATAAAATATGCAACCAATAAGAGTAGTACATATTACATTTATTTTACAAACAGAACACAAACCTTTCTTTTTCATAGTCACCAATTGATATAAATCAAGAAATGAAGGTAAAACCTACACTTTTCTTTATTTTCATTTTTGTGTTATAAAACATAATCATACATTTGCATAGGTAAAAAGAAAAGCTAAACGCTTACGATTGTTTTCAGTAGGTATTAGATTTTTATTAGATTAGTTTTTAGGTATAACAATTAAAAAAAGTAGGTATTATGAAACGTTTTGGATTAACATTAGTGGCAGCGGTATGTCTGTCTGCCAGCACATTCGCAGCAGGAAACCAACCTACAACCGCAAGTTGGGAAGGTAACATCAATGTAAGCAAGCTGAGCAAATATTTGAAATTGTCCGCTAACCAGCAAAAAGAAGTTACCAACATTTGCGAATACTTTAACGAGCAGATGTCACGTGCCACAAGCTCAAAGAAAAATCAGGAAAAGTTGCTACGTAACGCTGTTTACGGTAATTTGAAATTAATGAAAAAGACTTTGGATGAGAAGCAATATTCCGACTATGCAAAAGTTTTGAACGTTACATTGCAAAACAAAGGTATTGAAGTAAAGTAACATGCACTTCCGGCATAAGTACGGAAAGCATATAAAACAGAAAAAGGATACCGACAAATGTCCCCCGGCATCCTTTTTTTGTTTGTCAACATTGTTGGAGTAATAGCAATTCAACTTCTCACACCAAGTATCAGCTTAGTTTCACAAACAGAAACGTTCTTGCAATTCCTTCTTAAATTTCTTCGAGACAAGCAACTCCGTAATTTTGTCAAAAGGCGGGTATAGCACACACTTGTTATCCCGTATGAGCATCAGATAATCTATATTGATAATAAACAAACAGACATATTAAAGATGAAAATAAAATCCAAATAAGTACAAGCAAATAGGCTTTATATCAGACATTTATAAAGAAATCGTTTCTTTCAGTTTTTTTCGCTATTTTCTGTTAATTAGTTCTTTTTGGGTACATTTTTGTTCCTTGTTTGTTTCTTGATTTCGGTTTTAATTCGTACATTTGCATACGAAAAAGAACGAATGAAAGAATACGATTATGCCACGAATAAAGAAGCCTAAAAAAGTAAAAGAACCAATCCGTCTTCGGATGAAGGATTTGTCCGATGGCAGCAAAAGTCTGTATCTGGATATATACCGCAATGGCAAGCGGACATATGAGTACCTGAAGCTGTATCTTATCCCGGGAACGGACAACAATACCCGTCGGCAGAATGAAATAACAATGGCCGCTGCGAATGCCATCAAGTCGAAACGCATTATCGAACTGACCAGCGGCGAAGCCGGTATCGTGAACCATACAGATAAGGTTTATCTGCTGGACTGGATGCAAACCTATTTGGAGTACCAAGAGAAACGCGACAAGAAAGGCATCGGTCAAATCAAGGCCGTTACCCATATCCTGAAAGAATATGCAGGGGAAAGGTTTTTGTTGGATCGGGTTGACCTCGCTTTTTGCCAAGGCTATATCGACTACATGCTGACGACCTTCCGCCCTAAAGGAAAGCCGATAGCAGCATCTACACG
>ERZ780079.268-NODE-268-length-24512-cov-7.74093_pt1 | contig 24512 bp, 19 predicted proteins | sample MGYA00511087_ERZ780079 | MGnify/ENA primary metagenome ERZ780079 (study PRJEB29588, sample SAMEA2142583) | human gut metagenome | biome: human gut; feature: human-associated habitat; material: faeces | place: Denmark | collected 2008/2010 ... | reverse complement strand
GACCCCGACGGAAGCGCCGTCCGTGACACCAAGCCCGACCGCCAGCCCGACACCGTCGCCCTCGCCTACGCCGTCGCCTGTGCCCACGCCGCGCGGAACGGTCTATGAGTACAACTCGACGCTGCTCAACCCGACGGCAACCCCGTCTCCGACACCCACGCCAAGCCCGACGCCTGTCCGGACGCTCAATCCGGGCGACCTTGACTGGGAGGAATAAGCCGTGCGCAACGTGTTTTGGCGACAAATCCGCCTGCTTCTGGTTGTTTTCATCGGCTACCTTTTCCATGTCACGGTGATGACGCAGCTGGACACGACGGTCAGCATCAATCTGCCGCTGGTGATTTTATCGGTGGTGATTGTCGGCTATCCGCGCTATAAGGCGTTCTGGGTCGGTGCGGTGTACGGCATTCTGCTGGAAACGATGGTGCCGGGTGTGAAGCTGCTCAACCTCGTGTTCTACCCAATCTGCGCGATGCTGATGTCGCTGTTCTTCACCGACAAGAGTGCCGCCAGATTGCAGTACGACATGTCGAACCACCGCCGGGGGCGCAACCGCAGCGTGTATCTGCGCACGCCCCTGTGCGCCCTGTGCGCGACGCTGCTGTATGAAGCCGTAAGCATCATCTATATCGCAATGAGCAGCGCGGAACTGACAAGCGCTTTCTTCGCCCGTGCGCTCACCGATGCGCTGATGACGACGCTGACCGCGGTTGTGCTGATGTGGCCGCTGCGTCGGCTGCTCGGCTTCGGCGCGCCGGTATCCAAAGCAATGGCGAAAGGCTGATTTCGGGTCAGCCGGGTGAATTATGTTATTTTTCCCTGTGAAAGGAGGCTGAATTGTGAACCAATATCAGCAAGATCACGGCAACGCGCCGGAACAGGTGAAGGGTCGCTTTCTGGTCTTTGTGATTATCCTTATCCTGATGTTTGCCTATCTGTTTGTCGGTCTGGTGAATTTGCAGCTGAAGAGCAGCGAGGGATATTCCACAAAAACGGAATCCACCCGCTTAAAGACGATTCCTCTGACCGGCAAGCGCGGGAATATCACCGACGCGAACTCCGTGATTCTCGCCACGGACGAAATGGTCTACAATGTTACCTTCTATAAAGACGCCAGCGAAAGCTCCTCCAGCGTTTACAAGACGTATACGCAGTCAATTATTGACACGTTAAAAATTATTGAACGCAACGGCGGCAAGCTGGCATTCAGCTATGTCATTCAGCGCAGCGAAGAGACGGGCGAATGGGAGTTCAATTTCGGTTCGGGCGTGTCCGATGCGACGCTGCAGACACGCGAAAGCCAATGGCGCTCCAATAACTATGTGACTACGAAGAGCTACCCCACGCCGGAGGACTGCCTGGTGACGCTCAAGCACCGCTACCGCATGGTCAACTCCGCCGAAGAGGAAGAGGAAGTCCGCGCGGCGTACATCGAGAAGCGCGGCGACGACAGCGGCTACGTCCCCTGCATCATCGTTGATGAGGACACGATGCTCAAAGTCATGGCTGTCTTTTCCGAAATGCAGATGAACCTGTACAACTCCCTGCCGATTACGATTGCGAAGAACGTTCCCTTCGAGACGGTGACGGGGATTGAAACGAAGTCGATGATGCTGCCGGGCATGGACATCTCCGAAAGCACACAGCGTGTCTACCCCAAGCAGACGCTGGCAGCGCAGGTCATCGGCTATATCGGCAAGATTCCTTCGCGCACGATGTGGCTGACACTGCAGGCAAAAGGGTACAGCTACAACGACACCATCGGCCGCGACGGCATTGAATCGTCGATGGAGGATTGGCTGACGCAGAACAGCTCCCTGCGCAAGGGCAGCCGCGTCGTCGAACGCAACAACTGGTCGAAAATCGTGCGCGAAATCTCCTACACGGAGCCGTCGGACGGCAACAACGTCAAGCTGACGCTGGATGTGAACTACCAGACCGTGGCGGAGCGCGCGATTGCCTCCAACGTCGCCCGCATCCGCGACAAGCAGGAGGATTTGATGGTCTCCAGCAAGTGGCTGGAAGATAACCGCACACTGATTGCCACCTACGACTGGGAGCATTACCCGCTGGAACTGGCAGAACACGGCGTGATGCTTGTGCTGGACATGCAGGCGCGTGTGCTGGCCATGGCGAACTACCCCACCTACGACCTGAACGCGCTGGTTGCAGGCGGCGACGAGGCGCGCGCAATTCTGTCCGATGACCGTAACCTGATGCTGAACTACGCCATCGGCTCGCGCGCAACCCCCGGCTCGATTTTCAAGATGGTAACGGGCTTCGGCGCGCTGGACTCCGGCGTGTTGAAGCCGGACGAGATGATTTCGGACATGGGCTACTACACCGCCTACAACTCCGACTTGTCCACCGCTCCGAAGTGCTGGATTTCCGAGGGCTACCGCAGCCAGCACTACTACCAGACGATTGTGGAAGGGTTGGAACACTCCTGCAACTACTTCTTCTATGAGTGCGGCAGCCGTCTGGGCGAAACACGCCTATATCAGTATGCTGCCGCGTTCGGGCTGACGAGCAAAACCGGCATTGACCTGCCCGGCGAAGTCCGCAGCGTCGTCGGCAGTCAGAACACGCTGTACGACCCGACGAAGCCGGTGGGCGAATCGTCGCAGGACACCTCGCGCCCGATTATCGTTTTCAACTCCATCAAGTCGCACCTGAAGAAGTGCGGTGAATCGCGCGGCATGGAATACGACGATGAGCGCCTGTCTTCCTGCGCCAAGCGCCTGATGGACATGGCAGTGGCATACCCCGAATCCTCGTGGGTGGAGAACATGCGCACCATCCTGATGGAGGAGCTGAACATGCCCCGCTCGATGGTGTATTCCAACTCCGTCATTACGGACACCTACAACTACATCAACGATATTAAGTGGGGCGGTTCGCAGACGATTCTGACCGCCATTGGACAGTCGGTCACAACGGTTACGCCGATTGCCGTCGCGCGCTACGTCACGGCAGTTGCCAACGGCGGCAAGGTCTACAACGTCTCCATCGTCGATTCCATCATCTCTCCGGAAGGCGAAGTGCTTTCCCGCCGCGACCCGGTGCTGATCAACGACCTGAACGACACAAACGGATACTTCAACCTCATCCACAAAGGGATGAAGGGCGTTACGGACGATACCGGTACTGCTAAGCGCTATTGGAGTGACTTCAAATGGCAGAAAAAGATGGGTGCAAAAACAGGAACGGCACAGGTCAACCAGATTGACCTTGAAAACAACGGCTGGTTCGTCTGCTTTGCTCCGCTGGACAACCCGAAAGTCGCCATCGTCGTCTATGTGCCGCACGGGTATTCCGGCGCCATGTGTTCCTACGCCGCGAAGGACTTCCTGAACTGGATTTTCCCGGAATGGGACAAGAGTGATGTGGACTATGACCTGCCGATTGGCAACAGCCTTGCGCCATAAGGAGGGCTTGCACAAATACATGGGTACAGCTTGGATTATTGCTTCCGGCAAGGGCGGAGTGGGCAAAAGTACTCTCTCCGCCTGCCTCGGCATGGAAATCGCGCGCAATGGCCAGCGTGTCTGCATTGTGGATGCGGATATCGGCCTGCGCGATCAGGACGTGCTGCTGGGCGTGCAGGATTGCATTGTGTATGATATTCTGGATGTTGCGAATGGCATTTGCCCGGTGGATGATGCGCTTGTCGTGCCGAAGCCGGACGCGCTGCCGAATTTGTCTCTCCTGCCCGCCAGCCAGTTCGCCCGCGCGAAAGAGCTGGAGGCCAAGGCATTCCGCAAAATTCTGCGGACGCTCAAAAGCAATTTCGACCACGTTCTCATTGATGCGCCGGCGGGCATTGAGCGCAGCCTGCGCGGTCTGCTGAGCAATGAAATCAACGAGTGCGTGCTGGTCTGCACGCCGGACGATGTATGCATCCGCAACGCGGAGCGCACAGCGAGCGTCCTGCGCAAGAAGGGGCTGACGGCGCAGCGCGTGATTGTCAACCGCCTGAATCCCGACTACATCCGCCGGGGCGAAATGTACGCCGCACAGACTGTCGCGCTGACGCTGGACATGCCGCTGCTTGGCGAAATTCCGGAGGATGCGGAAATTTACCGTGCGCTGCTGCATCATCAGAGCGTGATGGAGGGCGAAAGCGAGGGGCGCAATGCCATTGCCCGCATCGCCCTGCGCATGACGACGGACGAGGACGTGCCGCTGCCGGAATACGGGCAGAAGCGTACACTCTTCCAGCGCCTGTTCCAGCGCCGCAGAAAAGGAGATGAGAAGCATGTTCGCTAATGCCAGCCGCCGTTCGCGCGCGCATGTGGATGTGCCGCTAATTCTGATGGTGTTTGCGATGTGCTTCTTTGGCATCTACGCCGTCTGTGTGGCAACGTACTCCATCAGCTCCACCGCCACGAACCTCTTGGAACACATTTTGGAATCCTCCTCGACACTCCGCCAGTGCTTCTTCGTGCTGGTGCTTGCGCCGCTGGTCATGACGCTGATTATCCTCTGCCCCTACCACCTGATTCGCCGCTTCACGCGCGCCATGTACATCGGCACAACCGTGCTGGTACTTGTTGTGTGGGTTTTCAACCGCGCTGAAGGCGTGAAGGCATGGCTGGACATCATCTGGGACATGACGATTCAGCCGTCGGAGTTCATCAAACTGGCAATGATTCTGATGCTGGCGCAGCGCCTGAGCCAATCGGAGCATCCAATGAGCACCTTCCGCGACTTCATCGAAATCATGGCAATGCTCCTCGTGCCGTGCGCGATCATTCTCTTCTCCGGCGAAACAGGTTCCGCTATCGTCGTGGTATTCGCGTTCGCATGTATGCTGCTGTTCGCCAACGTCCGCTGGCGGCTGCTGATTACGATGGCTGTCGTCGCGATTCTGCTCGTTCTGGCGCTGTACGGCTTCATGGTCGCCACGGGCAGCGATGACTACCGTCTGGCGCGTATTGTCGCATTCCTGAATCCTGATTTGTCCCCGCAGGGTGACGCGTACCAGATGCGCCAGTCGCAGATGACCATCGGCGCGGGCGGCTTGACGGGCATCGGCACATTCGTCGATGGCTCGATGAGTCAGCTGAACTACGTCCCCGCCGACTGGACGGACTTCATTTTCGCCACCATCGGGGAAGCGTTCGGCTTTGCCGGCTGCAGCATCATCATGCTGTGGTACCTGGCGATTATTCTGCGTATGCTCTACCTCGCGCGCTACACCTACGACCGGCAGGGTATGCTCATCATCATCGGCGTGATTGGCATGCTGCTCTTCCACGTTTTCGAGAACATCGGCATGACGCTGGGGCGGCTGCCGATTACCGGCATTCCCCTGCCGTTCCTCTCCTATGGCGGTTCAAACATGGTCACGAACATCGGCGGCATTGCGCTGGTGCTGAATGTGACGAAGAACCGCCAGCTGACGCAGATTGATTCCAGCCGGAGATTTTACAGTTCCTATGCCAAATATACCAAATAATCAAGGAGATTGACGATTATGCCGCCTACAGTTCGATTCACCCGTGATGCTGTTCTCCATGCTGCCTGCCAGCTTATGCGCCGCGAAGGCATGGAAGCCCTCAACGCCCGCGCGATTGCCAAGGAACTCGGCGGCTCAACGCAGCCGATTTTCCGCCTGTTCACCAACATGGAGGATTTGCACCGGGAGCTGATTCTCTACGTCGCGCGCCAGTTTCAGGCACACGCGGAGGCGGATATGGCGCAGTCCGACTCGCCATATATCCAGCTCTGCACGACGTATCTGCTCTATGGCCGCGACGAGCCGGAGCTGTTCAAGCTGCTGTTCATGCGCGACCGCGTCAGCGAGGGACAATACAGCGACCAGACGAATTTTGACCTTGTGTTTAACATCATCAAGAAGGAAACGCCGCTGGACGACGAAACCGCCCTGCGCTTCTTTGAGCGCACATGGCTGTTCATTCATGGGCTGGCGGTCTGCATTGCGACGAAGTACATTCCCTGTCAGGATGAAAGATACCTTATCAGCATGGTCAAGGAAGCTTATAACGCCGCCGTCAAGATGATGAACCTTGAGGGCGTGCTGAAATTGCAGGAAATCTGATTCGCGGAGGGTGAGCGCATGACCGACGAGACGATTCGCGCGAAGCTGTCTGGCATCCGCTGCTTTCTGCTGGACATGGACGGTACGTTCTATCTGGGCGACCGCATCATTCCCGGCGGATTGGAATTTCTGGATGCGCTGGAGAAAACGGGGCGCACCGCGCGCTTCCTGACGAACAACTCCAGCCGCTCCGCCTCGACGTATGCCGAAAAGTTGGCGCGGATGGGCGTTCCGGCGGCGTATCGCGACGTGATTACATCAGGGCAGGCGGCGGCGCGGTACTGCCTGACGCACTTTCCGGGCAAAACCGGCTATCTGCTGGGGAATCCCGTGCTTCGGGCGGAATTGACGGCGATGGGGCTGCGCTTCTGCGATTCGGACGACGCGGATTATGTGCTGGCGGCGTTTGACACGACGCTGGATTACGGCAAGCTCTGCCGCGTCTGCGACCTCATCCGCGCGGGCAAGCCGTATATCGCGACGCATCCTGATTTCAACTGTCCGACCGAGCATGGGTTCATCCCCGACCTTGGCGCGTTTATGGCACTGATTCACGCCAGCACTGGGCGCTGGGCGGATGTGGTGATTGGCAAGCCGAACCGCGGTATTGTGGATGAAGCCCTTGCGCGCACCGGCTTTGCGCTGCATGAGATGGCGATGGTGGGCGACCGGCTCTACACAGATGTTGCGACCGGCGTGAATCACGGCATGACGGGCATTCTTGTCCTCTCTGGCGAAGCAAAACGCAGCGATGTAGACACATCGGATGTAAAGCCTGACCTGATTTTCGGCAGGCTTTCGGATATAATACCATATCTCTAAGTAAGGGAGCGAAAACACGTGCTGAACACCATGTTTCCGACCATCAACCGGGAAAGCTCCATGCTCGGCTTCGGCTGTATGCGCTTTCCAACAACACCGGACGGCAAAATTGACGAATCCGAAGCGATTCGCATGATTCGCCACGCCATCGACAACGGCGTCCGCTACATCGACACGGCATACCCGTATCACGGCGGCGAAAGCGAGATTGTCATCGGTAAGGCGCTCAAGGACGGCTACCGCGAGAAGGTCATCCTGACGACAAAGCTGCCCGTCTGGCTCGTCAAGACGCATGAGGACATGATGAAGTTCCTCGACGAGCAGCTGAAAAAGCTTGACACGCCGTATGTGGACTTTTACATTCTCCACGCAATGAACAATGAACGTATGGACTTGATGCAGAAGCTGGACTACAAATGTTTCTATGCCGAAGCCATTGCGCAGGGCAAGGTGCGCTATCCCGGCTTCTCCTTCCATGACGACGCAAAGGCGTTCCTGCGCATCCTGCACGACTGGGATCAGTGGGGCATGTGTCAGGTGCAGATGAACATCCTCGACGATGAGAATCAGGCGACGCTTGAGGGTATCCGCGAAGCGGGCCGGCGCGGCGTGGGTGTCGTCGTCATGGAACCCCTGCGCGGTGGTCTGCTTGCGAATCCCCCGGTGGATGTGAAAGCGGTTTACGACGCATATGCCGTGCGGCGCAGCCCGGTCGAATGGGGCTTCCGCTACCTGTACGCCATGCCTGAAGTCATCACGATTCTCAGCGGCATGAGCACATGGGAGCAGGTGACGGATAATCTGCGCATTTTCGACATGGCGAAGCGCCCGACGCTGACCGACGAGGAACTTGCGCTCTACCAGAAGGTCAAAGCAACGTACCTTGCGCGGACGAAAACGCGCTGCACGGGCTGCAAGTACTGCCAGCCCTGCCCGATGGGCGTGCAGATTCCGCGCATTTTCCAAGGCTACGATGCCGCCATGCTCCGCGCGGACAGCTCCTTCAAGGCTGGGTACGCCCAGATTCAGGCGGATCATGCGGATGCGTCGCAGTGCATCCACTGCCGCAAGTGCGAACGTGTATGCCCGCAGCATCTGCCGATTACCCGCTTCCTGGAGGAGATTCACGCCGCGTCGGCGGCAGAATAAATCGCCATATTTAAGGTAACACGGCACAAATGAGGTAATCAGCTGGCGAATGGATTTTTCGTCAGATGTAAATGCAAATTTTGAAGGTTTACTGGATGCAAATTGAGGAAATTGCATGCGCAGATAGCGGAAAAGACATCGCCAGCAGCACCGCCGAGCTGTGCGGTGCTGCCTTAGCAAAACGCTCCTGAACACGCGTCAGGAGCGTTTTATGTTGCGCGAATCGCGGTTGACAACGGGAATTTGCAGCAGTAGAATAGAAATAATGGGATTTTGCCAGAAAACAAGAAAAGAGGCGAACCATCCGATGAAACACCAACTTCTTGCGCTGCTGCTTGGCAGTTTGCTGCTGCTTGGACTTCCGGCGGCGTGCGCGGACACCCCCACGATGACTGTCCTGATGTACATGTGCGGCACGGATTTGCAGAGTGACTGCGTGAACGACCTGTACGAGATGTGCGCGGCGGACATTCCGGACAACGTGACAGTCGTCGTGCAGGCAGGCGGCGCGAGCCAGTGGGACGACAGCCGCCTGCGTGCGAACCACATCAACCGCTTTACGATTGCGGACTACGATTTTTCCGACGTTGAAGTCTGCGCATGGCAAAGCATGGGCGCGCAGAACACGCTGGAGGATTACCTGACTTGGGCGACTTCCACCTACCCCGCCGATCGCTACATGCTGATCTTCTGGAATCACGGCGGCGGATCGACGAGCGGCGTCTGCTTCGACGAAACAGCGGATTACGATGGGTTGACAATTCACGAAATCAACGACGTGCTGTACAACTTTACAGAAGCCAATCCCGATTTTCATCTGGATCTCATCGGCTTCGACGCCTGCTTGATGGCAACCTACGAAGCGGCTGCGCACATGCAGTATTACGCTGATTTCATGGTCGCCAGCGAAGAACTGGAGCCGTCGCTCGGCTGGAATTATGCGTGGCTGAATGCGCTGGGCGAAAATCCGGCGCTTGACGCGCAGGGCATCGGCGTTGCGATTGCGGATGCGTACATGGAAGCCTGTATGGACGAAAACCCTGATGATTATCTCAGCATGAGCGTCCTCTACTTGCCGGCAATGGATTATCTGGTCAGCACAATGGAGACATACGCATCGTATCTCTCGCAGGCGCTGGACGCTGGGCAATTGTCTACCTTCAGCCGTGCCCGCCAGCGCATGTATGCCTTTGGCGATTTTGACAGCGCAACATCCGACATGGTAGATATGATGGCGCTGATTGACGGCACGCGTACCATTGCGCCGCAGACTGCAGACGTCCTGCAAACCGCCTACGAGCGCGTCGTGCGCTACAACGTCGGCACGCGGAAATTCGACTACCTGACGGGCATGAGCGTCTATTTCCCGTCCGGAAGCTATGAGGGCGACGGCTGTCAGGAGACAATTCCGCGCATGACGGAGTTCACGCGCGGCTATGCGGAGCTTCGCAGCGGCGGCAATTACGTCTTCAGCGCGCAGGTTCCGCAGCAGGTCATGACCAGCAGCGTGTTCACCGGCAACCTGACAGACGCGTTTTTCTCCCCCGCCAGTACGTTCACCACAAGCGAAACGCCTCTTGCGGTGGAAGCAGATGCGGTGGATTTACCTGATGTTGTGCCAACGTTCACATCCATGAACGACGCGTTCTTCACCGGCAGCCTCATACCGGACGATTCTGCCATGGACGATTGGCTGGACATGGACGATGATTCCGCTTATATGTGCAGCATGATGCTCAGTCAGGACGAGCTGAACAACTTGAGCATGGTCGAGGGCTTACTGTACTTGGATGGCAGCGACGACGAGGATACGTTCTACATCGAAATGGGCGCAATGCAGAACGCCGCCATTGACTGGGAAAGCGGCGAAATCATCAGCCAATTCGACGGTACTTGGCCGATGCTGGATGACCAAATTGTGATGATGTACGACCAGCTTGTCAATGGCGGAATGCGCCGAAGTGTGATTCCCGTCCGCTGCAACGATGTCGAGGGGTATCTGCTGGTGATACGGCGGAGCTACAGCAGTGGCTGGACGATTGTCGGCTTCACGCAGGGGTACGACGATGCCGGACTCCCCGTTCGCGGCAGCACTCCCCTGACCGAGGGTGATGTGGTGACACCGATTTACAACGTGCTATATGAGGATGAGGACGGCGAATTGCAGGAAATGACAATGGATGGCGACCCGATTGTGGCAGGCAAAGACGGTTCCATCGACTTCGGTTTCTACTCGCTCGAAGGCAGCGACGCGACCTACCTCTACTGCTTCTGCCTGACCGACATTTACGGTGAAATTCAACTGTCTGATTTCATCAACTTTGAATTATAAAAGGAGGTTAATCTCATGAAACGACTGCTTTCCCTGCTCTGCGCGCTGTGCCTGCTCTTTTCCCTCTCTGTTGCGGAGGCATACGAAGCAACGAACCCGTACACCATCGAAAACATAGGGATGACGATTGACCTGCCCGAAGCGCTGAACGTCACGAGCTGTGAGGTCGGCGAGACGAGCATTGACCTGCGGCTTGGCTACAACGGGCGGAACGATGTCAGCTACGCCGTCGCCATCAACTACGACGAAACGCTGGAGGATTATGTAACCATCAGCCTGCCGGAAGAGAATCTGCAAGCAATGATTGACTACTATCAATCCATGTACACAGGCGGCAACCCGGGTTTGGTAGCGTATGACGAGGACGATGATTACGCTGCACTGACCCCGTTCTGTGCGGGCGGCAAAGGGCAGGACGGCAACATGTACTGCATTTTCGTCTGCGTGCTGTACGGATACACCATCACGGTTGTCGGCGGCACATCGGCGGATAGCTTCGATGATGACACATACGGCGCAGCATTCAACCTGTACTGGTCAACCGTGACGAGTTTTGTGGACTGCATGACGGAAGAATAAGCGGTTTTGGGCGCACTGGATGAGAGCAAATTTCTCCAGCGCGCCTTTTGTTGTACGCAAAAAAGGTGGCTTCCATCCCTTTTGACAGGGACGGAAACCACCAGAGATGCGTATTGTCAGCCGTTATGCGCTTTGCAGCGCCAAACGTCTTACTTGCCCATCTTTTCGAGGATTGCGGCATGAGCAGCAGCCAGACGCGCAATCGGCACACGGAAAGGCGAGCAGGAAACGTAGTTCAGGCCAACCTTGTGGCAGAACATCACGGAGCTCGGATCGCCGCCGTGTTCGCCGCAGATGCCCAGCTTCAGGTTCGGGCGGGTCTGACGGCCCAGCTTCGCAGCCATCTGCACCAGCTTGCCAACGCCGTCCGTGTCCAGACGAGCGAAGGGATCGCTCTCGAAGATCTTGTTGTCGTAGTAGGCGCCGAGGAACTTGCCAGCGTCGTCACGGGAGAAGCCGAACGTCATCTGGGTCAAGTCGTTCGTGCCGAAGGAGAAGAATTCCGCTTCTTCAGCAATCTCGTCAGCGGTGACAGCCGCGCGCGGGATTTCGATCATGGTGCCGACGTGGTATTCCAGCGTCATGCCCTGTTCCTCAAAGACCTTCTTGGCGGTCTCGTCGACGATGGACTTGACAAACGCCAGTTCCTTCTTGGAACCGACCAGCGGAATCATGATTTCGGGCACAATGTTGTAGCCGCATTCGCGGGTCACATCGATAGCCGCCTGCAGAACCGCACGGGTCTGCATTTCCGCGATTTCCGGATAGGTGACGGCCAGACGGCAGCCACGGTGACCCATCATCGGGTTGGACTCATGCAGCGCGTTGATCTTGTGGATGACTTCCTCGGAGGTGATGCCAAGGTTCTTGGCCAGCTCGTCGATTTCTTCCTTCATGTCAACATGCGGCACGAACTCATGCAGCGGCGGATCGAGGTAACGAACCGTCATGGGCTTGCCTTCCAGCGCCTTGTACATCGCTTCGAAGTCACCCTGCTGCATCGGCAGAATCTTCGCCAGCGCCTTTTCGCGCTGTTCCTTCGTGTCAGCCAGGATCATTTCACGGACAGCCGCGATACGATCCGCCTCGAAGAACATGTGCTCGGTACGGCACAGACCGATACCTTCCGCACCGAACTTGACAGCCTGCTTGGTGTCGCGCGGGGTATCCGCATTGGTGCGGACGCGCAGACGGCGGGCAGCGTCAGCCCAGCCCATGAAGCGAGCAAACTCGCCGGAGATGGACGCTTCAACCGTCGCAATCTGGCCATCGTAGACGTTGCCGGTAGAGCCGTCGAGGGAGATGAAGTCACCCTCGTGGTACACCTTGTCGCCAACGGTCAGGGTCTTTGCTTCTTCGTCAATCTTCAGCGCGCCGCAGCCGACGACAGCCGCGCGACCCATGCCGCGAGCGACAACCGCCGCGTGAGAGGTCATGCCGCCGAAGACGGTCAGGATGCCCTGAGAGAAGTCCATGCCTTCGATGTCCTCAGGCGTGGTTTCGCGGCGAACGAGGATAACCTTTTCCTTGTTCTTGCCGTGTTCAGCCGCTTCGTCAGCGGTGAAGTAGATGCCGCCGGTAGCAGCGCCAGGGGAAGCCGGCAGCCCCTTCGCAATGACGGGCGCCTTCTTCACAGCTGCAGCGTCGAAGTTCGGGTGCAGCAGGGTATCGAGCTGCTTGGGCTCCACCTTCAGCACGGCTTCTTCTTCGCTCAGCACGCCTTCGTCCACCAGATCAACAGCAATCTTCAGCGCAGCCGCCGCGGTACGCTTGCCGTTACGGGTCTGCAGCATGTACAGCTTGCCGCGTTCAATGGTGTATTCCATGTCCTGCATGTCGCGATAGTGCGCTTCCAGCTTGGTGGCGATGTCCACAAACTGCTGGTACACATCGGGCATCTGCTCCTGCAGGTGGGAGATAGGTTCGGGGGTACGGATACCAGCCACGACGTCCTCGCCCTGAGCGTCCAGCAGGTACTCACCGTACAGCTTCTTCTCGCCCGTGGAGGGGTTGCGCGTGAAGGCAACGCCCGTGCCGGAGGTTTCGCCCATGTTGCCGAAGACCATGGACTGCACGTTGACGGCAGTGCCCCAGTCGCCCGGAATATCGTTCATGCGGCGATAGTAGATGGCACGCGGGTTGTCCCAAGAACGGAACACGGCCTTGACGGCTTCCATCAGCTGAACCTTGGGGTCCTGCGGGAAGTCCACGCCCATGTGCTTCTTGTAGATTTCCTTGAAACGAACGACGACTTCCTTCAGGTCATCCGCGGAGAGGTCGCGGTCGTACTTGACGCCCTTCTTCTCCTTGAATTCGTCCAGAACCGCTTCAAATTCGTTCTTCGGGATTTCCATAACCACGTCAGAGAACATGGCGATGAAACGGCGATACGCGTCATACGCGAAATGCGGGTTGTTGGTCAGGTTCGCCAGACCCACAACAGACACGTCCGTCAGGCCCAGATTCAGAATGGTATCCATCATGCCGGGCATGGAGGCACGAGCGCCGGAGCGGACAGAAACAAGGAAAGGATCCTTGTCGTCGCCGAACTTCTTGCCGGCCACCTTTTCGGTCTCCGCCAGAGCAGCATAAATCTGCTCGACGATATCGTCACCAATCACCTTGCCGTCGGTATAATACCGGGTGCAGGCTTCGGTGGTGACGGTGAAGCCCTGAGGCACGGGCATACCGAGATTGGTCATCTCAGCGAGGTTCGCGCCCTTGCCGCCCAGCAGCTCACGCATGTTGGCGTTGCCTTCCTTGAAGAGGTACACATACTTCTTCGCCATTGGAAACACTCCTTTTTTACATACTGCGGAAGAAACTTCCGCGCAGAAAACATTTGCCTGAAATTAGCCACGGAAAACACCGTGCCCTTCCTCCATCGCAAACACATTCTGCTGGCTATCCTATTTGATTATACTATTTTTCGTTGCTTTTTGCAAGATGCTGTTCACATTTTCAGCGGGAATTTGGGCATTTTTGAGCATGATAGTATTTACATGCCGCTTCCAAAAATCAATGTTTTTCTATTTTCTTGACGCAAGACACCCTTTTTGATATAATGAAGGCATCACTTCGTCGTGAATTTGCTGTTTTTGTTCGTGAGAAGGAGGCGCTATTGTGAAGAGGCTACTCGCTTGTTTGTTGTCTGTTACCCTGCTTTTGCCACATTTGGCGCTCGCGGAGGATGATGCCTTCCCTGCATCTTTCCGCTTCGGCGCGGATGTTTCCACCGTGCTGAGCGAGGAGAACAGCGGCGTTGTGTACCGCAACCGCGACGGCGAGCCGACAAACTTGTTCGTCCTGCTGAAGGAAGCAGGCTGGGACACTGTGCGCGTCCGCGTTTGGAACGACCCATTCGACGAGGACGGCAGAGGCTACGGCGGCGGCAACTGTGGCGTGGCGAACGCGGTGGAAATCGCCCGCCGATGCAAGGAAGCCGGACTGTCGCTCATCGTTGACTTCCATTACAGTGACTTCTGGGCTGACCCCGCGAAGCAAATGTCCCCGAAGGAGTGGGTCACGATGGATTTGACGCAGAAGTGCAGCGCACTCTACGCCTTCACGGTGGATGCGCTGACGCAGATTGCCGCAACGGGCGTGGACATCTGGATGGTGCAGGTCGGCAACGAGATTAACGGCGGCATGGCGGGCGAATGGAGCACAAATGGGCGCAATCAGCTGATGAACGCCGGAAGCGCCGCTGTCCGCGCAACCCTGCCCGATGCGTTGGTGGCAGTGCATTTCACCAACGTCAGTCAATCGGACGCAAAGAAGTACATCCGCGAGGTCTGCGAGGGCGATACGCCGGTTGATTTCGATGTGATGGCACACAGTTATTACAGCTATTGGCACGGTTCGCTGGAGAATTTGTCAGAACTGATGGCGGATGTGCGCGATAATTTCGGCAAAGATGTGTTCATCGCTGAAACAGCCTATCCGTTTACGACGAATAACCTTGATACGCACCCGAACAGCGTCCCGAATGAGTGGTGCGACATGAAGCAGGATATTTCCCGCGACGGTCAGGCGGCGGATTTCCGCGAGACGGTGGAAACGGCTGTGCAGGCAGGCGCACTCGGCGTCTGCTATTGGGAACCGGCGTGGATTCCGGTGCCGGGCAATAGCTGGGAAGAGCAGAGCAAGCTGTGGGAACAGTTCGGGTCGGGCTGGGCGAGCAGCTATGCCGGTGGGTATGACCCGCAGGACGCGGGTGCATGGTTCGGTGGATGCGCATGGGAGAATCAGGCGCTGTTTGAGGTGGATGGGACACCGGCATGGACGCTTTCGCTTCCGAACCTCCTTCGCGGCGAATAAAAAGAGCAGCACGCGGAAGAAGTATGATAACGAAGTCAACTCAATCGCGCGAAAGGGTCAAGGGACAATGTCCCTTGCAGGGTTAAGGGGCAGCGCCCCTTATGGGGCTTGGGGCAACGCCCCAACTGCTGCTCCGTTAAATCAATTGTGATAGCGAAGTCAACTCCGCCGCCCAGCGCTGAACAGCAACGCACTTTCAGCGCAGCGGTTGTAACTTTGCGCTCCCGCTGGAGCGCCCCCAAGCCGCAATCTCGACCAGCTCCACATTGTCGCGCCAATTGGCACGAGCGACCAGGCGGGCTTGCAACCATAGCCACACTCCCCTGCAATCCCCTCTTTAGGCGCATTGCAACACATCAAAAAGGACGTGCCAGCCTTTCGCAGCCGCACGTCCTTTTCTAATCCCAAATTACGCGGAAACCTTCCGCTTGTCGAAGTTCGCCCACATTGCCTTCGTCGGGCAAGCATCCGCACACGCCATGCAGTGCTGGCACTTGCTCTGATCAATGACCGGCAGACCGTTCGTCATCGTAATTGCACCATGCGGGCAGGAGCGGAAGCACTTGCCGCAGTGAATGCAGCCAGTCGAGCAGGCAGACAGCACCTTCTTGGCGGGTTCAGTGTTGCGGCAGCGAACCGTCACATCCTCCGTCACCGGGCGCAGACTCAGCACACCCTTAGGGCAAATCGCCACGCACTTGCCGCACGCGACACACTTCTCGTCGTCCACCACGGCAATCTTCTTCACCGGGTCAACATGAATCGCGTCGAACGGGCAGACGCGCGCGCAGGTACCCAGACCAAGGCACGCGAACTTGCAAGCCTTGTTGCCGTCATTGACGACGGATGCAGCCACGCAGTCCTGAATGCCGCGGTACTCAAACTTCTCCTTGCAATGCTCGGAATCACCTTGGCAGATTACGCTGGCGACCTTGCGAACGGCGTCTGCCGCTTCCGCATTGCCCATAATCGCGGAAATCTTGTCCGCAACGGGCTTGCCGCCGACCGGGCAGGCGTTCACGGGCGCTTTGCCGCAAGCAATCGCATCCGCACAGCCATCGCAGCCGGGATAGCCGCAGGCACCGCAGTTCGCGCCCGGAAGCGCAGCGCGCACAGCGTCACGCTTTTCATCCGCCGGAATGGCAAAGACCTTCTCCGTGCCCATCAGCAGCAGACCGAAGAGCAACCCCATCAGGCCCAGCACAACCGCCGCAATGAGGATGTTCACAACCGTCATCCGTCTTCCCTCCTCAGCCGATTAAGCCGCCGAAGCCCATGAACGCAATCGCCATCAGACCCGCCGTAATCAGCGCGCCGGGGAAGCCGTTCATCCACTTGGGCATGTTCGCAAGCGCCAGACGCTCGCGGATGCAGGAGAAGAGAATCATCGCCAGACCGAAGCCCGCCGCCGCGCAGAAGCCATTGAACGTGCTTTCCAGCAGGTTGTAGCCGTTATCCATGTTCAAAATCGCCACGCCCAGCACAGCGCAGTTGGTGGTGATGAGCGGCAGGTACACGCCCAGCGACTGATACAGCGAGGGGGAAATTTTCTTCAGCGCCATTTCCACAATGCCGACCAGCACGGCAATGACGAGGATGAACGCAATCGTCTGCATGTATTCCAGGTGCAGCGGCACCAGAATCAGGTGCTGCACAAACCAAGTGATGAAGCTGGCGAGCGTCATCACGAAGATGACCGCCATCGACATGCCCTTTGCCGTGTCGTACTGCTTGGAAACGCCGAGGAACGGGCAGCAGCCGAGGAAGCGGTTCATGACAAAGTTATTGACCAGCAGACCGCCGACAAGAATCGTCAGCAGATTCGCCCAAATGTTGCTCATGCTGCCGCCCCCTTCTTTTTCGACTTATTCGACAGTGCATTGACCAGAATCAGCAGCAGACCCAGCGTGATGAAGCCACCGGGAACCTGCGTCATGATGCCCATCGGCTGATAGCTGGCGGGCATCACCTGCAGACCAAAGAACGTGCCGTTGCCCAGCAGCTCACGAATGACGGACAGCAGCGTGATGGCGAAGGTGAAGCCCAGCCCCATGCCCAGGCCGTCCGCAATGCTCAGCACTGGCGGATTCTTAGACGCGAAGGACTCCGCACGGGCAAAGATGATGCAGTTGACGACAATCAGCGGGATAAACATGCCCAGCGCCTGCGACAAATCCGGCAGGAATGCCTTAAGCAGCATGTCAATCATCGTCACGAAGGACGCGATGATGATGATGTACGCCGGAATGCGCACGCTGTCCGGGATGATGTTGCGCAGCAGGCTGATGAACAGATTCGAGAAAATCAGCACAGCCGTAACCGCCAGACCCATGCCGATGCCGTTCATGCCGGACGTGGTGATGGCCAGCGTCGGGCACATGCCCAGCATCAGTACAAACGTCGGATTCTCCCAAATCAGGCCGTTCAGCAGGACACTCATGAAGGTTTTCTTCTGATTAGCCATGCTTTTTCACCTCCCCAAACGGATGCGGCGCGGTAAAGCGGTCAATCAGGGGCGTGCAAACGTTCATGAACAGAATCGCGAAGGAGCAGCCTTCGGGGTAGTTCGCGTAGGCACGGATGATGAACAGCAGCAGACCGCAGCCAATGCCCATGATCACGCGGCCGGGCACCGTCACCGGGCTGGTCGCATAGTCAGTCGCCATGAAGAACGCGCCGAGCATCAAGCCGCCCGCAAACACCTGATAAATCGCCATTTCAGCGCCATCCTTAATCAGGTAGCAGACGAACACGGTCGCGATGAAGGACACCGGGATGCGCCAGTCAGCAATCTTGCGGACGCACAGGTAAATGCCGCCGACGAGAATCGCCAGCTTGCAGGTTTCGCCCAGCACACCGCCGCAGTTGCCCAGCAGCAGATCCATAAAGTTCACGCCGGAAACGCCCTTGCTCAGCAAGCCGAGGGGCGTTGCGGAGGTCGTCGCATCCACGACGAAGTTGGACTGCGGATAGCTGCTCATCAGCGCAGACCAGCTGACGAACAGAATCGCGCGCGCGGTCAGCGCCGGGTTCATGAAGTTGCTGCCGATGCCGCCGAACATTTGCTTGACGAGGACGATGGCAATCACGCCGCCGACCACCGCCAGCCACCACGGCGCGTTCGCCGGGAGGTTGTACGCAAGCAGCAGACCCGTCACGACGGCGCTCCAGTCGCCAATCGTCACCGTCCGCTTCGTCAGCTTTTCCCACACAAATTCAGATAGAACACAGGTTGCCACGGACACGCAGATGAGCATCAGCGCGCTCCAGCCGAAGATGATAACGCCCGCAATGCCAGCCGGCAGCAGCGCCAGACAAACCTCCTGCATGATGCGCTGCGTGCTGCTATGGTCGCGCAGGTGGGGCGAGGAGGTCATCACAAGATTATTCTGCATGGTGTTATGCCTCCTTCTTGGACTGCTCTTCAGCAGCCTTCTTTGCAGCTTCTGCCGCGGCTTTCTTCGCGGCTTCCGCCTTCTTGCGGGTCGTAATCACCTTTTTGCCCTGACGGCAGGACTGCGTAAGCAGGCGCTTGGCGGGGCAGACGAAGGTGCACGCACCGCATTCGATACAGTTCATGATGCCGTACTTTTCGGCCTCGTCATAGCGGTCGGCGCGGACGCAGCGGTCAAGCAGCGTCGGCATCAGCTGCATCGGGCAGGCGCGCAGGCAGCGGCCGCAGTTGATACAGGCGGATTCCACCGGGTCAACGGCTTCTTCGCCCAGTACCAGCACGCCGGAGGTGCCTTTCGTGACTGGGATATCCGTGCGGGTAATCGCCATGCCCATCATCGGACCGCCGCTGATGAGCATCCGTGCGCCAGACTGCATTCCACCGCAGGCTTCCAGCAGCGTGTCAATCGGCGTACCGACGCTGATGAGGAAGTTGCCGGGGTTGTTGACCAGCCCGCCAACGGTCGTCACGCGCTGCACGAGCGGGCGACCCTCGCGAATCGCCTGCTGAATGGCATACACCGTGCCGACGTTGCTGACCACGCAGCCGACATCCAGCGGCAGACCGCCGATCGGCACCTTGCGGCGCGTCAGGGCATACACCAGCTGCTTTTCACCGCCCTGCGGATAGCGGACGGGCAAATCATGAATCGTGATGCCTTCGACATTCTTCGCCGCGGCACGGAGCGCTTCCACTGCGTCCATCTTGTTGTTCTCCACACCGACATGCGCTTCCTTGACGTCCAGCGCAAGCATCATCAGGTGGATACCGTCGATGATTTCCGCGGGCTTTTCCAGCATCAGGCGATGGTCAGCCGTCAGGTACGGTTCGCACTCCGCGCCGTTGATGACGAGCTTCTCAATCGTCTTGCCCTTCGGGGGCGTAATCTTGACCTGCGTGGGGAACGTCGCGCCGCCCATGCCGACGATGCCGGCTTCGCGGACGATGGTCTGCAATTCCTGCGCGGTCAGCGTTTCCGGATGCTCCGCCGGATGCAGTTCCACCCAGTTGTTCTGGAAGTCATTCTCGATGACGACGGCGGACACCGTCGAACCATTCGCCAGCTCGACCGGCTCAATGCCGACGACCTTGCCGGAGACGGACGAATGCACCGGTGCGGACACAAAGCCGCCCGCTTCGCCAATCTTCTGACCCGCCAGCACCAAATCACCCTTCTGCACGATGGGCTTGCAGGGCGCACCGATATGCTGCGAGAGCGGAATCACCACGCGCGCAGGCGCGGGCAGCTCACGAATGGCATTGCCGCTGTTGACGGCCTTGCCGTTTACGCCCTCATGCGGATGCGTTCCGCCGGGAAACATGTGTTTGACAAACACAGAGAAAACCCCTTTCCAAATCCTTTTGCATCCCCTGCCGTGACAGCAGAAAACACATATTCAGACGGAATCCGTCTGAACAGGACACAATCACACGAAATCTATTATATCATATAACAAGGCATTTGGTACAGCGAAAAGTTTGACAAATGTCAGCCAAAGTTTTTTAGTCAATTTCACCATTAGCTATGGCTAATATCTTCTTCCGGCAGATTTCCCGCCACATAGAGCATGTGCGCTGCGTGACTCATGGCACTGCCCTCGCTGCCGTCCGCGCCGCCGAGCATCCGCGCGACTTCGCTGATTCGTTCCTTGGGTGAAAGCAGGCGAACACTCGTATTCGTCCGCTCCCCTTCCACACGCTTCTCCACAAGAAACTGGTGTGCCGCCATCGCTGCAATCTGCGGCAGGTGCGTCACGCAGATAACCTGCCGCTTGCGCGCGATCAGCGCCATCTTCTCCGCGACGACCTGCGCCATCCGTCCGCTGATGCCCGTGTCGATTTCGTCGAACACCATCGTGCCGACGCCGCCTTTTTCAGCTTCGAGGCTCTTAATCGCCAGCATCAGGCGCGACAATTCGCCGCCAGACGCGATTTTTGACAGCGGTTTCAGCGGTTCGCCGGGGTTCGGGGAAATCATAAACTCAATCACGTCGTCGCCGACCGACTGCGGCATGAAAATCTTCCCTTCCGGGCGAATCGCGAACGACACTTGGAAGATGGTGTTGCCCATGCCGAGGTCTTTCAGCTGCGCCATCATGTTCTTCTCAAACTCATTCGCCAGCCCGTGCCGCGCCTCCGTCAGCTGACGGGCCAACTGCCGATACTGCGCCAAGAGCCGCTTATGCTCCGCGCCGGTTTTGGCAACCTGCTCATCCAGCGAAACGTAATTGTCGTATTCCTCCTGCATCTTCTGCTGCTGCGAAAGGACTTCCGCCACCGTTTCGCCGTACTTGCGTTCCATGCGCCGAATCAAATCCAGCCGTGTCTCAACTTTTTCCGCCCGAACGGGGTCGAACTCCCCTTTTTCAGTCAGATCCGCCAGTTCATAGCCGATTTCCTCCAGCTCATAGTACGCTGAATCGCACCGCTGCGCCAGACTGACGTAGTTTTCGCCGAACGCCGCCAGCGACCGAAGCGCATCCGCCGCTTCCTTCACGCGCGAAAGTACCGTCTCGCTGTCATCGTTCGCTGAAATCGCCCGATGCGCCGCCGCAACCGCTGTCGCAATCTTCTCTGAATGCCGGAAGCGCTCTTTTTCCGCTGCCAGCGTTTCTTCCTCGCCCAGCTTCAGCCGCGCTTTTTCCAATTCCTCCAGCGACTTTTTCAGCGATTCCATGCGGTACTGCTTCTTCTCATTCTCCTTGACCAAGCGCGCGTACTGCCGATGGTTGGTGATGAACGCCTGATACGCCGCGTCCACGCGGCTGAGCAGCGCCTGATAATCGTCGCCGCCCGCAGCATCCAGAAACAGCAGGTGATACTGCGAGTTCATCAGGAACTGCGCCTCGTGCTGCCCATGCACGTCCATCAGCAACACGGCGATGTCTTTGAGCGCGGACAGCGGCATCACCACCCCGCAGACGCGGCAGAGGTTGCGCCCGGAGCGTGTGATTTCGCGGTAGAGCGTTACCGTACCGTCAAAATCATCAAGTTCCTGCGCCTGCGCCCATTTTGCGACTTCCACATTGCCGCTGGCATCGAACACCGCTTCGACCCACGCCTTGTCCGTTCCCGTGCGGATGAGTTCCCGCGCGGCGCGTCCGCCCAGCACCAGATTGACCGCGTCCACGACGATGGATTTGCCCGCGCCGGTTTCGCCGGTCATAACGTGCAGCCCTTCGCCGAATTCCAGACTCAGTTCCTCAATCAGCGCGATATTCCGCATTCGCATGGATAGAATCATGATGGATACTCCTTTTCCGTGCCGGGGATAACCATTGCCGTTATTTCATCATTTCCCGGATGCGGCTGGTGACGGTGATCGTCTCCTCGTTCGAGCGGATAATCAGCAGCACCGTGTTGTCGCCTGCCAGCGTCCCCAGCACCTCCGGCCAGTGCATACTGTCCAGCGCTTCCGCCGCGACGTTCGCCGAACCCGACAAGGTTTTTACCACAATCAGGTTGTTCGCCGACGAGACAGACAGCAGCGATTCCGCCAGCATCCGAATGAAACGGTCGGTCAGATTGTTGTCCGCCTGATCGCCCGTTGCGTATTTGTACTTGCCGGAGGGGGTCAGCACTTTCAGCAGCCGCAATTCCTTAATGTCGCGGGATACGGTCGCCTGCGTCACGCGGATGCCCCGCGCATTCAGGGCGCTGGCGAGTTCCTCCTGCGTTTCAATTTCCTGTTTCTCGATGATATCGAGGATTGCCACTTGTCGAACGGTTTTCATATTTCCGCAGCACCTGCCTTTACATTTTGTGTTATCGGGTCCATTCCGTCAGCTTTTCGCGGACAAGGTTGAAGAACGGCTGGTCACTCGTGCGGATGAGCTGCAGCGTTCGATCGGCACGACTGATTTCGACCACCGCACCGTCATCCAGCTGCGCGTACGTCTGCCCATCGACTTGCAGGCAGGCGCTCTGCGGCGCATCCGACCCCAATAGCAGGCGAATCTGTGCGCTGCCCTGCACAACGGTCGGACGATGCTGCAAACTGTGGGCGCAAATCGGCGTGAGCACCATGCAATCCACTTTCGGGGAAATAATCGGGCCGCCAGCGGAGAGCGAATAGCCGGTTGACCCCGTCGGCGTGGCGACAACAAGCCCATCGGCAATGTAATGCCCGGCGAGTGCGCCTTCCACCAGCGCCGTAACCGTAATCAGCCGCGCATAGCCGCCGCGGCTCATCACCACGTCGTTGATGGCGTACCAGCTTTGCTCATTCATCTGCACGGACAGCACTGCGCGGCGCTCTGTCTCGTAGTCGCCGCGGATGACCTTGTCCAACAGCTTCGGCAGGGCGTCTGCCTCGCCTTCCGCCAAAAATCCGACGCGCCCCAGGTTCACGCCGAGCAGCGCCGCGTCCCACGAAAGCGCATACTGTGCGCCGCGAAGCAGCGTGCCGTCGCCGCCCAGCGACAGAATCACATCCGCCCGCGCATCCGGCGCATTCAGCGAAGTCACGCTGCCCGACGCAAACGCTGCCAGCACCTCATCTTCCACCAGCACCTGCGCGCCGCAGGACGCAAGCTGTGCCACTGCATGATGCGCCGCTGCCATTGCATCCGGCCGATGACCATGAATGACGATGCCAAGTCGCACGCCGTTCCCTCCATCCTGATTCTGTCTGCCGTTTTTTTCACAAACAGCACCCGAAGTATCCCCATTATAACACAAGATGAATATTCATGCAAGCATATACAGAAATTTTGATGCCATTTCCAAATGAGAATGCGCACGCAGATGGCGCAGGTGAATGAAGGAAATCGTATTACTTGTGTGAAGAACCCTTTAGCTCCTGATGCGCCTTTTTTACCAGCTCGTGGATGATTTCCGGCGTCATCGGCTCAGCTTCCTGCGTCCGGACGGTGATTTTGCCCAAGAACTCAATGTTGCCCTCCGGCCCCTTAATCGGCGAATAATCCAGCTGCTGCACCTGCCAGCCGATGCTCGGCGCGAATTCCACAATCTCCCGCAGCACGTCCTCATGCACCTTCGGGTCGTGGATGACGCCTTTCTTGCCGATGCGGTCGCGTCCCGCCTCGAACTGCGGCTTAATCAGCGTATAGAACACGCCCTCCTCGCCCATCAGCTGCGCCGCAACAGGCAAAATCAGGCGAATGCTGATGAAGGACACGTCCATCACCGTAACAGTCGGGTGCAGCGGCAGCATGTCCGGCGTCAGCAGACGCGCATTCGTCCGCTCATAGAGCGTTACGCGCGGGTCGTTGCGCAGTTTCCACGAGAACTGCCCGTAGCCGACGTCAATCGCATAGACATGCGCCGCGCCGTTTTGGAGGCAGACGTCCGTGAAGCCGCCGGTCGCCGCGCCGATGTCCATGCACACTTTGCCGCGCAGATCCGCCTGAAAGGACGTAATCGCCTTTTCCAGCTTCAATCCGCCGCGGCTGGCATAGGGGTTCGACTTGCCGCGGATTTCCAGCTCGTCCTCCGGCTTAATCAGCTCCGACGCCTTGTCAATGCGGCGCGTGCCGACGTACACCTCGCCCGCCATGATGCTGACCTGCGCCTTCGTGCGGCTTTCGCAAAGCCCGCGTTCCACCAGCGCTACATCAGCCCGTTGCTTTTCGCTCATTGATGCTTTTCTCCATTCTTCAGCGCGATGACGATGCGCTGGGTCATCAGTTCCGGCGTCAATCCCAAGTATTTCAGCAGCTGATCACGCCGCCCATGCTGCACAAAGGTATCCGGGATGCCGAAGGACAGCATCGGCGCGGGCAGCCCTTCGCCGGACAGGAACGCACAGACCACGCTGCCCAAGCCTCCCG
>ERZ780079.267-NODE-267-length-24548-cov-3.57408_pt1 | contig 24548 bp, 22 predicted proteins | sample MGYA00511087_ERZ780079 | MGnify/ENA primary metagenome ERZ780079 (study PRJEB29588, sample SAMEA2142583) | human gut metagenome | biome: human gut; feature: human-associated habitat; material: faeces | place: Denmark | collected 2008/2010 ... | reverse complement strand
AACAGCCGTCTTCGGCTATGTCGGGATGATCATGGGGATCGGGCTTACGGAGCTAATCAATCACGCGATGGAAATGGCCCAAGCCGGAGCCCAATCCGGTGGGAATATCGGAGAAGACACGACGGTCTTCCGTAACCCGACCGTCAATCTGGCGATAGCTAGCTCCGCTACGGTATTGATCATCGCGGCCGGTGTATTGGCGGGTTATTTCCCGGCACGCAAGGCGGTGAAAGTCACGGCTATCGAAGCCATGAGAACGGAATAATCATAAAAAAGAAAAGAACCATGTTTGACATAGACAGATGGGTAGAGATATGGGTGACGATCACCCGAAACAAGACACGCAGCTTGTTGACCTGCTTCGGCGTATTCTGGGGAATCTTGATGTTGGTGATTCTATTGGGAGCCGGAAACGGGATGAAGAACGCCATGTTCTCGAATATCAACGGATTCGCCACGAACTCCGCCTTCTTTTTCTCCGACCGGACCAGCGAGTCGTACAAAGGCTTTAACAAGGGGCGTCAATGGGACATGCGAAACCGGGACGTGGAGAGCATCCGGAAACAGGTGAAGGACATCGAGGCCGTCTCCCCCATCATCTGGGGAAATCGCTCGGACAAGAATATCGTTTTCGGCCAATTAAGCGGTACTTATAACGTAAAAGGCGTGCAGCCCGATTATTTCAAGATCGAGACCCAGCAGCTTTATTACGGACGGTTACTAAACGAGATCGATGAGATCGAGAAACGTAAGGTTTGCTTGATCGGCGCCAAGGTGAACGAGGTATTGTTCAAGGGAAGTGATCCCTGCGGGAAATATATCCGGGTAAACGGGATTTACTACCAAGTGGTAGGCGTCACGAAGCAACGAGCCTCTAGCGTCAATATCGGCGGACGGGCCGAGGAAAGCGTATTCCTCCCTTTCAGTACCATGCAACAGACGCTGAACCAAGGGGATATCATTCACTTCTTGTGCGTGAGCGCCAAACCCGGCTATAAGATCGATCCGGTGATCACACAGATCAAGGATATCGTAAAGAGCCAGAACCAGATCTCTCCTACCGACCCGCAGGCCGTGACGGTGATCAACTTGGCGGCTCAGTTCGAGACTTTCAATATGCTATTTATCGGTATCGATATCTTGATCTGGCTCGTGGGTATGGGTACGTTATTGGCGGGTATTATCGGTGTAAGTAATATCATGATGGTAACGGTCAAGGAGCGTACCCGGGAAATCGGCGTACGCAGGGCCTTGGGAGCGAAGCCTTGGAATATTATCTCGCAGATCATGAGCGAGAGTCTGCTACTTACGGCCTTAGCGGGTTTGTTGGGGTTAAGCGCCGGGGTATTCCTGCTCGATCTGGTAGATAAGATCATGAGTGCCCAGCCGGCTTCCAACGGAACCATGATGGAGCATCCGGAGGTAAGCATCCAGATCGCGGTAGCGGCCACGGTGATCTTATTATTCAGCGGTCTGCTGGCCGGGCTGATCCCCGCATGGCGAGCTATGCAGATCAAGGCGATAGATGCCATACGAGAAGAATAAACAACAATTGTCAATTAATAAAACTATATAATCATGAAGAATCGCATTGTAAAAAAGATCCTGCGTATCATCTTATTAGTACTTGTGGGAGCAGCGGTAATCGGTACATTCTATTTCTTATGGAAGAAAGCGCAACCGGTCATCACCGTTTATGAGATCGTAACCCCTGAAAAAGGGGATGTGGAAACCAAGACGGTCGCTACCGGAAACGTAGAGCCTCGTTTCGAGGTGGAGATCAAGCCGCAGATATCCGGTATCATCTCCGAGCTGAAGAAAGAAGCGGGGCAGATGGTCCAAGCGGGAGAGATTATCGCCATTATCAAGGTAATCCCCGAGATGGTACAGCTCAACAGCGCCGAATCGCGCGTGAACCTCGCCAATATCTCTTTGAAGCAAGTGGAAGAGACTTATAAGCGGGATACGCAATTATTTAAGCAAGGTGTTATCGCCCAAGAAGATTTCGATCTTTCCAAAGCGAACTACCTGAAAGCCGTGGAGGAAAAGGATAACGCGCAAAGTGCCTTGGAGATCATCCGCGACGGTATAGCCAAGAACTCCAGCGTGGCCAGTACGACCCAAATCCGTAGTACCATTACCGGTATGATCTTGGACATCCCCGTCAAAGTAGGTAACTCGGTTATTCAAGCGAATAATTTCAATGATGGCACGACGATCGCTACCGTAGCCAATATGAACGACATGATCTTCAAAGGAAACGTAGACGAGACCGAGATCGGACGCATCCACGAGGGAATGCCGATCAAATTGACCGTCGGCGCCATGGAAAGCCGTTCATTCGACGCTTTGCTGGAATATGTATCGCCCAAGGGAGTAGACAAGAATGGAGCTATTCAATTTGAGATCAAGGCGGCCGTAACAATCCCCGAAGATGCTTTCATACGTGCGGGATATAGCGCCAACGCCGAAATCGTGCTAAAACGTGCGGAAGACGTGCTTACGATCCCGGAAAGTACGGTTGAGTTCCAAGGGGATTCCGCATTCGTTCAGTTAGTTAAACAAGAGCAACCAGAGCAAGTCTTCGAGAATCATCCTGTAAAGGTAGGTCTGTCCGACGGTATCAAGATCGAGATTCAAGAAGGACTGGCCGCGACCGATAAAGTCCGGGGCGCAGCTATTGACCCGAATAAGAAATAAAAGAAAGATTGTATGATGAGAAGAAACTTATATATACTGGCAATCGCTTCCCTCCTGTCCGGAAACTATGTTTTCGCTCAGGATGCGGTGAAGCAATGGAGTCTGGAGGAGTGCATCCAATATGCCATCGAGCATAATATCGACTTAAAGCAAAAGGAGCAGGAACAGGAAAGCCGAAAGGTAGACTTACATACCAGCAAATACAGTTGGCTCCCGGCCCTAAATGGTAGTCTTGGACAGAGCTTCCAGTTCGCACGATCGTGGACCAGAACGCCGCCAATTCCACATTGGGGATCAATCTGGACATGCCTTTATTTGACGGGTTAAAAATACCGAACGATATCGCCGCCCGCAAACTTGATCTAAAAGCGTCTATCGAGAACTTGAATAAGGCGAGAGAAGACCTATCCATCAATATAGCTTCCTACTACCTGCAAGTACTTTATAATAAAGAACTACTGAAAATAGCGCAACTACAAGTGAAACTAGACAAGGAGCAGGTGAATAAAACGGAGGCCATGGTGAACGCCGGAAAGGTGCCTCTTTCCCAACTGTATGATATCAAGGCCCAATTAGCGAAAGATGAGGTCACGCTTACCGAGTCGCAAAACAATGTGAACCTCGCTTTACTGGATCTGGCGCAAAGTCTGGAACTAGAGCGAAGCGACCGGAATTTCGATATACAGACTCCTGTAATTGAAGATGCGGTGGCTGATAATATGAGCAGTATTCTACCTCCGGAAAACATTTACGATCATGCGGTTACGTTCAAGCCTCAGATCAAGGAACAACAGTATTTGCTAGAGAGCCAAAAGAAAATGTTGCGTGTCGCGCAAGCGGGCTATTACCCCAAGTTAAATTTCGGGGCTAGTTACAGCAATGGATATTATCATTCTACTTCCGGAGGTGAATTTGCCGATACGCGTTCCTTTAGCGAGCAGTTTAAGCAGAATGGGCAAAAGATCGTCGGATTCTCATTGAGCATTCCACTTTTCAACCGCTTCCAAGTACGCAATAGCGTTCGTACCGCAAGGATCAACATTATCAACCGGGAATTGCTGATGGAAAATACAAAGAAAACATTATACAAGGAAATCCAGCAAGCGTACTACAACGCAACGGCTTCCCAAGAGAAATATACGGCTTCCGACAAATCCGTCACGGCGAGCAAGGAAGCGTTCAATTATGCCCAAGAGCGTTACAACGCAGGTAAAAGCACTGTCTTTGAATTTAATGAGGCTAAAACAAAATACGCACAAAGTCTAGCGGAACAGGCACAGGCCAAATATGATTTTATCTTCCGTACGAAGATTCTAGATTTCTATAATGGCAATCCGATCCGTTTATAAACGTTAATTAATACTTCATTTTTTTCATTATACACACAAAGTTTAAGGGAAGATGTCCTTTATGGACATCTTCCCTTTCAGCATCCATTAAGGCATTTAGTCTGCACAGAACTATATTTAACAGCATAATTAACAGACAGATAGCTAAGACCAAAAACCCTCCTGCCAGCTATCATAATGCAACAAGATCCCCAGTACAACTAAATTGAATTTGGCAATATCAATCAATATTATATTAGTTTTAGAATGTTTTATAACAGTTTGCTTTTTTATAATAAAAATTAGTATATTTGCGGCTGTGAATTTCTAGAGTCTTGGTATGTACATTTTTTTGATAAGTATTTTAACTGTAGTTCTGTGCAGACTATGGTCTCTCGAAAAAATAATGTGTGTCTAATTAACAAACAAATTCATTCTATGAAGCACAAATTAACGCTTGTACTACTCTCATTCTTTCTGGGAATACAGTGCATGGTCGCCCAACAAATGAAGGTGACGGGTGTAGTGATCAATGAAGACGACGGAGAACCTGTTATCGGCGCATCCATCGTAGTAAAAGGAACCACTGTTGGTACCATCACGGATCTTGATGGTAAATTCGAATTGGAAGCAGACAAGAACGCTAAGTTAGTTGTTTCTTATGTCGGTTTAAAAACATTAGAAACCACCGCTCAAGCAAACATGAGAGTCATTCTATCTTCTGATGCTCAAGAACTTGACGATATCATTGTTGTAGCTTATGGTACCGCCAAGAAATCGTCTTTCACGGGTTCCGCAGGTGTTGTTGGAACAAAAGACCTTGATATGCGTCCATTGACAAACGCAACCGCAGCTTTGGAAGGTAACGTATCTGGTGTACAAGTTGGTACTGGTAGCGGACGTCCGGGTGATTCCCCAAATATCCGTATCAGAGGATTCGGTTCAATTAATGCATCAAACGCTCCTCTTTATGTTGTAGACGGGTCTATTTATAATGGAGAGATCGCTGATATCAACCCGAACGATATTGAATCAATGTCTATCTTAAAAGATGCAGCCTCAACTTCTCTTTATGGTTCTAGCGCTGGTAATGGTGTTGTATTAATTACAACAAAAAAAGCAAAAAATGATGATACTCAAGTTACATTCAGTACTTCTCAAGGTATCTCTTCTCGTGCAATCAAGGAATATAACCGTGTAGGTGTATGGGACTATTACCCTTTGCAGTGGGAGATGCTTCGTAACCAGTATATCTCCGCAAATGGCATGTCCGCAACAGATGCGGCAACAGAAGCTTCTGCCAAAATTTATAACCAATTAATGTATAACCCATACCGAGGGGTTGCTAATGATCAAATCGTGGGGACGGACGGAAAATTAAATCCTGCAGCTACCCAATTGTTATGGGGAGATGATATGGACTGGAATGACGCGATGGAACGTACAGGCTATCGTGGAGAATATAATTTGTCTTATTCCACCAAAGGAAAGAAAAGCGATACTTATGTTTCATTAGGCTATTTAAATGATAACGGTTATGTGATCAAATCCGATTTCGAGCGTTACTCTGCCCGTGCGAATGTAAATGTGTATCCCGTGAAATGGTTTAAGACAGGTTTAAACATTTCAGCCAGCCGTTCTCAATCTCAAGTAGCCAACACAAAAGATAATTCAGGAGGTTATTCAAACCATTTTATGTTTGCTCGTACAATCGGCCCGATCTACCCGATCCACAAACATGATCCGGAAACAGGTGCTTATATCTTGGATAACCTAGGACAGCAGCAATATGACTATGATGGTGTACGCGCAGGTTCCGCTTATTCGGGCCGCCATGTAGTAGCAGAGACATTATGGAACAACGATGAGTTTGTACGTGACGTAATGAACGCACGTGCTTATATGGATTTTAATTTGTACGAAGGTCTGAAGGTTACATTGAACGGAGGTTTGGAAACTTCCAACAACCGTAATTCCGGCTATGATAATAAATTAGTAGGTGACGGCTCTCCGAGTGGACGTTTCAACCTTGAAAATACCCGCCGGACAACAACAACTTTCAACCAATTGATAAACTATAATAAGAAATTCGGAGATCATAACTTTGATGTATTATTAGGTCATGAAAGTTTCGCTTACAAATACCAATATAACTACACAATGAGACAAGGTCAAGTTATGGATGGGCTGATGGAGCTAGGAAACTTTACAACAATAAATTCTGCCTACTCTTATACGGACGAATACAAAAAAGAAGGTTATTTTGCCCGTATCAACTATGACTTCATGGATAAATATTATGTATCAGCCTCCTACCGCCGTGATGGTAGCTCACGCTTCCACAAAGATAACCGTTGGGGTAACTTCTGGTCTTTCGGAGCCTCTTGGCGTATAGACCAAGAGAGCTTCATGGAGTCGTTGACTTGGATCAACAGTTTGAAGTTAAGAGGTTCTTATGGACAAACCGGTAATGACCAAGTATTAACAACCAGTGGACTAACAAACTATTATCCATATCAGACTTTATATGACATGAACCGCAATAACGCATTGGAAGCAGGTGTGTTATTCAACTCTTTTGGAAACACCGATTTGCAATGGGAGACTCAGGTTTCTTCTGACGTGGCAATCGAATTTGGACTGTTCGATCGTTTGACAGGTAGCGTTGAGTATTTCAACAAACAATCCAAAGACCTGTTGTTCAACGTACCTCTACCTCTTTCTTCTGGAGCGGTAGACTATAAAGGAACCGCATCTATCTGGAAAAACATTGGTAAAGTAAATAATAGTGGTGTAGAAATCTCCTTGGATTACCGCATCTTAAAAAATGCGGATTGGACATGGAACTTCGGTGTAAACGCCACATTCATTAAGAACAAGGTGAAGAGTTTACCACAAAAAGAAATTATTGACGGAACAAAGAAAATCATGGTAGGCAAGTCTATCTACGAATTCTGGTTAAAGGAATATGTAGGTGTAGACCCTCAAGATGGAGCTGCTCTTTATCGTTTCGACGATACTGTAGATGAGAACGGAAACGTGGCACAAATCTGGGATGACACAGATTGTCGTACCGTAAACGGAGAGAAAGTGACAACGAACCAAGAAAAAGCAAAATACCATTATGCAGGTAGTGCAATTCCTAAAGTATATGGAGGTTTCAATACAAGCGTAAAATTCAAAGATTTTGAGTTATCCGCCGTATTCTCTTACGCATTAGGAGGAAAGGTTTATAACTCTAGCTATTTATCTCTTATGAGTGTAAACAAATATGGAGCGGCTATGCATACAGATATCTACGATCGTTGGCAAAAACCGGGAGATATAACGAATGTTCCTCGTCTAGACGGCAGTGAATCCGCTAATTTCAATGCACAGTCAGACCGTTGGTTGATGAGTTCTGATTATCTAAGCATGAAATCTTTAACTTTCGCATATACGTTACCAAAGGCCTTCCTTTCTAAGTTCGCTATAAAGAACGCACGTGTATCATTAAGTGGCGAGAATTTATTCCTGCTTACTTCCATGAAAGGTATGGATCCACAACAACAGTTCAGCGGTATCACGAACAATGCTCATATCCCAGCTCGTTCATTTACATTCGGACTGAATTTCACATTTTAATTCATCATTATATTAAACATTGATTACAATGAAAAGATTCAAATATACAATTCTAGCCTTATGTGTTGCAGGCCTGACAGCTTGTTCCGATACATTCATGGAAACAAATCCAACCGACCAGATTGGCGAAACAACAGTCGCTTCATCTTTGGAAAACCTATACATTGCTTTAAACGGAACACATCGAGCCATGGTTAAGCAATACTTATCTTCACAAGGTTGTGGTGGCGAACCTTCTTGGGACATCGATCGAGATGTATTAGGAGAAGATTTGGTACACCCAACTGCCGGTAACACTTGGTTTTTAAAAACTCTTCAATGGGTAGATCATCGAGATTCAAAATCGACATTGACTAAGTTTGGCTTCTTCTTCTATTACAAATTAATATTGAACAGTAACTTACTTCTTAATAATGTAGATGCGGTGGATCGTACGGATGAGAATTTATACTCCGGTGTAAAAGGGGAGGCACTTTGCTTCCGTGCGTTTGGTCATTTTCAACTAGTACAGCTCTACGCAGAACGTTATAAAGCAGGAGGTGGCAATACACAATTGGGCATACCTTATCGTAAGACTCCGGAAACAGGAGAAATCGCTCGTAATACAGTAGAGGAATGCTATCAATATATTAACGAAGATCTAGATGCCGCTATTGAGTTATTGAAGAACTACGAGGCAAAAGAAGTTACTCACTTTTCTTTGAAAGTGGCTTATGGCTTAAAGGCTCGTGTTTTACTAGCGCAGCAAAATTATGCAGAAGCCGCAAAATACGCGGATTTGGCAATACAGACCGCTGAGAAAGAAGGCCATAAGTTGATGAATGGTAAAGAAGAATTAATGGGAGGATTCGCATCCATGCTGACAGAGAATAAGGAGGCTATATGGGCAGCCAATACGCAGGATGACCAAACAATCTATTTTTATTCTTATTATGCATATATGTCTTGGAATTTCAACGCGTCTGCAATACGTGCCGTCCCCAGATGTGTAAACTCGGCTTTGTATGATAAAATATCAAATACAGATATCCGCAAGCAATGGTGGGATCCAACAGGTAAAGCGGAAGTTCCGGCTAGCAATTTCAAACGTTTCCCGTATCAGAATCGTAAATTCACTGCCAAATCTTCTTCTAATGCGGTTGGAGACTTTCCTTTCATGCGCTTAGCTGAGCTATACTTAATGAAAGCAGAGGCATTAGCTCGTAACAATCAACTTCAAGAAGCGCAAAAAACGTTGACGGCATTTGCCTTGACTCGTGATCCTGAATACAAAGAAACGAGCAAAACAGCAGTCGAATTAGCAGAAGAGATCATGATTCAACGTCGTATTGAGTTGTGGGGAGAAGGATTCCGATTCACAGATTTAAAACGTTTAAACTTACCGTTGGATAGAAATAACACTAATCACGATAAGGGTATCTCAATAAAGATGCACGTAGACGCAGGTTCTCCTGAATGGCAATTCAAGATTCCAGATGACGAAATGAACGCAAACAGTCTTATGACTCAAAATAGATAATCACTCTATTTCTTACTAATTATATCAAAAAATCCCCGTCTATACCCCTAACCGGTTTAGGCGGGGATTTTTTAAGATCTAAAAGAAGTTATTCCAAATCATTAAAATAAATTCAAGTGATTAAATCCATGAAAACAAACTATCTATTCTCCACCTTACTATCCTTGGCTCTAGCCAGCCCGGGAATGGCACAAGAGACCAATTACCAAAGGCCTCCAGCCGTAATAGAAGAAGTGGCCTTGGCCAAGCTTTCTCCTATCATCCGAATTAGTGATAACAATCAGTGGGCACTCCAGTTAGAGCGTTCCCCGTACCGGTCTATCGCCAAGCTTGCGCAACCGGAGCTTAAATTAGCGGGAATGCGTATCAGTCCCGAAACATTCAATACGAGCCGGCAAGCCGAATATACGGGTGCCAGTTTAATGAACATCGCTACTCAAGAAGAAATCAAGATAGAAGGAATTCCTGACAACGCGGTAATCACAGAAGCCTCATTCTCTCCTTCATCCAATAAGGTAGCTCTATTCGTGGAAGAAGCGGATGGCGTATACCTTTATATCTGTACCCCGAAACAGCCCGTAGCACAGAAAGTAAGTACCCGCAAAATCAACGCGACAAATGGAGCGGAGATCTTATGGATTAGCGACAATGAGTTTATTACGCTTATGGTTCCGGAAAACAGGGAGAAGGCACCAGAGAAACCCACAGTCCCATCCGGTCCCATCATTCAAGAAAGTACAGGAAAGGTGATGCCCGCCCGTACCTATCAAGACTTACTCAAAAATCCGTACGACGAGCAATTATTCGACTATTACTTCACCTCCCAATTGGTACGTATAAAAGAGGGCATTGTGTACGAGATCGGAAAACCGGCAATCTACGGCAGTACACTTTCATTATCCCCGGATAAATCTTTGCTACTTATCGCGACAGTTCATCGTCCGTATTCCTATCAAGTACCGGTATATAACTTCCCACAAAAGTTCGAGGTCATAGACTTACAAGGCAATTCCATTTATACGTTAGCGGATAATCCAACCGTCAATATTCCGATGGGATATGACACGACCTCGCCTTATCCCCGCCAATTCGGATGGAGATCGGATCAACCGGCTACCGTTTACTGGGCGGAAGCGCAAGATAAAGGAGATCCTAAGCAAAACAAGACCGATTTCATGGATATTATCTACCAAATAAGCTATCCGTTCAACAGCGAGAAACAGGAAGTCGCAAAGACAGAGAAACGTTTCCGCAACATCCTGTGGAATGACGATGCTTTCGCTTTATTGATCGAGACTTCCCGGGAGACTCGAAAAAACAGGACATTTACTTTTAAGCCTTGCTCTTCTGAGTCTCCGGTTCTATTATTCGATGTATCCACCGACGATAATTACAACAATCCGGGAAATCCACTTACGGTTAAAAATGCGTATGGTAAATATATCGTTTATATCAATAAAGCCCACAATGAGTTATTGATGCTTGCCCAAGGTGCCTCTCCTAAAGGGGATATGCCTTACCTTAGCCGTTACAATTTGAAAACAAAAAAGAACACGGAACTTTGGCGCTGCGAGGACGGATATTATGAGACCATCCTAAAGGTAGCGAATCCGGAAAAGCTTCAATTGATCACTTCACGTCAATCCATTACAGAACCAGCGAATCTCTGCTCTCGTGACTTGAAAAAGAAAAAATTCGCTCAATTGACTCATTTCGCCAATCCATATCCGGCCATGGCAAACGTTAGCAAACAAAAGATCAAGTATAAACGTGCGGATGGTTTGGATCTAACAGCGACCGTATACCTCCCTGCCGGATATGATAAAGCGAAGGACGGTCCATTACCTGTCTTAATGTGGGCCTATCCGAGAGAATATAAAAGCAAGGCCGAGGCTTCTCAGGTACGAGGTTCTCAATACATGTTTACGAATATCAACTATGGTTCTCCCGTCTATTGGGTTTTACGTGGATTCTGTATAATGGAAAATGTCGAGATGCCGATCGTTAGTACCAGTGAGGGAGCGGAGCCGAACGATGATTTCATTGAGCAATTGACAATGAACGCCGAGGCGGCCGTAAAAGTTATTTCCGAGATGGGTGTAGGTGATCCGAATCGTGTAGCCGTAGGAGGACATTCCTATGGAGCTTTCATGACAGCGAATCTATTAACACATACCAAACTGTTCAAAGCCGGCATCGCACGTAGCGGGGCTTACAACCGTACGCTTACCCCGTTCGGCTTCCAAACAGAGACCCGTACTTATTGGGAAGTACCGGAAATATATAATGCCATGTCGCCATTCATGTCTGCCGATAAACTACATGGAGCTTTATTAATCATACATGGTGAGATGGATAACAACTCCGGAACCTTTCCGATCCAATCCGAGCGCCTGTTCAGTGCCCTAAAAGGCCACGGGGCGATCGCACGTTATGTCGTATTGCCCTATGAGAGTCATGGCTACGCCGCCAAAGAGAACATATTACATCTATTGTATGAATGTGACCTATGGCTGGATCGTTACGTCAAGAACGCAAAAAAGTAAGTAGTACTGACTTTGCCAATGAAGTATATATCCTCTGACAGGAAAAGTATATCTCCTCTAACCAATGAAGTATATCTTCTATGAGGAAGCCAGCCGGCAGCCACCAATTGCCCTAAAACAACGATGCCCATCGTAAGGTTATAAGAATGCCCATCGTAAACTCCTTACAATGGGCATTCTTAACTCCTTATGATGGGCATTCAAAGAAAGCCCTATCTGAGATTCGTTTATTTTAGCAATGAACAAGGACAAAGATGATCCTTCTCGATATCCTTGAAATAGTTATAAGTACCTACCTTAAGATCCGCGCAAGCCGCCTCATCGCAAACAATGATTCCCTTCGGATGCAACTGCAAGGCGGTAATTGTCCACATTTGGTTCACGGCACCCTCAACGGCTTGTTGCAACGCACGAGCCTTGTTATGACCATTTACCATGATCAATACCTCCTTAGCGTCAAGAACCGTACCTACACCAACCGTTACAGAAGTCTTCGGAACTTTATTCACGTCATTATCAAAGAAACGGGAGTTAGCGATAATCGTATCTGTAGTTAACGTCTTGATACGAGTACGAGAACTCAAAGATGAACCCGGCTCATTGAACGCGATATGGCCATCAGGACCGATACCACCCAAGAACAGGTCTACGCCACCGACCGCTTTCATGCGAGCCTCATAAGACGCACACTCAGCCTCCAAATCCTCGGCGTTACCATTCAAGATATTTACGTTCTCCGGTTTGATATCGATATGACTGAAGAAATTATTCCACATGAAAGAATGATAGCTTTCCGGATGATCTTTCGGAAGGCCGACATACTCATCCATATTGAAAGTGATCACGTTCTGGAACGATACGACACCCTGCTTGTTCAATTCAATCAGGTTCTTGTACATACCCAGCGGAGAAGATCCGGTAGGCAAGCCCAGTACGAATGGTTTTTCAGCGGTTGGATTCGCGGCTTTGATCTTCGCTGCTACATAATTGGCAGCCCATTTTGAGAGTTGCTCGTAATTAGGTTCGATAATTAGTCTCATAACGTTATGTTTTTTAATTGAAAGTTGTATCAACTTTCTTGTTTATAAATTAGATTTGTCGTTAATTGTTTTCAATTTCCCAGCCATTTCCTTGCCCAAAGCTAAACACTCCTCGTATTTAGTAGCACTTAAACCTTGCTTCTGCTCAACCGGCGTACCGACAGTCTCCCACTTCATCTTCTCGCCAAAAGCCGCCAACCGTTTCACGGCGGCTCCAGCCCATGTGAAAGACCCGAAATAACCGAAAATACGATTTTTCACTTCACGCAACTCGATCTTACTCAACACAGCTTCCACCTCTGGGAACAATTGATTGCTATAAGTCGGGCTACCTACGATCACTCCTTTATATTTGAACACATCTTTCAAAATATAAGAAGAAGGGCTTTTGCTAACATTATGCATCACGATATTCTTAATGCCATTATCAGCCAAAGAAGCGGCGATCGCCTCAGCCATCTGCTCCGTGTTACCATACATGCTGCCATAAATAATAACCACGCCTTCCTCACCTTCGTAGCGGCTCATACGGTCATAGATATCGATCGCTTTCGACGCATATTCACGCCAAACAGGTCCATGGGTAGAGCAAATCGTCTGGATATCCAAGCCCGAAAGCTTCTGTAATGCCCTTTGTACTGGACTTCCATATTTTCCGACAATGTTGGAGTAATAGCGAATCATCTCTTCCCAATAATGCTCCACATTCATCTCCGTATCGATCACACCACCATCCAATGTGCCATACGTACCGAACGCATCCGCAGAGAATACGATTTTATCCGTAACGTCATAAGTAACCATCACTTCCGGCCAATGAACCATCGGAGCCATATAAAATACAAGCTCATGACGACCCGTATTCAAGGTATCACCCTCTTTCACCTCAAACAAGCCTTCCTTGATGCCATGATATCCTTCCAGCATTCCAAAAGTCTTATTGTTTCCGACAATCTGTACGTCCGGATATTGCTGACGCAACAAACGGATACTTCCCGCATGATCCGGCTCCATATGATTTACCACGAGATAATCCAAAGAACGTCCGTCCAAGGCATCCGCTACTTTTTTCAAGAAAATATCAGAGTAACAAACATCGACCGTATCGATCAATACGGTTTTCTCGTCTACGATCAAGTACGAGTTATAGGAAACGCCGTATGGCAACGGCCACATATTCTCGAAGAGGGCCTTTTGACGGTCATTAACTCCTACATAATAAACTTTATCCGCAATTTCTTTTAACTTGTACATCTTTTTTAATTGATAATTGATAATTAAAAATTGAAAATAACAAAGCGTGTGCTCTCTAATTTTCAATTCTCAATTTTTAATTTTCCATTTCTTAGCGCTCTCCAGACAAACCAGCACCCTGCCAAAACAAACGGGATACTTAGCCATTGCCCCATATTCAACATCATTCCAGCCTCGAAAGGCTCTTGGTCATTTTTCACGAATTCGATGAAGAAACGAGACCCGAATACGCATATCATAAATACGCCGAAGATAAGTCCTTGCTTTTTCCATGCCTCTTTCTTGAAATATAGCCACATACAGATAGCGAACGTCACCAGATAACAAGCGGCCTCATACAATTGCGTCGGATGGCTCGGAGCTGTAAAAATAGGCTCCGCCCCCATTCTCCATGCGTGTAAATTATCGATAAAACGAAATCCCCAAGGCAAATCAGTGGAATGACCGTAAATCTCATGATTCATCAGGTTTCCCAGACGAATCATAGCAGCAACCAATCCTGTCGGAACCACCAACTTATCGAAAGCCCATAACATACTTTTATGGCTTACTCGCTTAGAGTAGAAATAAATGGCGATAATTATACCTAACGTACCACCATGGCTAGCCAATCCTCCCTCCCAAATCTTGAAAATCTCAATCGGGTTGGCTAAATAATATTCCGGCGCATAAAACAAACAATGCCCCAAACGGGCACCAATCACCGTACCGAGCATCGTATAAATCAAAAGGGAATCGATCCATGCGGGCGGCAGTCCCTCTTTTTTCCACATCCGCTCTACAATCATATAGCCAATAGCGAAACCGATCGCAAAAGCCAATCCATACCAACGAATCTCCCGGGAACCGATGGTAAAGATAGCAGGATCGGCAGTCCATGTAATAAAATCAAGCATAATTATTTCAGTTGGCAATTGACAATTGACAGTCGACAATCGCAAGTCAGGATTTCCCGAACTGTCAATTGCCAGCTGTCAACCATCAACTTATATTAAACGAGTCTTCTAATTAAGTTCTCTCTCTCGCCGTACAGCATATCGATTATCGGCAATTCGATCATCGTATACGCACCCGGTTGTTGCTTCAAGCTCGCACGGGCGACAGAAACTAAGATCTGAGCAGTCAAGGCAGGGTTATTGATCTTCATATCGAATTCGATCAACTGGTTCTGAGTCTTACCCGATACACCTTTACGAACCAAGTTCACACCATGTCCCATATCCAACAGGTTATCAACACATTCAACCTGCATTACATGAGTCTCATCATGAGCGAAATAATCATCCGCCTTGATAGCGGCAGACACTTGCTTGAAATCGTATCCGTCTTCTACCTCGACATAAACCATACGACGGTGTACACCTGTTCCCAAAGGAATCGTCATACTTAAAGCCGCTTTCACGCCTTCGATAGCCTTCACGGCAACCGTATGCCCCATACTCATTCCCGGACCGAAGTTCGTATAAGTAATACCTTTCGGCACCATCGCTTCTAACAAAGCACGTACCACTGAGTCGCTTCCCGGATCCCAACCAGCAGAAATTACAGCTACTGTATTATGAGCCTTCGCTACAGCGTCCAAAGAACGACGTAAATCCACGATACCTCCGTGTATATCGAAACTATCGACAGTATTGATGCCTAATGCCAGAATCTCTTTCGCATGCTCTTCCACGCTGCGTGTAGGAGTAGCCAAAACCGCTACGTCAACCTTATCTAACTTGGTGATGCTATCAGTAACCGTGTATGCCTTCAACTCGTCCGGAATATCATTCGGATTACGACGAATAATACCTGCTACCTCAAAATCCGGGGCAGCTTCAAGGGCCTCTAACACATATTTCCCGATGTTGCCATAACCTACGATGGCGGCTCTAATTTTCTTCATACTCTAGTTTTTACTTTTCAACCAACCGCAAAGTTAGATATAATTTAGAGCTTTAACAATAAGGAATACAGTTTTTATATCATTTTCAGAATGATATAGATCCTCACTCTTTCACGAATGAATCCGGATAGGTAGTAAGCTGCTCTACACCGGCTTTCGTACGAATCCAAGTCTTGAAGGTACGGGCTCCCTCGTTCAACTCGATCACACGTGCTCCATTTGGTATATGGATGTATTCCGTCGGACCACCCGTAAAACGACCGTAAGCCAATAATACGTCATACCAGCAAACCGCATAATCATCGTCATGATCATGGCCGACAAATACGCCCATCACGTCCCCGTTTTCCTTAATCGCCGTAAATAAGCCGGAATTCAAGGCCGGAGCGCATGCCTTTTCCCTACGTATGCCATAGAGTTGGGCATTCTCATCGGAAGCCGCTTGATTAAACTCCGGCAATGCGATATGGAAGAAAGCCAAAGAAGGAACCGGCTCTCCCCCGTTATTCCGGGTAAACTCTGCGCTTTTCTTACAATACCAATCGATCTGGTCACGCTTAATATAATCGTATCCTTTTACCCCCTTGATAGTTGAATAGGTATTCGAATCGATGCAATACAAGACGAAAGCATCCTTCTTCCCGTCGGAGGAACGTACGGTCAAGGCGTAATTACCCACGCCTGAGATTTCGGGAACCTCATCCGCCGTTAAACTATACGGTAGGCTTTCGGCTACTTTCAGCAACTCCTCTTTTGTCGCCCCCTGCTCATTATCATGATTTCCGAAAACAATGGAGAATGGTATTTTACGGTCGGAGACTGTCTTCAATACATTCCGCATATTTTCCAACGCAGGCTTGCTATAGATAATATCTCCCGTAAAAATCACCAAGTCCGGTTTCTCGTCATCCAACACTTGGTTCATACGCTCAAAAGCGATGTCCGAACGAGGGTCTTGCCATTTCACATGCAAGTCCGTAAACTGTACAATCTTAAACTTCTTATCCGGATTAAACTTCAACCCCGGTTTTTGGGCAAATCCCAAAGAACTCAAGCCGGCGGCCAATAACAAGGCCCCGGCAAACATCCACTTTCTCACACTCATCAAATCTCGTGTTTTTTGTAATTAATAATTATTTATTCCTTTCCGAAACAAGCGTCGAACGCATGTGCGGAAGGTTGGAAATCCACTCTCTTCACCAATTCGCAAGATTCCCGTGCCCCATGTTCCCGATCCATAGCGCTATCTTCCCATTCCACGGAAAGCGGACCTTGATAGCCAATTGAATTCAAAGCACGGATAATCTCCTCAAAATTAATCTTTCCTCGTCCTAAGCTACGGAAATTCCAATATCGGCGGGGATCGCCGAAAGTAACATGACCGCCAAATATACCCACCTGCTTGGGGGTATCACTCCAATATACGTCCTTCATATGCACATGAAAGATACGCTCCGGAAACTGATAGATGAAATCCACATAGTCCACCCCTTGGTATCCTAGATGACTCGGATCATAGTTAAAACCGAAAGCAGGATGGTTATTTACCGCCTCCAATGCTCTGCGTGCGGAAAAAGTATCGAACGCGATCTCTGTAGGATGTACCTCCAACGCAAAACGTACACCCAGTTTCTGAAACTCATCCAAGATGGGCGTAAAGCGACGGGCGAAATCATCATACCCCTTTTGTATCATCGCGTCCGTTACCGGAGGGAAAGAATACAAATAATGCCAAATAGAACTACCCGTAAAACCTACAACCGTATCGACTCCCAGCATCTTTGCCGCATGAGCGGTCCGGATCATCTCCTCGGTAGCCCGTTGGTGAACCCCTTCCGGATCGCCATCTCCCCAAATATAATCCGGCAAGATCGCCTTATGGCGCTCATCGATATTATCGCAAACAGCCTGTCCTACCAAATGGGTAGAGATCGCATAAAGCCGTAAGTCATATTTCTTTAACAGATCCTTGATTCCTTGATAATAAGCCGTATCCGTACGTCGGACATCCACATGATCGGGAAGTCCCAATTCCACACCGTCGTATCCGAATTCTTTCGCTTTTTGACAAACTGTTTCCAGTGATAAATCTCCCCACTGGAGGGTATATAATGTTACAGGACGTGCCATATATAGTATTATTTTTAGTCGATTATTTTTATCCATTTATTCTCTGTCGATCCGGTAGCTACAATCGTCTCGATAAACCGCATGCCACGGACACCGTCTTCGGCGGAAGGGAAATCCAAGGTTTCAGGAGCCGGTTCCTCACCAGCCAGAATCGATCGCAAAGCCAAGGCGAAATTCCGATACAAATTAGCGAATGCCTCTATATAGCCTTCCGGATGCCCGCCCGGCGTACGGGAATTATGAGCGGCGATACCCGACATATATCCATTGGAAGTACGGATGATCTCCGCCGGACGATCCGGCCAACGCATAACCATCGTATTCGGTTCTTCTTGACGCCATTCCAACCCACCTTTCTCTCCATACACACGAATATTCAAGCCATTCTCTACACCTACGGCAATCTGACTAGCGGCCAGCACCCCTTTCGCGCCTCCCTCATAACGGATCAATGCCGCCCCATCATCATCCAAAAGACGATCCGGCACGAAGGTATTCAATTCACCGCATAATTCCACGGCCTTCAACCCTGTTATATATTCCGCCAGATTAAACGCATGAGTCCCGATATCCCCCATGCAACCGGCCTTACCCGACCGATTGGGATCCACCCGCCAAGCCGCTTGCTTATTAACATCAGCGCAGTCATTATATAGCCAGCCTTGAGGATATTCCACATAAATACGGCGTATCTTACCTAAATCGCCCCTGCGTACCCTTTCCCGAGCCTCCTTCACCATCGGGTAAGCGGTATAGGTATGAGTCAGCATAAACAATTTTCCGGTTTCCTTCACTTTGTCTCTTAATTGCTTCGCCTCATCCAAGGTATATGTCATCGGTTTATCCAGTACGACATGGAAACCATGTTCCAACGCCATCATGGCCGGACCGAAATGCACATGATTCGGGGTAACAATAGACACAAAATCCATCCGTTCGCCTTCAGGCAGGGCGGCCTCTTTCTCTATCATTTCCTGATAAGATGCGTAAATACGATTATCCGGTAAAAATAAAGATTGTCCGGTAGCCAATGAATTCTCCGGGCGAGAACTGAAGCATCCACAGACCAACTCGTTCTGCCCGTATAAATTAGCGGCGATACGATGAACGGCCCCGATAAACGAGCCTTGTCCTCCACCGACCATTCCCATTCTGATTTTTCGTTTCATGGTATTATTCCGTTTTATTAAACTAAGGTAATTACATTGTTGATTCACAAAGCTATGAAAAATAACCCTGCGTACGCCAATTTAACAGCTTAATATTTTTTAATTCACAAAATATATCGTTCCTTTGCGTCAAACATTTACCAAAAATATCAACTATGAAGAAAAATGAATTAGTGGCTATCGCCTGTCTGCTTTGTTTTTGTTGTTGTAATGGAACGGAAAAGGAAGTACCTAACCCCGACCTACAAGAGGAATTATCCCCCATACAGTTTACGATCGATTTACAAAAGGAAGTATTACCCTTCCCCGTAACCAAGAGTATTCCCGAGCTGAATATCCCTGAGCCTATTCCCCAAAATCCCGATGCCGAGGAAGATCCTTCTACACCGGATATCGATCCGGATAATTTATACAACCGGATCGATTATATCGTATACCAAAGCGGAAAACCGGACATTCTGGTAAAACATAAGCAATTCACGCCTCAAGATCCGGATTTCACGATCATTTATGATTCACTGCCCTCCGGCGACTATCATATTTGTTTCCTAGCCCACTCAGACAAGAATATCTCCGTGTCCGGACAAACCGCACTATTCAGTAAAGTCTCAGATACGTTTCATCTTTTTCTCACCCAAGAAGTACAAACGGGAGAAAGAATCATTAAGGATATCACCTTACAAAGAATCGTCGGCAAAATAGAGTTCATATCCACCGATGCCGTACCTAAAGACCTAAAAAGCTTCACGATAAATGTCTCCAATTATCAAAACAAGATTGACTTAACCACTGGGAATGGCATTTCTCAAAACACGCCTTATACACAAACCGACACTTTTAACGACTCTGATATCGGGAAAACAAATTTCTCCCATTCCTTCTTCACGTTTATCCCGGCTCCGGAATTCATGCTCAAAGCACACCTCTCGGCCAAAAATCAGATAAATGAAGTAACCCGGGAAAGAGAGGTTAATGACATCCTGCCTCTCATAAATCACATTATTCGTTATACTGGGATTCTCTACACCCCGAAGGAATCAGACGATACCTTCACCCTTGATATATTAAACGGTGGCAAATGGGATAGCCCCATCGACAAAGATCTAAAAGATTAATACAAAGCCGGTGTGCCAAATTTGACACACCGGCTACCTTTTTCCTAACCTTCACACTTATTTTGCGTCTTCTATCTTGAAGAGAGCGTTAAATCCCGTCAAACTAAAGGTCTCACGAACCACATTCCGCATACCGATCAAACGTAAAGACCCTTTCTTGGCAGTCGTCATTTTTTGTAATATTAAAAACAATCGGAGGCCCGCACTACTCACATATTCCAAATCAGAACAATCGACACATACTTTTACTCCCGGATTCTCCCATACCGGCAAAACCTTTTCCTCGCATTCGCGAGCCGTATTCGTATCCAATCTTCCTTTGATCTTAATTACAGTCTCTTCACCTTTTTGGTCAATAACTACTTCCATATCTTTATATTTTATTCGGTTATTTTTTTCTTCATGATAAAGACATTCCGCTCATCTACTCTCTGATAAGAGACCTCATCCATAATCTTCTTGATCAAGAAAATACCCAACCCTCCGATTGGACGGTCTTCGGCAGATAAAGTAATATCAGGGTCTTTTCTTAAAGTCGGATCGAAAGCAATCCCATGATCTATCAAAGTCACGATCAATTCCCCACCTTCCCTGACCAACGAAATGTCTACGGCATCCTCAACATCTCCCTTATACGCATAAAAAATTATATTTGAGACAGCTTCTTCCATCACCAGATTCAGGCTCATCATGAAAGCGGTGCTTAATCCCAATTCTTCTCCAGCTTCCTCCAAGAACTGATTCATCATGGAAAGCTCATGAATATCGTTCTTAATGCGTAATGTTTTTTGCATATATCTGAAAATTTTGCGCTAAAGATATAAAAAAAAGAAATATCCTTTCCTTAAATTTGTATCTTTACCTCCGAATAGTATTTAAAGGTATAGAGTTATGGCTAAAAGATATTTAATAAACATATTCTTATTGATCGCCGTCTTATGCGGGTTCAGTAGTTGCGAGGAGGATCCGTATTATGATCCGTATGAGGAAATCACCTATGATTTATGTAATTATGTATGGACTGATTGGTTTGTCGTAGACGGTTTAGATTGTGAGCAGCAACTTACATTTAATCCGGATGGGAAAGGATGGGATACAAGAATTTATCATTACACAAGCGGACGCATAGATCGAGAGGAAATTCCATTCTACTGGGATTGGGACAATTACTATACCGATATACTTTATATGGACTATGAAGACGGACAAACGGTCTTGAAGGACATATGGATAAGCGGCCGAACTTTTGAATGTCAATACAATGGCGAATGGGTAACGTTTAAAGCCTATTAAATGATACTCACCTCTGTTGCGGTCATATCAAGGGTATTATCCAATCCGCTTGGTAATGTTTTCCAAAAGCAATTAACCAATCGGTATAATCACCCTTTATTAATCAACTTCTTGACATTCCTACTATTGAGCGTATTCTGTATCATCCCGGCGATCCAAGTTCGCTGGCTTGAGCTGCCTTTCGAATTCTGGAAATATTGTATTCTAGCCGGAATCGTGGGAGCTACCGGGAATGGATTCTTAGTAAAAGCTTTACAATGCGGGGATCTATCGGTACTGGGCCCCATCAATTCCTACAAATCCGTAGTAGGTATTATTGTCGGTACCTTCTTATTAGGGGAGATTCCAAACCTATGGGGTATCGCAGGAATGTCACTGATCGTATATGGGAGCTATTATGTTTTGGATACGATGGATGAGCATTTTTCCTTGGCTCTTTTAAAACGGAAAGAGATTCAATACCGGATATGGGCTATGGTCCTTACAGCTATCGAGGCGGTCTTTATCAAGAAAATCATCTTATATTCATCCACCACCATCTCGTTCATTGTTTGGTGTTGGTTTGGCGCGATTTTCTCTTTCGCTCTTTTATTCGCTTTCAAGGTCCATCTTGTCAAAGAACTCAAGCGAATCAAAATACGGGATCTTTCCTCCTACTTTTATTTGGTCCTTTGTATCGGCACCATGCAATACACCACCAATTACGTATTCGATCATATGGAGGTAGGTTACGCATTGGCCTTGTTCCAACTTTCCACGATCGTAAGTATCTTCTTAGGATACCGTATATTCAAAGAGGAAAATATAACGAAGAAATTGATTGGCTCCGTTATCATGGTAGCGGGATCGGTCATGATCATCTTATTAAAATAAAAAACGATCATACAAGTAGTCTCGCCGGGAATCGAACCCGGATCTAAAGTTTAGGAAACTTCTATTCTATCCGTTGAACTACAAGACCAACTCTTTTGAGATTGCAAAAGTATAATCTTTTCCTCAAATAGGCAACCGTTATCGGATGTTTTTCCCGCCTATCCGGAAGCTTCTCATTATTTCCGAAAAAACATGTACGTGTTTCCGGAAAAACATGTACGTCTTTTTCAAGAAACACGTACGTGTTTTCAAGAGCTAATATAACATCAAATAGATCAATCAAATAAGCTTTGCATCACCGATAACGATTTGATTTCCGGAAAATCCGGGAGATGTAGACGGTAATACTCAAGAATACGATGAATAATACGGACCCGCTCTTGCCGGGAAAAACCATAAAGCGACATATTCTCAAAACTGATACGCAGCAAACGGGAAAAGAAAGCGCTCTCCACCTTATTTAAATAATGCCGATGCATCGGGATATGATCCGTAAACACCCCATTCAACATATCGAAATAATATCCCACCCTATGCGATTCCATATTCGGGAAAATACCGAGATGGTGGAGAAGACCTAACAAGAAAACCATATGAAAATTAGCGATACCCTTATCCGCATACTCCAATAGATGTATGGACTCGTATAAATAATCAAATAAACGGGGATCCGACTCCGTATCTTTCACGACCCTAAAAAGAACCTCCGAGAGGAAAAGCGCCAATACATTCTTAACCGGATCACAACAAACATCATTCAGCGGAAAACAAATGCGGGTCTCCTTAATCCGGTGCAAGTCCCGCTTATTCAAGTGCTCCACCTCCATTTCCAGAACGGACAAAGGTATAAACAAAGCCTTCGACACCGTGCTTTTCTTCCCACGGCTACGACTAACCAGATACGAGGCCCGGCCAAACGCCTCCGTATACATATATATAATAGAATATTTATCATTGTAAGGGATCGTATGCAAGACAATCCCCCTCGTTTTACACAACATAATTCGTATCTTTGCGACGATGATTAAGAACAAAGATACTCAAATTAACGTTATACATATAATTAAAGTATAGAATTATGTTGGACTTAACGACCCCTTCTTTATTATTTTCCGCCATATCATTGATATTGTTGGCCTATACGAATCGCTTCCTTTCATACGCCAGCGTAGTGCGTGCCTTGAAAGAAAAGCATCAGCAAACCCATGACCCCAAGGATATCGCCCAGATAGCGAACCTGCGGAAAAGGCTCTATCTGACCCGTTCCATGCAAATATTAGGAATACTCAGTTTGCTGCTCTGCGTGATCGCTATGTTCTTCATTTATGTATCGTGGCAGATTTTCGCCGCATGGATATTTGGCATAGCCTTATTGCTATTAGCGGCGTCGTTATGTGTATGTATCTGGGAAATAAATATTTCCGTTAAAGCCTTGGAAATTCATCTGGAAGATATAAGTTCTAAAGAGAAGTTAAAACAGTGAGTAGTATTAAATTTTCCTTCGAAATGTTTTGCCAGTTCGGAGAGATCGTCTATCTTTGCACTCGCAATCGGGAAATCACTTTCTTAGAACGCTATAAGTGAGAGCTTTGACATTTTGGCCCATTCGTCTATCGGCTAGGACGCAAGATTTTCATTCTTGAAAGAGGGGTTCGATTCCCCTATGGGCTACAATAAACAGGATTAAAAAACAATAAAGAGAAGATCTAGAAATGGCAAATCATAAGTCATCAATCAAGAGAATCAGACAGACAAACGCAAGACGTTTGCGTAACAGATATTACGCAAAGACAGCTAGAAACGCTATGAAAGTTTTGCGCGCTACTGAAGACAAGAATGAGGCACAAGCTTTATTCCCTAAGGTATGCTCTATGTTGGATAAGCTTGCAAAAAAGAACGTTATCCACAAGAACAAGGCCGGTAATCTGAAATCTAAGTTGGCTAAGCACGTTAATGCGCTAGCATAAGCAGAAGGTAATTACTTTTACAAGTATAAAGCCGGACTCTCAATAAGCCCGGCTTTTTTAAACCTAATGGCCCATTCGTCTATCGGCTAGGACGCAAGATTT